>Ga0114932_10001320_pt1 | contig 28427 bp, 25 predicted proteins | sample 2SBtaG_2_FD_87286 | JGI IMG/M metagenome (GOLD analysis project Ga0114932, IMG submission 87286) | Deep subsurface microbial communities from Kolumbo volcano to uncover new lineages of life (NeLLi) - 2SBTROV12_ACTIVE470 metaG | ecosystem: Environmental > Aquatic > Marine > Volcanic ...
AAATCACTGGCAATATAATCAAAGTGTATTTTGTCACAATAAAAGATTTGTTACCTTCATCTTTCATTATCAAGCTTTAGAGTCCTGTCCATATATTGCTATGTTCGAAAGAGGGTTTGTTTTTAACGGTTAACGCTTAGCTTGCACGCTTAACACGAACCGCATGAAAATAGATGATTTAACATCTTTGAAATCATTTCTGTTGTCTTGCTTAGGGGGCGCACTGACAAGTTTGGCGCATTGTAGAAATGAAATTGATAACGGTGAATTAGAGCGTGTAAGAACCATAGACTGACAAGATAATTTAACAGCTAACGTTTATGTTTATAAAGCATATCAGACACCATGGGCCTTTAGTTAGATCTATCTGGTCTGGGTTCAAGTAATTAGGTAAAAATATGAATGATGATTTTGAGTTACGAGTACACACTATTATCGGTGAAATTCCATATGGCCATGTCGCAACATATGGGCAAATTGCTAAACTGGCGGGGCAAGGGAATTATTCGAGAAAAGTAGGAAGTATTTTAAAAGCGCTGCCAAAAGATTCAAAGCTACCTTGGTATCGAGTTATTAACTCTCAAGGAAAAATTTCATTTCCACTGGATAGCAGCAAGTTTTTAGAGCAGAAAGAAAGGCTTGAAGATGAGGGGGTGGTTTTTAAGAATAATAAAATCAGCTTAAAAGAATTTAAGTGGCTTGATTAAAATAAACTCAAAACACCTCGAAAGCCCTTTAATTACGGTATTTAATGCGATTTTTCATAAAAATATAAAGTTAATAGTTGCACTAAGCCGAAAAATACATAAACATAGGTTTTGCTTAGGCAAAATTACAATAAATAGGAATTAAACAATGAATAAAGCTCAACTAGTTGAAAAGATGGCAGCTGATGCTGAAATTTCTAAAGCCGCTGCAGCAAGAGCGCTTGAATCATTCACCGGTGCTGTGACAAACTCTCTTAAAGAAGGTAATTCAGTAGCACTGGTTGGTTTTGGTACTTTTTCAGTAAAAGAGCGCGCAGCTCGTACTGGCCGTAACCCACAGACTGGCGCTGAGATCCAAATCGCAGCTGCAAATATTCCTAGCTTCAAAGCAGGTAAAGGGCTTAAAGATCAAGTAAATCAGTAATTTTACTTATTTTGAATTGATTTAAAAAGGGGCCTTAGCCCCTTTTTTATTATCAATTTAGGCTCTTAACGCCTTATCACCGCGTCCTATCCCTACAGCACCAGAGCGCACTAACTCTATTATATCGCTCTCATGCCTTAGCATATCTAAAAACGATTCAATTTTTTCAGAGCTACTTAGAAGTTGCAGCGTATAACTTTGTTTACCCATGTCTATAATTGCACCTTGATAAACATCGGCGATACGTGTAACTGCAGCACGCATCGTCTCATCTCTGGCATACACTTTAACAAGTAACAGCTCTCGTTCAATATGTTGAACTTCTGTTAAGTCCTGTACTTTTAGAACATCTACAAGTTTGTTCACTTGTTTAGTGATTTGTTCTACAACTCTATCGTCGCCATGAGTTGTTATTGTAATTCGCGATAATGTTTGGTCGTCAGTCGTTCCCACGGTTAAGCTATCAATGTTGTAGGCGCGTTGTGAAAATAAGCCAACAATTCTTGATAATGCACCTGGCTCATTTTCTAAAAGGATACTTAAGATTCTACGCATTATGCTTTCACTCCCTTTTTCAACCACATTTCATCAATTGCTCCCAACTTTATTTGCATGGGATAAACATGTTCTTTTTCATCTACTCGGATATCTAAAAATACCAATCTATCATTAATTGAGAATGCTTTTATAAGAGCTTCATCAATTTGATCAGGTCTGTCGACTTTTATACCGATATGGCCATAACTTTCAGCTAGAGCGACAAAGTCAGGTAAAGAGTCCATGTATGAACTAGAATGGCGACCACCATACTGCATATCTTGCCATTGTCTTACCATGCCTAATGAGCGGTTATTCAATGAAATAATTTTAACTGCGAGGCCATATTGCAAGCATGTTGATAATTCTTGAATATTCATCTGAATAGAGCCATCACCTGTAACACAAAGTACCTCACTTTCTGGAAAAGCCATTTTAACTCCCATTGCAGCGGGTAAACCAAAGCCCATGGTGCCAAGGCCTCCTGAGTTAATCCATTGACGTGGATTTTTAAACGGATAATACTGCGCGGCAAACATCTGATGTTGACCAACATCAGAACAAACATAAGCATTTCCATTGGTAATTTCGTACACTTTCTCGATGACTGTTTGCGGTTTTAAAACTTCAGAGTCAGCTTTATAAGCAAGACACTTTTGTGCTCTCCATTGTGTAATTTGCTCCCACCAAACTTCTTGTGCTGCTCGATCAATGCGTTCTGAGCTGGCGTTAATTGCGCTCAGTAGTTGATCGAATACAGTCGCGAGACAACCTACTACCGGAATGTGTGCTTTAATGGTTTTCGAAATAGAAGTTGGGTCAACGTCTACATGAACTATAGTCGCATTCGGGCAGAATTTATTCACGTTATTAGTTACACGATCGTCAAATCGCGCGCCTAACGCCAATATTACATCTGCGTTCGCCATTGCTTTGTTTGCTTCAACATTGCCATGCATACCAAGCATACCGATAAAATTAGGGTGAGTCCCACTAATTCCACCTAATCCCATAAGCGTATTTGTGATGGGAGCATTAAGCGTTTCTACTAGCTCTTTCAATTTATCTGAGGTATCGGACAAGACAACGCCACCACCAGAATAAATAACTAAACGCTTTGCATTCAAGATAGCTTCAACGGCTTTCTTTATCTGTTTTCCGTGACCTTTGACGCTGGGATTGTATGTACGCATTTCTATCTGCTTTGGCATGTTAAAGTCGAACTTTAATTGCGGATTTAAAATGTCCTTTGGCAATTCAACGACGACTGGACCAGGGCGACCAGAATTAGCCAGATAAAACGCTTTTGCCAGAACAGTTGGAATTTCTTCTGCTCTACGGCAGTTGAAGCTATGTTTTACGATTGGTCTTGAGCAACCGACGATGTCAGTCTCCTGGAAAGCGTCATCACCGATTAGATTCGACGGTACTTGGCCTGATAGTACTACCATTGGAATTGAATCCATGTATGCAGTGGCAATACCCGTTATACAATTTGTGGCTCCAGGACCTGATGTTGCGAGAACAACACCAACTTCACCTGTTGCTCTTGCATATCCATCGGCCATATGTGTTGCAGCTTGTTCGTGTCGAACTAAAACATGCTCAATATCGCTTTGTTGAAACAGTGCATCATATAGATCTAGTACTGACCCACCAGGGTAACCAAATATATATTCTACTTCTAACGCTTTTAAAGCTTTTACGACTAACTCAGAGCCGTTAAATTGCGCTTGTACCATCCTCATTCCTCGGTGCAATCGTAAAATTAAACAAAAAAAAACCCCGCAATTGCGGGGTTTCATCGTAAATCAAGTTAATACGTCCCCGCTGAGCTTATAAATAAGACCAGTACGAGTACGACATTTACAAATAAATAAGAAACCATAACTTGAAATAAGAAATCTATAAAAATATTTACTCAATAATTAAAGGTTTTTTATATGCAGAAGTCAAGTGGGATTACACTAAAGTTGCATAAAGTTTCTATAAATGATGTTTTTACGATGATTTGGTTGTTATTGTGGTCTATTTTTATGTTGTATGCGAATAAAGTATTTTTAGCATCGATTTTATCTCAGTACAGACGTGTACTACTTGCAATGATAGTATCGAATTAATCAACAGATTTCGGTGTGTTATATGAATTTGAAATATTTTGCTCTATTTATTTTGAGTTTTCTATTTAGCTTACAATCCAATGCTATGCCTGATTTATTACGATTGGATGAAGAGAGAGTTATTTATTGGCAAGAGAAGAAACTGGCTCGAAAATTAAGCGAATATGAAAAAAGTCAGTTACTAAGCTCTTATATTCCTAAAAGTGGAATGCCAAAGTCAGCCTCGTTAAATGCACCTTTTCAACGAGTTAAACCAACTTTAAAACGAGCAATAAGCTTCGCACAAGATAACAACAGCGATACGCTAGATAAAGTAAAGATTTTGGGTATTCTTGTAGATTTTCCAGATTTAAAGTCAAGCCAACCGAGACTTGAACCAGCTGATACTGATATGTTTTATAGTAGTTACACAATTGACCATTATCGTAATTTACTTTTCTCTGTCGATGGGTTTACAGGACCTAATGGGGAAACCTTTCCCAGTGCCCGACAATATTATCGCGATGTTACAGGCAGTAACTTTGATTTAACAGGTAGTGTTTTTGGTTGGGTCACTGCTAAAAATAAAGCTGCTTACTATGGTCGACAAAATTCAGACATACGAGATGAGAATGCCGCTGAGTTGGTATTAGAGGCTGTCGAGGCGTTAGTTGCTCAAGGATTGAATCTCACTGAGTTCGATCAAACCGATCTGAGCGACAGTGATGGTGATGGCATTATAAATGAACCTGATGGTGTCATTGATCATATCTTATTATTCCATTCTAGCATCGGTCAAGAAGCAGGTGGTGGCGTACTTGGTGATGATGCGATTTGGTCACATAGATTTTTTGTAACAGACAGCTCAAATCAACCTGCTGATGTGGCGGGTTCAACTGTAAAAGCATTCAATTACACAATTAACCCAATTGATGCAGGTATTGGTGTGGTCGTTCATGAATTTGGCCATGATTTAGGTTTGCCTGACGAGTACGATTTAAAAGATATACGGATAGGTGAGCCCGTTGCTAATTGGTCAGTTATGTCAAGCGGAAGTTGGATGGGAGAGGTCAGAGGTTCAGCGCCAGTTATGTTCAGCCCAAAAAATTTAGAATATCTGCAAAATCGATTTGGTGGAAGTTGGGTTAATCAAAAATCGCTTGAGTTGACCTCGATTGATGGCACTGAAAATCTTAATGTTACTCATGCAAGTGTTTTTGATGAATCTACAAATCAAATTAAGATTACCTTACCTCCTTTACTAGAAGATTTTATTGTTCCAAGTTCTGGTTCATTTCAATACTATTCTGGCGATGGTAATAATCTTAATAATCAAATGTCATTTGATGTGTCTTTACCTGACTCGGATCAAATAACTTTGAAGATGAAGAGTAAGTTTAGTATTGAGTCTGACTACGATATTTTTCAAGTGTATGTAAACTCGGAACCGTTAGCTGGGAACGCAACTAAAACATCTCACCCTAATTACCCCAGTGTTAAGCATTACCTTGACGGTAGTTCGGCTGCTAGTGATGTAAAAAATGCTGATTTTGTTGATTTAATCTATGATCTCTCTTCATATGCCAATCAACAAGCAACTATTACATTCGTTTATCAGACAGACGCAGAAGTCTCTTTCTTTGGTATTGTATTGGACGACATATCTATTTTTTCTTCACAACAAGAGGTATTAAATGATAATGCTGAAAACAACAACAGCAATCAATTTAACGGTTTTAGAAAAATAGGGCGATATAAGTCAGGAGATGAACATGCTTACTATCTACAATTAAGGAGTCATCAAGGCTTAGATAAAGGCTTACAGCAAGCACAATACCCAGCTGGTCTTACGCTTTGGTATTCTAATGATAATTATGAAAACAATAACACATCTGAACATCAAGGTTTTGGGGATTTACTTATTATAGATACAGATCAGAGGCCCATATTCAAGTCCAATGGTACTGATGCTGCTAGTTCAATGATACAAGTTCGTGATGCCGCTATGCGTCTGACACAGCAATCAGAAGGACTTGGAGATAGTGATCTATCATCGGTGAGCTTTTTTGATGATAGTCTAGATTATTCTTTCAAAATACAACCTGAATCTGGTGTTAAAGTACCTAAGTATGGCTTAAAGATAGAGTTAATGGATATCTCTGAATCTTTTGATAATGCTGAAGTTCAAATCACTTACATGGCTGGACAAACGGACATTAGCTACATCATTAAAGATAACCAGGTGAGTTTTTCTGCTAACGGCTTTTTGTTATCTGAAACAGATAGCTTTGTTTGGGAATTCTCCGATGGTCAATCAAGTGAAGTTCTTAATCCAACAATTAAATTTGATCAATATCAGAAATATACTGTTAAATTCACACAGCGCAAAGAAAATGGTCAAGTTAACCGTGCCGAAACTGAATTAAACTTAAGTAAACCACTTGAAATTACAGAGGTTGTCTTAGCGCACGCTGATGGTGTATTGACTGGTAAGATATCAATAGATGGGGGGGTTGAACCTTACACTGTAGACTGGGATATGGGTGATGACAATATTTTGAATGGCGAGGAAATATCTCATAGCTATTCACTGAGCGGATCTTACACAGTTAAAGCGACGGTCACTGATGGCGATGAGAATACTACTTTTGAAGTGGAGCAGGTTACTCTAAATGTCCCCCTTCAAATTACTACTTCAGTAACGACCAATGGCTTACAGTTGAATGCCAAAGCAACATCATCAGGTGGTACTGGAAATTACAGTGTTAGCTGGGACTTTGGTGATGGTAATCAGGGCAATGGCGAGAGTGTGTCACACACTTATAATACGAGTGGGCAGTTTAATGTTACAGCAACTTTAACCGACGCTGAGAGTAAACAAACTAAGACAGAAACGAAAACAGTAACATTAGCTGAAGCTCAAAACGATGAATCTAGTTCTGGAGGGAGTATGTCAATAATATTGCTATCAGGCTTGTTATTGTTAAGAAGACTTAAGTTTTAGCTATAAAGTAGAGAGCTGCCTTTGGCAGCTCTCTACTAATTTTTAATAAAAATTAATTCTAGATTTATTCATATTAAAGTCGGTCGATCACGGCCTGTGTGAAATCAGTTGTACCGTGGCTACCACCTAAGTCACGCGTGGTTCTGTCGCCCGATTTAATAACATTAGCCACAGCATTACGGATGCGGTCAGCAGTTTCACCCATTTCCAAGTATTCAAGCATTTGGATTGACGCTAAGATAACTGAAGTTGGATTAGCAAGGTTTTTACCTGCAATATCAGGTGCGCTGCCGTGAACAGCCTCAAAAATTGCTGCATTCTCACCAATGTTTGCACCTGGAGCCATACCAAGACCACCCACTAGACCAGCACATAGGTCAGATAAGATATCGCCGAATAAATTTGTTGTTACGACTACATCGAATTCTTCAGGTGTCATAACAAGTTTCATACATGTAGCATCAACAATCATTTCAGCTGATTCGATATCAGGGTAACGTTCACCTACTTCACGCGCAACCTTAAGGAATAAACCTGAAGTCGATTTTAGGATATTCGCTTTATGAACGGCGGTTACTTTTTTTCGGCCTTCGCGACGAGCTAACTCATATGCAAATGTAACAATTTTCTCTGCACCATCTCGTGTAATTTTTGACATTGCTTCTGCTTCATTACCATCTTCAGAAACAACCTGACCAAGACCTGAGTACATGCCCTGAGTGTTTTCACGAATAGTGATAATGTCAATGTCGTCGTAACGTGCTTTTGTTCCAGCAAATGATTTTACAGGGCGAACGTTCGCGTATAAGCCAAATTGCTTACGCAGTGTTACATTGATTGAAGTAAAACCTTCACCAACAGGTGTAGTTAATGGACCTTTTAAAGTGATCTTATTTTTCTCGATTACTTCTAGTGTTTCTTTAGGTAAAAGTTCACCTGTCTTTTCTAGTGCAGTTAAACCTGCATCAACAAATTCATAATCAAAATCACAGCCAGCAGCGTTTAAGATCTCAATTGCTGAATCAATAATGCTTGGACCGATACCGTCGCCCTTGATCACAGTGATAGTTTGCTTTGCCATTATGGTTTCCTTTATCAATATATTTTTCACACCTAGCCACTTGGGCACTAAATACTGAGTGTAGTAAACAAAGAAGGAAGGTGTGTGTTCGCTTGAAAAATTAAGCGCGTTTTATAACAATTTATGTAGTCTTATGCTAGTAAGTAATGAAAAATTGGCATAACCACTAATTATGTTTGTCATTGATAGCATTTATGGGATAAATATCACTCAATGATACAATATGGTGATAGGTCAAGTAGCGCTGATTTGAATATTTCGATATTTTCCCATTCGAATTGTTTAAGGACATATGTTGTCACTTGCCTCTGCCATGGCGTCTCCAAATCTATGTTGTATAACGTTGCCATTACCAAATACTTAATAGCAACAAATTCTTTGTCTACGTCATTTAACTGACTTTTAGTCTTAGTTTCAGTATTTAGGAGTGCGCGATGAGAAAATGACTCAGAAAAATAATCGTTCACATAGTCTGACAATGAATTATTTTGGTAATCACTTACACCAAATAGTTGTGCAATTGAAAGCGGTTTATTAGAAAACTCATCCTCATCAATTTGCATAAAACGCATGACTTTTTCAGGATGCTGCTGAAGTAAGAAATAAATGAAAGCGGCGAAAGGGCACAGGTAAAACTCGAACTGCTCACTGTGGTTTTTACTTATTAATAAAGTGATAACTTTATTAATATGCGTGTATTTATTAATAATATCAGAGGCAAATGGGTGGCTAACGTTAGCGATCATGGTTTCTAACAATACACGCTGACAAAGTAAGGCTGCTGTGTCTAACCCGACCATTGTTAAACTATGCCGAACACTTCCGGCTTTTTGGCCTTGGCGATTATATTGCTTAGCAGCTGTTCGAAGTGCCTGCTCTATATGCTCAAAGTTTGTTACTACTCTTTCTAGTTGGTTAAAGTCAGGATATTTTGTGTTGCCGAGTTTTGCAATGGACTCAAGGTTTTTACTCTCGTCTAAATCGTTAACTTTTACTTCAGGCAACTGCTCATTAAACCATATTTTATAAAGAAGGATGGGATCACTGATGATTTTACTTCGGTAATCACCATAGATGGGTTGAGATGTTCTGATGATCCTCCTGGCTTTACCTTCTGTGATTAATGCAAGGTAATGAATATTGCCACTTCTAGCTAAAACAATACATTGCTCATTTTTATAAGACACAGACAACCCTGATGGATAGGCAACAAGTCGTGCACTTAGCTCACATAAAGCATTCTGCGCGAATTCGTTATAACAGCTTAAATAAAGCGATTTAATCGCTTGATTAAGGTTAAAAGTCTTTACTTTTGGCCTTGGTGTAATCGCTTTCGCAATACGCATTGCGATTGCAACGATAATACTAGGGTTATCATAAAGTGGAATTGCATTAATTCCAGTAATGGCTGAAGCATATTTATCTAAACGAGCGAGTATTCTTTGTACTTGTCCAGTGGGCACATTGCCTTTGTTTAGCATTTTTACGGCAAGTGCATGTCGGTTTTGAACTAATCTTTGAGCTTGCTCTGAGAGGTGTTGCCCAGCAGCAAGTTTATTAGTTTCATTTGATGTACAAATTTGATCTGATATGGCAGCTATAACTAAGGATTCAGTGAGTTCTTTATTAAATTTTAATGCCTGACAAATCGCAGTAACAAGTATGCATTGATTAACAACTAGGTTAGTTGTGTATCCTTGATGCTTTGTGTAAAAGTGAAGGTGTGCATGCAATGCGTTTGGCTGCTGCCTGTAACATTGAACAAATCTTTCAGCTAGTTGCGTTATACTTGGATATATAACTGGCCACTTTTCTTTGCTGTAATAGAGTCTAAGAACCTGATGCGAATGCTCAAAAATTTTTTTTAATTGTATAGGAGATGCTTTCATTACGGCTTTATTCTCCACTTATTTTTTTATATTCGATGGTTGCATTCTCACCCCAGACTAGCAGTGTACCATTTTTAAATAGGAGGCCAGTACACTCGTCTTGAGTAGTAATTCCGTCTGATTTTACAAGTTGTGTCCTGTAGTAAACTATCTGAAATACATTATCTTGTTGCTTAGAAACATAAGTCAGGTCAGGACTACCCAGTGTTTCGAGTACCTCCTCTAAAGGCACAACCTCAGATTCATCAAGTTTTGAAATAAAGCGGTTATTGAAAGCCTCTCTATCTTGCCAGATCATGGCTTGAGGATCATCTTTGTAAAAATTGATCACTAGCATGACAATACTTGCATAAACAGCAAGGCCTAAAATTATGTATTGCAGTACTTTTTTGATCATGACAAATCCAAGAATTAAATCAAAGTTAGTATATCAAAGTCTTATAGGGTTAAAACTTTCTTAGAGAGTTATCGGTTTACTCTCAAGTCTTGTAGATTAAAGCCTAAATGTATGTCTGTCCTTAATGTCACCAAGTTTTTGCTCGTTACAAAATCGTCTAACCCAGATTGGATCCTTTGCTTTTCCGAGGGCTTTAACGACTCTAAAGCCAAAATAGTTTCAAAATCACCACAATCATTTAATAGTCGCTGTGCTGTCTTTAAACCTATTCCTGCAATACCTGGTATGTCGTTTGTTTTATCGCCTGCCATAGCCCAAAGTTCTATAAGTTGATGCTTTTCGACTTTGAATTTATTTGTTATCTGCTCTGTATCAATCCAGTTTTTCTTAAAATAATCGTATATTTTAATACCTTGAGTAAGATGTGGCAGAAAGCCTTTATCTGTTGATACGATGATAACATGCACGTCTGCATTAGCAGCCTTTGTGGCAAGGGTTGCAATGATATCGTCAGCCTCATCGTGTTCAGGTCTATAAACAGGTATACCTGCTTGTTCAAATGCCTTTTCGATAGTCTCCATGTTATTGGACAAGATTGTGGGCATTGGTTTTCTGGTGGCTTTATACTTATCATAGTAATGATAACGCCAACTTCCATCACCATCGAACACTGCTATCGCATGAGTTGCTGAAGTTAGGTTCAGCAGCTTATTAACAGCAGATGAAACGCGTTTTGCGGTGTTATTAACAGAGTTAATATCTTTTTGATTTTGTTCAATTGCAAAAATGCGCCGAACGAGGTTCAGCGCATCGATTAGTACTAAAGTTTTACTCATCTATTCACTACATAACAAGGCGTATATTTACTGCCAGGTAATTTCATACGGCCTTGCTCTACAAATGCTTGCAACAGGGTGTCCATTTTTTCCATTAATGAGGTTTCTCCATTAAGCTGATAAGGGCCATGCTTTTTGATTTCTCTAATGCCTTCATCCTTAACATTACCGGCTACAATACCGGAAAATGCTCTGCGTAAATCAGCAGCCAATAGCTCTTTATCTTGATTTAACGACAGGTTTAGATTCGCCATATTTTCATGAGTAGGGTCAAATGGCATCTGGAACTGGTGCTCAATTTTTAGCGTCCAGTTAAAATAATAAGCATCACCTTGAGATTTTCTGTATTCTCTTACGTTAGGCATAGCCTGCTTGAGAGTAACCGCTACTTTTTTTGGGTCGCCCACTATTACTTCAAATTTACTTAAAGCTTCTTCACCAAGGGTATCTTCAACAAACTGACAGATTTCTTTAAAGTAATCGGCAGATGATTCTGGCCCGGTCAAAATAACGGGTAGACATTGTTTTTGATTATTAGGATGTAACAGTATACCTAATAAATAGAGAAGTTCTTCAGCCGTGCCTGCACCACCAGGGAAAATGATTATGCCATGAGCTGTTCGAACAAATGCTTCTAGGCGTTTTTCTATATCTGGTAATATTACAAGCTCATTTACAATAGGGTTAGGTGGTTCAGCAGCGATAATACTTGGTTCAGTTAAGCCTAGATATCGGTTGTTTGTAATACGTTGTTTTGCATGACCAATGGTTGCACCTTTCATCGGGCCTTTCATCGCGCCAGGTCCGCAACCGGTACAAATATTAAGTCCGCGCAAGCCTAGTTCGTACCCGACCTCTTTGGTGTATTTATACTCGATTTCACTGATTGAATGCCCACCCCAACAGACAATCATATTTGGATCTGTATTAACCGGTAACGCAGAAGCATTTCTGAGCATATCAAATACCATATGCGTAATTTGATGCTCGTCTTCTGTTGGCTCGTGGCGTTGATAGATAAATAGCAAATCACGTATAACAGAAAAAATATGTTCATGAATACCGATTACTATCTTTCCATCAACAAAGGCAGTTTCGGGTGGATTATCTAACTCAATTTTTATTCCGCGCTCACGAGCAATGAGTTTTACATCAAAATCTTGATATTTATCATAAATTTCACTGCTAGAGTCAGTATGACTACCAACGTTTAATACCGCTAATACACAGTTTCTAAAAAGTTTATATCTTTCTGTGCTTGAAGAGGCTTGTAGAAGGTCGACTTCAAGTTTTGAAAGTAAATTAAGTACGCCAGTTGGATTTAGTTGTACTTGCATAGGCATTCTCCTTTTCCTTGTTATTTACGAATGCAAAGGCGATCTCTACCACTGTTTTTTGCTTCGTAAAGTGCATCATCAGCTCTATCAAAAGCTGCCAAAGGTGTATCACCCTTTTTAAATTGCGTCGCTCCTAAAGACACAGTTATTTGTACCTGTTTATCTTTAAACTTAAACGGTATGGCTTTAATGGTATTCCTAATCTTTTCTAATGGTGCCTTAGCGTGTGTTAAAGGCATCCCAGGCATTAATAAGACAAACTCTTCACCACCGTAACGGGCAATAAAATCAGATTTACGTATTGCCTTCTTCAATGCTCGAGCAATCACTTGCAATGTCTTGTCACCTGCGCTGTGACCATATTGATCATTTATTGATTTAAAGAAATCGACATCAATAACAACTAATGTCGTCTCATTATCATGTTGCTCAAACATATGAAATTCTTGATTAAACCTATCATCGAAAGCAGCACGGTTCGGTAACTTAGTTAAGCCGTCAAGTAAGCTCTTAAATTGTTGTTCAGAAAGCCGTTTCTTATAAGTATTAACTTTTGTCTCTAAGACATTGATACGTGAATTGATATGCTCAAAACTTTCGAGTAAATCTGCTTTGTCTTTTTGTTCTAATTCTTCTCGTTTAACTAAGTCTTTTCTCAAAAGCTTTAATTCACCGTCTACCAGTTGTTTCAAATCAGCAATAGACGTCGCTTTTTGCGTTTGTTCATTTAAAAGTTTGATCTTAGTTTCAATTTGTTTATTTAAGCCTGAAAGTTCGGCACTCATATGCTTAGTAGAATTAGTCGTACTAAGGATTGAAGTGTGTAGTTCTTCTAAAGTTTGATTTAGTGAAACCAAAAAACCCTGCGCAGACTGACGTTCTCTAGCGATGCTATTGGCAATAATTCCTATGATGGCAATAGCGCAATCCAGTAACACATCGACTTCTGCAGACTGAGACAGTGTCGTTTTAATATCGATGACTTCTTTTGTAACATCATCTTCAAAAGTGATTTCATTGGCTAGAGTTAATAACTCACTTGCTAGTTCAGGCTTTTTGGTTATCGAAGCTTTTTGTGCTTCTTCAGTTCTTGTTTTTACGGCTAAAACTTTTTGATAAATACCAATCAACTTTTCAAAGACTGGTAAGAATTCATAACTTACATTAACTTCAGATAATTCGTTGTCTAATAAGTTTCGTAACTTGCGGCGTGTATCATCTGGTATACCTTTAAGTTTTTGCAGTTGTTTACCTGCATCAGAAATACTGGTAGATAACTTTTGATGATTTTCAGCGTTTACTGTCTCTTGATTTTTAAGGGAACGAGTAATGTTGTTAATGATAGGGGTTAAATCATCAAAGCTAACGCCTTTAGTGAGTACCTGTCTAAACTTTGCTAAAAGATTATCTAGTGCAACATCTTGCCCTTTGCTACTAATCGCAAGCTTGGCAGCAAGGTTACTCAGAGTTTGTATTTGATCCTTATGCGCATTCTCGAGTTCAGCTCTTGCTTTAACTGCTTGTTTTAGTTTTTTTTCTAGTAGCGCATCTTTATTAGTCACAAATTTAGCCATCTATGAATACATTAACACTTTAAGTTTACAACAATTATCTCATTTTTGAAGGCAATTTGCTTGTTTCATATAACAACAAACTTGAGGATTTGTATTTTATCTCTTTTATTAAACTTTATATTGGGAGTTTGTTAATCTCACCTCATACCTTTTTGTGAACATTATAAATTTAAGTATGAATAAAATTACGCTTTCTATTCTGGCTGCTTTTATGGCACTTCCTGCACTTGCTGATGTTGAATATAAACTATCAATAAATGAACCAGCTCATCACCTTGGCGATGTAAAGGTAACTTTCCCAAAAACTTCTCAATCACACTTAGATGTGCATCTTCCTGATTGGCGAACGGGTCGTTATGAAATTTTGGACCTTGCTAATGGAATACGTTTCTTTGATGCGAAAAGTGAAAATGGGAAAGATCTCGATTGGAAAAAAGTTGATAAAAATACATGGCGAATACATTTAAATGAGCCAACAGAAGTCAACATTTCATATCAAGTTTATGCGAATCAATTGGGCATGCGTTCACGTCATATTGATGATAGTCACGCATTTATTGATGCATCAGGCTTCTTTATGTTCAGTGACTCTTTTAGACAAGAGCCTGTAACTGTCGACTTAGATGTACCAAAAGGGTGGCGATCAGTTTCTGGGATGGACTTCGCAGATGACAAGCATAGTTTTAAAGCTGACAACTATGATGTTTTATTAGATTCTCCCATTGAGACAGGCATTAACGACTTATATAAATTTAAGGTCGATGACCGTAAGTACGAACTCGTTATTTGGGGCGAGGGCAATTACGATGTTGAATTAATGCTTTCTGATCTCAAAAAGCTTGTTAAGACAGGCAGCTTAATTTGGCATGACTATCCTTATGAACGTTATGTATTTATGGTTCATGCGACTAGCGGCGCACGCGGTGCGACTGAGCATTTAAACTCTACAATAATCCAAAGGCATAGAGATTCGTTTGCTAAGCGTGATGATTATATTGGTTTCATAGCAACGGCTGCGCACGAATTTATCCATACGTGGAATGTAAAAAACTACCGTCCAGCTGGCTTAGTACCATACGATTACATTGCACCAAATTACTCAGATTTATTGTGGTTGTCTGAAGGTTCAACCAGTTATTTAGAAAATTACTTACTATTGAGTGCTGGAATAACTACCAATGAAGAGTTTTATAAAGATATCAATAAAACAATTTCACGTCATTTAAAAACGCCGGGCAGAGAAGTGCAATCTGCTGCTGAAACAAGTTTTGATAAGTGGATCAACGCAGGTGGCGACCATGGGCGTAACTTCAGTACCAATATTTACTCAGAAGGGTCTTTAGTGTCATTAGCACTAGATATTGATTTACTGGATAAGAGTGAAGGTAAAGTAAGTTACAGAGATGTGCACTCAGAATTGTATAAACAGTTTAAATTGCCCAAAAGCTTTAATAGCAAAGATGTTCAGAATATCTTAAAGCAAATTTCTGGTCGTGATTATTCAACCTGGTGGAAAGACAACGTTGAATCACCGCTCAGCATTGACTTTAATGTGCTTCTTGAAAAAGTAGGTTTAGAATACACGCGTCCTAAAAGCAGTAAAGCGATTGCAGGCTTGGATGTGATGGCAAAGTCTAATGGTGAGCTACTTATTCTAAATCATGTAGCAAGAGAGAGTTCAGCTTGGGAAAGTGGCTTAACAGCAGGTGATAAATTGGTGGCCTTAGATGGACGACAAGTACGTAAGTCAATAAAAGAAACACTGGCTTTGTTTGAGCCAGAGCAAGAGGTTACTGTGAGCTTTATTAGACGTCATCAACTTATGACAACAAAAGTAAAGCTTAAATCTGACTTTGATAAACCTAAAAAAGTGAAGGCAGTTAAGGCACCGACTGAACGTCAGGCTAAATTGTACAAAGCTTGGACGGGTGTAGAACATCCAAATGCAATCTAATATCAATCCGCTATAACACCTAACCATTCCGAGGGATTAAACCTTAAGCTAGCTGCGTTAAATTTTTATCACTTAGAGTAACTATATAGAGAAATATTTGCCTTGCCTACATGGATGTAGGTACCTCAGCGACAGCAGGACGCATGAGCGGTGCTACCAATAAGGATTTCTTACCTCAGAATAGGCTACATAGTTAAGCGTTTTAGTATAATTTTCACTTTTAAAAGTAATAAAAAAGCCCAAGTTATTTTTTAATCACTTGGGCTTTATATTTTTCGATGAATTATTTATGACGTTGCTCGAGTGTTTCTACTACATCTTTTAAATTTAACTCGCTACGTTGTAATAAGACCGTTAGGTGATAAAGCAAGTCTGCAGATTCATTCAGCAGTTCATCTTTGTCATTCTTCATTGCAGCTAGTGCAACTTCAACACCTTCTTCGCCCACTTTTTGACAACTACGGCTTAAGTCTTTGGCAAACAGTGATGCAGTATAGCTTGACTCAGGGTCAGCATCTTTACGTTCAACAATCACATTCTCAAGCTCAGCTAAAAAAGCTAAGTTAGGTTTTGCATCACCAAAGCAACTTGTTGTGCCTAAGTGGCAGGTTGGTCCTTTAGGCGTTGCCAATACTAAGATAGAGTCATAATCACAGTCTGTATGCGCTTCTACGAGTTCTAGATAGTTTTCTGACGTTTCACCTTTTGTCCATAATCGCTGCTTTGAACGAGAATAGAAGGTAACTAGCCCTTTTTCGAAGGTCATTGCAATGGCCGCTTGGTCCATAAAACCTTGCATTAAAATTTGCCCAGTTGCTGCATCTTGGATAATCGCAGGCAGCATATCGGACTTTTTAAAATCAAGTTTTGATAAGTTATCTTTAGTTAGTTGCATAATCTAGCTGCGACCCCATTGTTTGTTAAGTATTGTTTAAGTTCGTTTATGTCTATAACGTTTTTGTGGAATACACTGGCAGCGAGTGCACCGTCTACTTGGCTCTGCTTAAATACATCAACAAAGTCTTGCATGGTACCTGCACCACCAGATGCAATAAGCGGCACGTCACAAATGGCTCTTATCTTTGATAGCTGTTTGTTGTCATAGCCTTTCCTTACACCGTCTTGATTCATGCAGTTTAATACAATTTCACCAGCGCCTAAGTCTTGAACGCGTTTCACCCATTCTTGTGTTTTATATCGAGTTCTAGATGACGCATTTGGATCGCCAGTAAGCTGATAAACAAGATATTGATCTGTTTCTACGTCATAAAAGCTGTCGATACCCACGACCACGCATTGTTTACCAAATTCATCATGTAATTCTTTAATTAGTTCAGGTCTGTGTATTGCAGGGCTATTGATACTTATTTTATCAGCACCACTTTCAAGTACTTTTGCTGCATCTGCAACAGACTTGATACCACCAGCAACACAAAACGGAATATCAATGTGACGGGCGATTTGCTCCACCCAGGCTACATCTAATAATCGTTTTTCAACACTGGCAGAAATTTCATAGAACACTAGCTCGTCAGCACCGGCCTTACTGTAAAGCTCAGCGAGTTCGAGTATGTCACCGACAACTTCGTGACCTTTAAATTTCACGCCTTTGACCACTTGACCATTTTTTACATCAAGACAAGGAATTATGCGTTTTGATAACATGCAAGTGCCTCCTCAACTGTAAAAACAGCATCAAGAAGTGATTTACCTAATATGACACCGCCTACACCAATTTTAGCGAGTCGCTTAATGTCGTCTAATGAACTCACCCCACCAGAGGCTTGTACTTTTATGCTGTTATTGTGTGCAACGATTTCTTCATACAAGGCAAAAGAGGGGCCTGTCATAGTGCCGTCCTTACTGATGTCCGTGCATAAAAAGTCAACAACTCCTAATTCCACATAAAAGTCGAGTAGGGTGAATAAGTCTTTGTCGGCATCGCTTAACCAACCGTGTGTTGCAGGTGCCCAACTAGATTGGGTTTTGTTCACATCCAGTGCAATGACAAATTTTTCAGGGCCAAACTCTTTGATCCACTCTGCAACTTGCGTTTGTTGATCTACGGCCATTGACCCAATAACAACTTGAGCCGCGCCAGCTTCAATCCATTGTTTTACATCTTCATAGCTGCGTACGCCGCCACCGACTTGGTAAGGAACGTTTAATGCTTTTGTTGCTGCTTGAATTTGTTGCCACTGTTTCTTTTGCGGATCACGAGCGCCTTCTAAATCTACTAAATGTAATTTTTCTGCGCCTGAGTTCTGGTAGGCAAGCAGACGCTCACCTAATTCAAATGGATAGAACTGGGCTGTGTCGTATTTACCTTGGTAGAGGCGAACAATTTGATTTTGTAGTACATCTAAAGCTGGAATTATCATGTTAACCTCTGCCTATACATTCCAATTTAAAAAGTTTGTTAAAAGCTTTGCGCCGACTTGTGCACTTTTTTCAGGGTGAAATTGCATACCTGCGTAGTTGTCTTTACAGACGATGGCAGAAAATGTTTGACCATATGCACCAGATGCTAAGGTGTTGTCGTTTACACTGTGCGCAAAGCTATGCACAAAGTAGACTTGATCTTGTGCAGTGATCCCTTGTGTCAACGCGTGAGGTTTTTCAATACTCAAATTATTCCAGCCCATATGCGGTGCAGTTAAATTGCCTACTTCGAGCTCAGTTACAGCGCCTGGAATCTTGTCTAAGCAGTTAACGTCGCCTTCAGAGGTTTTCTCACACAAAAGCTGCATACCTAAACATATGCCCATCAAGGGCTTTTGATATTCATCAATGGCTTGTTGCCAACCATTATCAAGTAAGCGTTTCATTGCAACTGACGCGTGACCAACACCAGGCAAAATTGCTCTGTCAAATTGCGCCAGTTGTTCAGGAGCGGTTATAATTTCAGGATTAGCGCCTAAGCGATCAAATGCAAAACGTACTGAATTTATATTTGCACAGCCTGTATTTATAATGGCTATCATAAGCACCCCTTTGAGCTTGCTGTTAATTGGCTCACATCTTTTTGTATTGCTACACGTAATGCTCTTGAGAAAGCTTTAAATAACCCTTCTACTTGGTGGTGACAATTTCCTTCAGATACAGACAAGATTAAACTCACGGCAGCATTATCAGAAAACGACTTAAAGAAGTGCTCAACCATTTGTACATCTAAATCTCCAACTTTTTCACGAGAGAAATCAGCATTAAGCACAAATGAGGCGCGGCCTGATAAATCAATCTGACATTCTGCTTTACATTCATCCATTGGCAGCGCAAAACCATAACGGTTAATTTGCGTTTTAGTACCAAGAGCTTGTTTTACAACTTGGCCAAGCGCGATACCGATGTCTTCAACCAAGTGGTGCTCGTCTATGTGTAAGTCGCCAGAGGCTTTAATATTAAGGTAGATATTGGCGTGGGTTCTAATTTGATCCAACATGTGATCAAAAAAACCTAAGCCTGTAGAAATTTCTCCGCTTACGCCTCGGTCAAGGTTAACTGCAACATCAATTTGTGTTTCTTTGGTGTTTCGAGTTACTGATGCTTCACGATTCTGAGTGGTTAACTGAGTCACTATTTGCGGCCAATCACCTTCGTACAGAATACCTTGAATACACAAGTTATCAGCAAGGCCTAAATCAGTTTGACGGTCGCCAATGACATAAGATTTAGCAAGGTCGACTTTACCTGAACGCATTAATTCTGTAAGCAAGCCTGTTTTAGGTTTTCGACAATTACAGTTATCTTCATCAAAGTGTGGGCAGATCAACACGTCATCAAACTTGATCCCTTGTGATGAAAAAATTTCCATCATCTTGTCTTGTGCAATATCGAAGTCAGCGGTTGGGAAGCTATCAGTGCCTAAGCCATCTTGGTTTGACACCATGACTAAGCGGTAACCTGCAGCTTGAAGTTGTAAAAGCGCAGGAATGACATTTGGCAGTAATACTAGCTTTTCTAGACTGTCGACTTGTTTATCCGTGATTGGTTCATCAATTAAGGTGCCGTCTCGGTCGATAAATAGATATGGTTGACTCATTTTTATTCCTTACTACTTAGAGGCCATTCAGCCAGTCGGTGACTTGTTGTAATTCTTGCTCTGTGCCAATAGAGATTCTGATCCAATCATCTTGGTCGAATAATACAAATGGGCGCATTATCAAACCAGATTGCATGGCAACATCAATGGCTGCTTTGTCTTTTAAACGGATAGTCACAAAGTTTGCATAGCTGTCTAAAACAGTGATTACTTGCTTATTGTTTTTAAGCGCTAACGAAAGCTCAGCTTTCGCTGCGTTTAAAATTTGCACTTGGCGTTTTACTTGGGTGATGGCATCTTTACTTAATGCTTGTGCTGCAATCGCAGCAACCACAGTCGAAACTGGGTAAGGTGCGATGACCTTTCTGACAACATTCAATAATTCGCTGTTAGAAAGCATGAAGCCCGTTCTTAAACCCGCTAAGGCAAACGCTTTAGAAAGAGTTCTCAAGACAACCACATTATTGAAATCTTGTAACAGACTTACAGAAGAATATGCTTCGCAAAATTCAATATAGGCTTCGTCTACAACAACGATGGCTTTACCAGATAATTCACCAGCGATCTCAGCAATTTTCTTGACCGATAAAATTGCTCCGGTTGGATTATTTGGGTTACAGATAAATACTAGCTTTGACTGCGCACACGCTTTACTAATTTCGGCTTTATCGTCATTTTTTAACTGCGCTTGGGTTAATACATTCAATGCCACGTTGTGTGTATCAGCTGTGACTTTATACATGCCGTAAGTCGGAGCAAAAATACTGATTGAATCTTTTCCAGGCTCGCAGAAAGTTCTAACTAACAACTCAATCCCTTCGTCGGCTCCGCGCGTCATTAATACGTTTTCAGTGTTTACGCCTGCATAATCAGCATATGCATCAATCACAGCTTGCGGTTGAGGATCAGGATAACGGTTTAAGTTATCAAGACTTACGTCAAAAGTTTTAACATATGGGCTTTCATTGGCATTTAACCATGTTGAGCCTGTTAGCTTCATGCTTTTAGCTGAGCTATACGCTTTTAGCTCATTGATGTTCTTTGGTAACAGCGTGGTGATTACATCACTCATTTACAAGTTCTCCAAACGCACTTTAACAGCATTGGCGTGTGCGTCTAATCCTTCTGCATCAGCAAGCGGCAAAATCGCTTTGCTTAAATTTTCTAAACCCGAAGGGTTAATACTTTGAACAGTATAGGTTCTATAAAAGTCCATTAAATTAAGACTTGAGTAGACTTTACTGTAGCCATAAGTTGGTAATACGTGATTAGTGCCAGAGGCATAGTCCCCAGCAGACTCAGGTGTGTAATCACCAACAAATACTGAGCCTGCATTTTTAACTAACCCGACATATTTGTCGGCTTGGTCAATTTGTAGAATAAGATGTTCAGGACCATATTTAGCCGAAACGTCAAACGCCTGTGTCATGTTATTGACTAATATCAATGCACTGTTATCTAGTGCAGCACGAGCGATATCAGCACGAGATAGAGTTTCAAGCTGAAGCTCAATTTGCTCCTGTGTTAGGGCGATTATTTCTTCACTATTACATACAAGCAGAACTTGAGAGTCACGACCATGTTCTGCTTGAGAGAGTAAATCTGCAGCAATGAAAGCTGGGTTTGCACGCTCATCTGCAATGACCATTACTTCAGAAGGACCTGCAGGCATATCAATCGCAAAGCCAGGTACAGACTGACTAAGTAATTGTTTAGCCATGGTTACATAGCTATTACCCGGGCCGAATACTTTGTTTACCTTAGGGACAGACTCAGTGCCATAGGCCATGGCGGCGATAACACCGGCTCCGCCACTTTCAACGATAGTGGTGATCCCGCAAAGTTTAGCTGCATATAAAATGGCAGGGTGGATGCGCTCATTACCATTTACTGGCGTTGCTAATACCACAGTTGTGGCGCCTGATAGCTGTGCACACACGCCTTGCATTAAAACAGAGGAAGGTAGTGGCGCACTGCCACCTGGTACATAAAGACCAATAGCATCTATTGCTTCAAATTTTAATTCACACACCACGCCTGGTGCGGTTTCAATCTTTTTAGACACCGGTTGTTGCTGTTGGTGAAACGTTTTGATGTTGCTATAAGCTAAATCAATGGCTTGCTTTAAAGACGGTTCAAGCAAGCCTTCACTTTGCATTATTTCTTCGCTCGGTACACGTAAACGAGGTTGTTCACGTTTGTCGAACTTTTTAGCAAACTCAAGTAATGCGTTGTCACCGTTAGCAATGACATCATCAATAATCGTTTGTGTTTGTTTCTCAATCGATTCACTGGCTATAACCGCAGGTCTTTCTAAAATTGCGGCCTGTGATGATTGAGAACCCTCATTCCATTTAAACACAGTTGTTACTCCATCATTTTTTCAATTGGCATAACGAGAATAGAGTTTGCACCAAGTGCTTTAAGCTCTTCCATGGTTTCCCAAAATAATGTCTCACTGCTTACCATGTGTAACGCCACATAATCATCGGATCCAGCAAGTGATAGTAGGGTAGGTTGACCAGTACCTGGTAATAGTTCACACACTTCGGTTAATTTCGCTTTAGGTGCGTGAAGCATGATGTACTTGCTTTCTTTCGCTTGCTTAACACCCTTCAAGCGCGGCATTAATTTATTAATAAGTGCCAGCTTTGATTCATCGTTAAGTTTTGGGTTTTGAATAAGGCATGCATTTGATTCCAGGATCGTATCACCTTGCATTAAGCCGTTTGCTTCAAGTGTTGCACCAGTAGACACTAAGTCACAGATTGCATCAGCAAGGCCCGCACGCGGAGCGACTTCTACGGACCCAGTCAGCATAACCGCACTGGCATTAATACCTTCACGTTTTAGGTATCCTTTTAGAATTTCAGGGTAAGTTGTTGCAATACGCTTACCTTCAAACCAAGACTTATCTTGTGGGCCAAGTTCTTGTGGCCATGCCAGAGCAAGGCGACAGTAACCAAAATCTAACTTAGACAGTTTTAGTACTTCAGAATATTGGTTTAGGCTTTGTCGCTCTGCCTGTGTTTCTTCAAGTACGTTTTCGCCTACGATACCTAGATCACATACGCCGTCCATAACAAGACCAGGAATATCATCATCGCGAACGCGTAAAACGTCGATTGGCATATTTGTTGAGTGTGCAATTAAGCGTTGTTCACGCAGGTTTAATTTAACGCCCAGTTGCTTGAGAAGTTCTTGGCAGTCTTTTGAAAGTCTGCCTGATTTTTGAATTGCGATTCTTAAACGGTTGTTAGTACTCATAATTTATATCCTTTGTTCTAAAACGAAAAACCCCGAGGAAACCTCGGGGCGATATAAGTTTTGAGTTTGGTCGCCGGGAGGTTCCTTTTAGGAATAACCCACCAGCGAAATACCTGACAGGCTATTCGGGTGTATGATGGTGATGATGAATAGTTGTCAGTGTAATAATCATGTAAATTCTCTTAATCAATTATGATAACACAACTAGAAGAACATATTTTAATGTTTGAGTGCAACTAAAATTTTGAATTTTTTAAAGTATAAATTATAACGGTCGATAATAAGAAGTAGGTACAAACATTTAGGAGGCCGAGATGGATGTGTTTAAACCATTGTTAACTAACATAATTAAACTCGAGGTGTCGCATAAGCCGACCTTTTATGTGGCAGGTGTTATCGATAACAAGATTGAAAAAATAAAACTCGATAAGGCCAAAAAAGAAGACGCAAAAAGAAAACTCAACGAGCAATCTGATGACAAAAAGCAAAAACAAAATGAAAACGACGAGGATGGCGTTAAACATTTAGATATATGGGCTTAGCACATTAGTCATGTTTTCGAACACTCGGTTGCTCATCTAAACACTTAGCCGTACAATTGCAAAAAACATTGCTGTAGTCACTTCTTGCAAATTAAAACGCTTTTTTCTGAAACAGGCCCATTAGCCCTAAATATCCCTGGATACAAACCAAGACAGCCACAAATTGATATGGCTGAAATGGTGCATGCCGCAATAGAAAATAAAACTCAGTGTGTTGTCGAGGCAGGGACAGGTACCGGTAAAACGTTCGCGTATTTAATTCCCGTGTTACTTAGCGATAAAAAGTCGATCATTACGACTGGGTCTAAAGCGCTTCAAGAACAACTTTACCATCGAGATCTTCCGCAACTTGCAAAAATACTGAATAAGGGTAGAAAAGTTGCCCTATTAAAAGGACGTGCAAATTATCTATGTACCTATCGGCTTGAACAGCATGTCGCACATGTACCAACTGATGATCCTGACGTGATGCATCAACTCGCCATGGTTGCAAAGTTTGCATCTCAAACCAATACGGGTGATCTAGCAGACTGTGTTGGTATTGAAGAAGATGCCAAGGTTTTACCTTACGTAAACTCAACGGCGGATAACTGCTTAGGTAAAGAGTGCCCTGATTACGCTGAGTGCTATATAAGAAAAGCACGTATTAAAGCGATGGAAGCTGATATTGTTGTGATCAATCATCACTTATTTTTTGCTGATATGGCAGTGAAAGATTCTGGTTTTGCAGAACTTATGCCTGACGCTGATAATTATATTTTTGATGAAGCGCACCAAATTCCAGAAATTGCCAGTGATTATTTTGGCGACAGTATAAGTACCAAACAGCTGGTGGCATTGATCAATGATTTGCGTTTGATCTATCGCTCTGATATTCCAGATATGTTGCAATTGGGCAATACACTTAATAAGTTAGAAACAGCAGTTGCCGATCTTCGACTTGCTTTTGCTGGTGAGGGCTCACGGGGAGATTGGCGAGAATCTTTAACAAGCAAAACCATTTGTGATGCGTTGCACCGTGTTATTTCAGATTTGGATTTTTTGTATAAAGTCTTAAAACTTTGCCTTGATAGGAGCGATAAAATTGAACACCCATTTGAAAAGGTATTGCAGTTTAAAAATCAACTAGAGCGCGCATTTGATACCACGCAAACGGGTTACAGCTATTGGTATGAGACAACACGACGTTTTTTAACAATCAATATCACACCTTTAAACATCGCAAATAAGTTCAAAGAAATTATAGAGCGTACGCAAGCTAGTTTTACTTTTGCATCTGCAACTCTATCGGTAAATGACTCTTTAGATCACTTCAATAAGAGTTTAGGTTTAAAGCCAGATCATCAGTTATTGGTAGAAAGTCCGTTTGATTATGAAAATCAGGCGGTGCTATGCATGCCTAGATATTTACCTGAAACAAGCGATGATATGATGCCACATAGCTTGGTAAAACTTGCAAAAGCGCTTATAAAAGCGGCAAAAGGACGGACATTTTTACTTTTCACCAGTTATCGAGTTATGCATTTAGTCTACGAAGGGTTAAGTACTGCGACCGAATATCCCGTATTTATGCAGGGACAATCTTCTAAACGTATTATTCTCGAACAGTTTATTCGTCATGGGAATGCAGTATTAATGGGCACGGCTTCCTTTTGGGAAGGGGTTGACGTACGTGGAGATGCGCTCAGTTGTGTGTTAATCGATAAATTGCCTTTTACATCGCCAGACGATCCATTATTGCAAGCGAGAATGAAGGATTGTGAATTAACAGGTGGCGAGCCGTTTGAAGACATTCAGTTACCTCAAGCGATCATTAATCTCAAGCAAGGTGTCGGTCGCTTAATTCGAGATCACAGCGATAAAGGTGTACTTGTCATTTGCGATAACCGTCTAGTTACGCGAAAATATGGGCAGACATTTTTACAAAGCTTACCTAATATGCGCCGGACAAGAGATTTTCAAGGCGCATTACAGTTTTTAGAGAACATAGAATAATATGACTTATAACCTTTTAGCGTTAGATGCTTCAACTGAAGCACTGAGCATTGCCCTTCAATATAACGGTCAAACACTGAAACATTTTGAAGTTTGTCCTCAGCAACATAGCCAAAAAGTGTTGCCTTTAGTTTCTGAGTTATTAGACAAAGCCGGGTGTAAGTTACAAGATATAGATGGCATTGTATTTGGTCGCGGACCGGGTAGCTTTACTGGTGTACGTATTAGTGTCGCGATCGCACAAGGGTTGGCTTACGGTGCAAACCTACCGCTCGTGGGAGTCTCAACATTACAGGCAATGGCCCAGCAAGCGATTGAAGAAAAAGAGCTAGATTCAGTTGTTACGGGAATTGATGCAAGAATGGGAGAGATTTATTTCGCTCATTATTTTAAATCTGAAACTGGGCTCGCTGACTTAAACATAGATAATACTGAAGTTGTGTGTTCACCTGCTGATTTACCTGAGTCAATTAGAGGATTAACAGCGGTAGGGACAGCGTGGGAACATTATGCAGAGCAAGCAACCAAATTAAATTTAGATGTCATTAATGAAATTACACTACCCGATGCCGCATACATGCTAAAAATAGCAGAGGCAGAGTTTGAAAAGGGCAACACAGTACAAGCCGCCGATGCGCAGCCGCATTATGTCAGAGATACGGTAACTTGGAAGAAGCTACCAGGAAGAGAATAAAAGTCAAGCATCATTATTAATAAGTAAAAAGCCAGAACTGTGTTCTGGCTTTTTACTACTGATTATTTGTCAATAAATTTAATTAGTTTTTCTGCTATTTGGGTATTGTTCTGTGACCCGATAAATTGCTCATAGCCTTTGCCGTAAGCAAACACTTGTACATCTATTGCAGTATGACCACTTGTTGTCCAGCCAGTATAAGTTGCTGAATTGATGACTTTGTTGATGGCTTTGTATAGGGCTTCATCTCCGTGTTTTTTAGCTTTTGACAGAGAAGCTAAATCGTCTTTGCTAAGCTCTAAACTTGTATGTTCAGACCATGCAGCTTTTAAATTATTTGCTTCAAATAATGCTTTGCTCATCGTCATAACAGATGAGTTTATTTTCTTCACTTCATCTGGAAGCCAAGTATATTTGCCATTAGCACCTAGGGTTAAACCGCCCGTAGAATGGTCGGCGGTTACAACTAATAATGTATCTGGGTTTTGGTCGACATAGGCTTTGGCAAGTTCAATTGATTTGGCAAAGTCGTGCATCTCTTTCATGGCACACGCAATATCATTTGCATGACCGCACCAATCAATTTGACTTCCCTCTAGCATGATAAAGAAACCTTTATCATTGTTTTGTGAAAGTAAGTCTAAAGACTTGAAGGTCATCTCCTGTAAGCGATTTGGATTTTCATCAATGGCGTAAGGAAAAGCTTTGTCAGCAAATAACCCCAGTACTGGTAATTGTTCTATTTGGTTTAATTTGTTCCAGTCAGACGTATATTGATAGCCTTCTTTTTCAAATTCTTTAATTAAGTCTCTGTCATTGCGTTTAAAATACTGTATTCCACCACCAAGCATTAAATCGACCGGTAATCTACCTGCAATTTTTACATCGAAATAATCATCAGCGATTTCATCGTAGTTACGACGAGATTCATTATGCGCAGCAAAACTCGCTGGTGTTGCGTGGTTTATTTGTGAAGTTGATACTAAACCAGTGCTCATGCCTTTTTCTTTTGCAACTTGCAGCATGGTTTTCAAAGGTTTTTTATGCGTGTCGACTGCAATTGCACCATTATAAGTTTTGATTGCTGTGCTGAGGGCAGTGGCACCGGCGGCACTATCAGTGACATAAGTGTCATCATCTGGGTAGGTGTGTGCTATACCGACAAATATTTGATCAAAGATGGTGGGTTCTACTACTTTGGTATTCGGATTGTCAGAATAATAACGGTATGCAGTGGTAAAAGCGGGGCCCATACCATCACCAATCATATAAATAATATTCTTTGGCACTTCGTTAGCAAATGCATGACTACCAAACGCCAATAGGCACGATGCTGTTAATGCGCTCATCGCGTACTTCATATAAGTTCCTTATTTCTTCCCGTGTGTTCAGATTGTTATCTAGCGATAAAACTCGATTATTAATGAGAGATATGTGGCTATTGTTTTCTGATATTTTTTGCTTTTAATTTTAACTAAGGTAAAGATATTACCAGTTAAGTGTTTTTTAAATAATGAAAATATGACTAGTAGAACAAAAAATACGTTTAAAGTTTTAAAACAACAAGGATTATCAGGAAAGATTAAAGGTAGAGGCAAACACTTGGTTATCTGCCTTCATGGTTGGTTAGATAACTGTAATAGTTTTGCACCGATATTCGATGAGGATTTGAATACCAATGACTTTACTTGGCTTGCAATTGATTTACCCGGGCACGGCGAATCTGATTGGAAAAGTCATGACACGCATTACTATTTCTTAGATTATATTTATGATTTGATGATTCTGATAGAAGAACTTGATTTCGGCAAAGTTTTCTTAATAGGTCACTCTATGGGGGCGATGATTTGTAATTTATTTGCCGCGTGTTACCCAGACAGGATTACGGCTATGGCATTAATTGATGGAATCGGCATAGTCACAACTAAACCAAGTGATACAAAAAAACAACTATTAAACGCTTTCAGACAAAGAAAAAAATCATTTGAAAGCTCGGAAGATAAAATGTTTAGAAGTTTCGATGATGTCGTAAAGGCAAGAATGAAGGT
>Ga0114932_10001322_pt1 | contig 28369 bp, 30 predicted proteins | sample 2SBtaG_2_FD_87286 | JGI IMG/M metagenome (GOLD analysis project Ga0114932, IMG submission 87286) | Deep subsurface microbial communities from Kolumbo volcano to uncover new lineages of life (NeLLi) - 2SBTROV12_ACTIVE470 metaG | ecosystem: Environmental > Aquatic > Marine > Volcanic ...
ACCCTCCTTCCTCAAAACACCCTGTTTTACCAAAGATAGGAGTTCTCGCTGAATTGTCTTTTCACTACAACCCTGCACAATACCAGCAACGTCCTTAACGCCGACTTTTTCCTTTGTGTCCAATAGATTTAATATCGCCTGCTTTCTTTCATTATGTCTTATACTTGTCTTATTTGAACGACTCGCTGAACCACTACCCGACTGTTTATTTCTCGTTGATGACCTGTAAACATTGCTATGTCCTTTATTTTGCTCTTGTGTCTTTTGTGGCATAAAAGACCCTTTGTGCAATCTATCGGACATAATACTTTTATGTCCTTTGTCCCTTACAACACCTTCTTCTTGCGCTACTTGTGACTCCTTCATTTCACGAGAGAAGGGTACCTCAAAAAAGTTGGCGGGAAACTGGTAATCCTCCCCAAGCTCACCTCCCCTACTTTGAAGTAGGTGTGCCAACTTTTCGTACTCGCGTTTGAGTATGTTTGTGTTCATTGTAGAAATATACCGACACGACTCTGCAATAGTAAGGAGTGCTACAACTTCTCGTATCTCAATCATAATACTTTCAACATCAGTGTGACCTATAACATTTTCTTCTTGCGTGTGTTTTTTATTTAATCTACTCAAAAAGACAACTTTTGATAAAAGACATAGACTTTTTTCCCGTAGCTTCTTTTGTAGCGGATCATTTTCAGAAATAAAATCTGTTACAAGGTAGATGGCAGAAGAAAGCTTCTCTGCTTTCTTGTAGCAGTATGCACACAGAGGGTTACTCCAAATCTTATCCAAAGAATGTTGTCCTTTTTCACCTCCTGTATGTCCTTTATTTATTATGTCTTTTGGCATTGTAGTCTTTTACAAAGTGTCCATTATTTTTATATTTTGTATGTCCATTATAATAAGACATTTAAAAAAGACCAAATAAAAAGACATTACAATACACTTTTTGTCACTTGTGTACCGAATAAACTTATTTACAGGACATCTCTTGCAGGACATCGGATGCCCTGTAAGAGATGTCCTGTAAATGTAGTGATGTCCTGTAAATGTTTCGTGAAATGAGACATATCTTATAAGCTTCAAAACCAACACCCCCAATGAGTCAAGTCGGACTTGACTCATTGGGGGTGTTTTTCTTTTCACTTATGTTTCGTGGTATTATTAGTAAATTATGAGAAAAAAGAAAAAGAAACAAGGTGGTTTATTTTCAATCTTTAGACATCTTAACGAAGAGACCGTCCAGGGTATTTGGGCTGTTATTTTTTTTGTTTTGGGATTATTTTTTCTATTTGCCGCGGCGGGAATTGCAGGCGTTGTAGGCACAACGACATATAAAATGCTTACGCTTTTACTCGGCATCGGTTACTATCTTCTTCCCCTTCTCTCTTTTATGCTCGCGATATCATTTTTTAAATCACTCTATTACGACATACCGTTTTTTAAGGTTTTTGGTTCCTTACTCTTTTTCTTGTCAGGACTAGGGCTTATCGGAACAGTCTTTGAAAAAAAAGGAGGGATTGTTGGCGCGTTCATTACACAACCTTTCGTGGCGCTTTTTGATATCTACGTTACTCTCTTTCTGCTCTGGGGAATGTTGATTATATCGCTTCTCATACTTTTCAATGCTTCACTTCCTATTATCCCTCTCGCTTCATTCTTTGGTATATTCAAAAGAAAGAAAGTTGAAGACGACGAATATTACGAAGACGAGGATTATGACGAGGCAGAAGAAGATAAAACTGAAGAAACTGAGGATGTGGACGCGGATGATGATGAAGAGGAGGAGGAAGAGGAAGAAGAAGGAGAGGCTAAATCAGGCTCTTCACTAAAAAATATTCTTGGCTTTGGAACAACTAAAAGTACTCGCGGTCAGGCATCGTTTTCCACACTCACCGACCAGCAATACTCACCTCCTCCAATATCCCTTTTGGAAAAAGATAAAGGGAAACCTGGATTTGGTGACATAAAAGCAAGTGCGAACATTATAAAACGCACACTACAAAACTTTGGTATCAGTGTAGAAATTGATGAAATTTCTGTCGGACCAACAGTAACTCGTTTTGCACTAAAGCCTGCAGAAGGTGTTCGTCTTCAAAAAATAATACGACTCCAAAATAATCTTGAATTAGCACTTGCCGCGCACCCTGTACGAATTGAAGCACCTATTCCCGGCCGTTCTCTCGTCGGTATAGAAGTACCTAACACGAGCAAGGCAACGGTGGGGCTTGCCACCATGCTCTCTGCAGATGCATTCCGAACATCTCCTCACCCACTCTGTGTGGCACTCGGTAAAGATATAACCGGCGAAACACATTTTGCAAATATTGCAAAAATGCCCCATCTCCTCATTGCTGGAGCAACAGGTTCGGGTAAATCCGTGACAGTTCATGCTCTTATTACCTCACTACTCTACCGTAACTCTCCAGAACACCTTCGTTTTATATTCATTGATCCTAAACGTGTTGAATTGACACTCTACAACAACATTCCCCATCTCCTTACTCCTGTAATCACTGACCCCAAAAAAGCAATTCTTGCGCTCAAGTGGGCAGCACGCGAGATGGAACGACGCTACGACATACTTGAAACCGAAAGTTCTCGTGATATTGCTTCATACCATAAAAATGTACTCGGTCCTGCAATGGATGAAATGAAGAAAAATAAAGATGCATCTGATGACGAAGACAGTGCAGACAACCTACCCGAAGCAATGCCTCATATGGTTATTGTTATTGATGAACTAGCTGACATTATGCAAGCATATCCTCGTGAACTCGAATCAGCGATTGTGCGTCTCGCGCAGATGAGTCGTGCGGTTGGTATTCATATTATTCTTTCTACACAACGTCCATCAGTAAACATTGTTACAGGTCTCATCAAGGCAAACATACCGTCGCGAATTGCACTCCAAGTTTCGTCACAAATAGACTCACGAACTATTCTGGACACCGGAGGAGCGGAAAAACTCCTCGGTGCAGGTGACATGCTCTACCTCTCAAGTGATATGTCAAAACCGCTTCGTATGCAAACTGCATATATTTCAGAGACAGAAGTAAAAAAGGTTGTCAAATATATCATCAAACAAGGGAATGAAGAACCCTACGACGAGATAGACTTCACCACCCCACCTGATGGAAGTAATTCAATCTTTAGCGCATCGCTTGATGGCGACGAAGACGACGGGGGGGATGAATTATATGAAGAAGCGCGCGAAATGACTATTGCAGCCGGTAAAGGGAGTACGTCGTATTTACAGAGAAAACTACGTGTCGGATATGCACGCGCAGCACGCATTATGGACGAACTGGAAGAAAAAGGTGTGATAGGGCCTTCTGATGGAACCAATAAACCGCGAGACGTGTTAGACCAATCGCCTGACGACGAGGAGGAAGAATATGCTAGTTAAAAACCAAAATCCGACAAAATATATAAAAATATGTTCAATCATTGTGGTTGTTCTTGCTATAGCTGGCTACTCTCTTTTCCAAGCACGAAACGTTATACAAGGACCTGTTGTTGAGATTCATTCCCCAGAAAACGGAACGTCCCTGTCGGAATCTTTAATATCAATAGAAGGAATTGCTAAAAATATCTCACATATCAGTCTCAATGGTCGTCCTATTTTTATTGACGAACGAGGACGTTTTGCCGAAACATTGTTGCTTTCGTACGGATATAATATAATGACCGTCAAAGCATCGGATAAATTTGGAAAAGAAATAAAGAAGACACTAGAACTGGTTTATAAGTAATAAAACAGTTTCATTAGTTTTTTATAAAAATTCAAAGAAAAAGTGTTATTATAAATTATTATTCCTAACAATCTAACGAACAAAAAGCATATACTACATACACTACTTACTCCCCACCTTTTCTCACCTACGATAAGTAAAAGACGGGGATCTAAGATTTTCTAAACTCATTAATATTCGTTAATAAAATCTAAGACATGGCAAAAGCAAAAAAAGAACCTAAGGAGACAAATACTGGCATTGACGACGCAATCGCACAAATCAAAACAAAGTTCGGCGACGAGTCAATTATGAAACTCGGCGACCGTCCTAAGGTAAACATAGACGCTATTCCGACTGGTTCCCTCGGTCTGGACTGGGCACTCGGTATCGGCGGACTCCCACGCGGACGAATCATTGAAATATACGGCCCCGAATCAAGCGGAAAAACAACACTTGCGCTCCACGTCATCGCAGAAGCACAAAAGAAAGGTGGCGTTTGTGCATTTATTGACGCAGAACATGCCATGGACCCGGAGTATTCCAAAAAACTTGGTGTAAACATAGACGACCTTCTTATCTCTCAACCAGACACAGGTGAACAAGCACTCGAGATAACAGAGTCGCTCATACGTTCAGGAAAACTTGATGTTATTGTTATAGACTCAGTAGCAGCACTTACTCCCAAAGATGAGATAGAGGGTGATATGGGTGCGCACCATGTTGGCAAGCAAGCACGACTCATGTCGCAAGCGCTTCGAAAATTAACTGGAATTGTTGCAAAAAGTAAAACGGTGGTCATTTTTATTAACCAAATCAGAATGCAAATCGGAGTAATGTTTGGAAATCCTGAAACTACACCCGGTGGAAAGGCATTAAAGTTTTACACATCGGTACGACTTGATATCCGGCGTATTGCACAAATCAAAAAAGGAGATGAAGTTATGGGTGGACGTGTACGTGTGAAAGTTGTTAAAAACAAAGTTGCCGCGCCTTTTAAATCAACCGAGTTTGACCTTATGTACAACGAAGGAATTTCACGTGAAGGTGAGCTTCTTGCTCTTGGTGAAAAATACGACATTGTTCAAAAAGCTGGTGCATCGTACCGAATGGGTGAGGAAAAGCTCGCACGTGGATACGACGCAACACGTCAATACCTTAAAGATAATAAAAAGATTGCTAACAAAATCCTCAAAGAAATTCAGAAGAAATTAAAAGAGTAGACAAAAAACACTCGACGCAATAGTTAGAATTACGTCGAGTGTTTTCTTTTAAAAAATGTCTAAACTCTCTTTAGTTGTGGTACATAATGAAATCCGCGAATGATGTCTCTCGTAAGCCAAAGTACTGCAGTGAGTGTCGCTACAATAAGGAGCTGTACTACAAATTCGGTATGTGTAAGTGCATAGAATACAAAACTAAACACTTCTGACGCACTACTCTGTGGTATGTTGGGCATATTAGAAACAATGTTCCCTACCGACACGAGCGAAACAATCCCTACAGATGAAAGTAAAAGTGTGTAAATCTTCATCGCGGTGGCACCAACTGCCTTTCGTGCAAAAAACAAAACATATACGCGACGCATTACTCTTATTTTAAGTTTATTAGTAGTCATAATTTAATCGTTAGCTAATTGTTCATTTATTTTTTTAAACTCTTTTTTAGCTCTATGAATTCGTGTTTTAATTGCTCCTACCGAGACTCCTTCCATTGAGGCAACCTCTGCTTGAGGACGTCCTTCAATAAAGTGAAGTTTCAGTGCGCGACCTAAGTTTTCTGGCATTCGTGAAAAAATAGAAATCATATAATCTTTCATTTCTTGTTTTTCAAAATCCTGACTCTTCAAATCAGGAAACATTTCGTAAAACTCTGGATCAAGGTCAGCTGTTGCGCCGAGGTGTCGTTTTCGTTTCTTGTAGTGGGTAAAGGATGTGTTCATTAGAATCTTATACCCCCACGATTTAAACGACGCTCCTTCTTGAACCTGAAACTTGGATGCATACATATAAATCTTGGTAAACGTCTCTTGAACGATGTCCTCTGCGTCCTCTTTGCCATGGATTACTGTACCTGCTTTGCGCAAAAATGCCACCTGATAGCGGTCAATTAAAATAGCAAAGAGATTCGGCTGTTCAATAGAAAGTGCCAAAATCTCCTCATCAGATTTTTCTTGCATCTCTTCATTCATCCTTAAACCTTACCACATCAAAAAAATGTCGGCAAATGACTGAAAAAACATTGAACACGATAACAAAGTCGCCTCATCGGCGATCCGCCGATGAGGCGGAAACATACTGGAGAGAAATTACGTATATATACTTGCACACAAATGTTATATTACGAGTCTTACAAACACTTCTACAACAAAATCAAAACTAAAGTAAAATAAATAGTATACGAAAAAATGTGCAAGTATATATACGTAATGTGGCAGATTACCTGCCTCGCCCCCTCTCTACTATAGATAACCACATCACACTAACAGAGGTTACAAAACAAGCGACGCGGAAGACAAGAAAAAACCCCTATAAACAGGGGTTTGATTTTTAATCCTCATGCGAACTCTGTACTCTTAAAAACAGTTCGCCACGTTCGTTAATAACAAAACGAGTGCGGTCAAACGGCCACCACTTACTTGCTGGTTGAATATATCTTTGTGCCAATATATCTTTGGCGAGTTTCAGTGTAACACGCCAATGTGACTTTTTGCCTAAAGGTTCATGTATTTCAATAAACGCTGTATCCTGTCTATCATACATCAAATACGCATTATGACCTTGGTGTCTGTTTTTTGATAGCAGTCGTAATGCGTACTTGGTATTTCCAATTGAAATTTCATTATTATATTTCTGGGGAGTTTTCATCAGAGCATCTTTCTTTGTTCAATCTTTATCTCACTCTAGAAAAGCATATCCAGTCCTTACAGTCAAGAATCCTTCTGGGACCGTAGTGCTTGAAGGGTTACTCGCACACAGAAAGGCTCTGTGTAGTATGTATGACGATGGTGTATAATGTTTGAGATAGGGTGAAGGAATGTTATTATCTCCATCTTTCCTCGCTTATTGCGAGCAAGAGACAGGGAAGATTGCTTGTGACATATTTTCATCGTTTAGCTCAAAAATATTAACAAAATCTACCATGCTTTCATATAATGAAATAACGACGCGAAAATATATTGTTCTTGATAATGAACCATACGAAGTACTCACTTCAAATACTGCAAAAAAAAATCGTCAGAAGCCAGTTAACCAAACAAAACTGAAAAATCTTATTAGTGGTAAAGTAACAGAACGGGCGTTTCATCAATCTGACAATGTCACCGAAGCAGATATAACAACACAAAAAATACAATACTTATATAACAACAAAGGTGAGTTCTGGTTTGCTGAAGAAAATAATCCAAAAAATCGCTTCACCATAAGTGCTGAGAGAATCAGTGACGGACAAGCATACCTTAAAGAAAAAGAACTTGTTGATGCCCTCATATTTAATGACGAAATAATAAACATCACCCTCCCGATAAAGATGGACTTCGTGGTAAGTGAGGCGCCACCATCAATCCGCGGCAACACAGCACAGGGCGGCGACAAAGTTGTTACACTAGAGACGGGGGGCACAGTCACTACTCCTCTGTTTATAGGCGAAGGTGATACGATACGCGTCAACACTGAAACTGGCGAATATGTAGAGCGTGTAACCAAAGCATGAAAATAATGGACGTCCGACGTCCATTATTTTTTATATCACACTGTACTGTTGTTATATTGTGTATATAATTTTTACATGCTACGCTGTTGCTAGAAAACATTTTTCCAAACAATGAGGAGTACGATGCCGTCAATCACATGGTATGCAACATTAAAGATCAAACAAGAAGGAATATTTGCTCCCCCCTCCATCACAGAACACTTCCGTCTTGATGATCATAACAACATCATGTGGAGGATTATGGGAGATAAAAAAAGCCGTGAACATGTTATTACCGCTAATGACGGAATAATCATACTAGGCACAGATCTTATTAAAAATATTACGCATTTTGAGTTAACTTTGAGGCAAGATCCAATGAAGTCGGCCAAAGTCCCTCCAGTAATATATGGACGCGAGCTTATTATCGCAGAACGACTACCGATATACCCCCTCAAAAAACAAGAGAACGTCTGTATTGCAACCATGGAGGACTCGCGTTATATGGCATCGTCGTCCTTCAAAAGATGGAAGAGTGATTTGGTATATTTTGTCTTTGGAGACACCTTAAAGAAAGGATAGCAAACAAAACCCTAACGCAAGGCGTTGGGGTTTTTTTGTTTTTCATTTAAATATTTTTTATCCACCCCTTATCTGTCGATAAATGGAAGAAGTGCCATGAAACGTGCGCGTTTAACCGCTTCAGCGAGCTTGCGCTGATTCTTTGCACTCATTTGTGTTCGGCGACGAGAAAGCAAACGGCCGTGAGGATTGAGAAATTTCTTTAAAACTTCTACTTCCTTGTAGTCTACGTGCTTTAAGCCATTTTTTGAAAAGTAATCTTGAGTCATAATGGATTTAAAATTTAAAACGGTATATCTTCTGGATTAATATCTTCCTCAGGATATTTTATTGCATTACCGCCCGCAACATCTTCTTGAGGTGCTGGTGCGCTATTGTTAGTGCTACCACCTTCAGGTCCAGATGTGCGTGGCCCAAACTGCACTCGGTCAGCGACAATTTCTGTTCGATATTTTTTCACTCCATCAGATTCCCAACTTCGTGTTTGCATTCTTCCCTCTACCAAAACCATACTTCCCTTCTTAAGATACTGCGCACTTGTCTCTGCCTGTCGTCCAAAGACAACAATGTTATGAAAGTCAGCACTTTCTTGTTTGGCTCCGTCTTTATCTTTCCAAACACGATTTGTTGCAATACTAAAAGAAGTAACCTGTATACCAGATGGAAGTGACCGTAATTCTGGGTCACGCGTAAGTCTTCCTATGACAAGTGCTTTATTTAAATACATTGTAGTTTCTTATTAATTTAACTTTATATTTCTTATTCTACCACAAGTTCTTCGATTTTTTCATCTAGCTCTTTTTTAGAAATTGGATCTGCTTGTATTTCCTTTTTCACTGATGCCTTCATAACTGGTTTTGTTAAATGCGTTGCGGGTGTTTTTGTTTTTTCAAGAAAGATTCGTTTTGGCATCAAGGTAGACTCTTTCACTGTCTTTATTAATATAAAACGAAGTATATTTTCATTAGCACGAAAAGTTTTTTCTATCTCTGAAATATTTTCGGCAGACATCTCAAACTTCACCCATCCAAAATATGCAGAATTAAATTTATGTCTTTTACCTCCCTCTGTTCGTACAATTGTGTAGGCAAGCGTTGTTGTCTTCGGTGCTTCTTCAGCAATAAAAACTGCGCCTTGTTTTTCCAAAACAGACTTTATCTCAACCACTTCTTTTGCGGTCTCATCGTCCACAATTGTAGGCAAGAGATGATATCCGAGCTCATAAACTGTAAGCTCGTTTTCTTCTGTTATTTTTTCCTCTGTTGTTGTTTGATTTTCTTCCATATATACAATGTGTTACAGACTATCATAGACAGTATAACCTTGCAATAGACAATGATTTAAACAAAAAATAGGTTACGTTTCTGTAATATTAAAAAACTTCAAAGCATTGTCAACCATTTGTTTTTTAACTAGTTCTTTGTTTTCACCCCTTATTTGAGCGATATATTCAACTACTTCAGGTACATAGGTGGGCTCGTTACGCTTTCCTCTATGTGTAATAGGCGAAACAAACGGTGCATCTGTTTCAGACATAATGCTATCAAGTGGTACATACTTTACAACTTCATCATAATCTCGCGCGAACGTAATCACTCCAGTAAACGAAAGTGTGAAACCAAGATTGAGAAACTGTTTTGCTATTGTTGTATTTCCTACAAAAAAATGTACATTGCCACGAAGTTTGTTGCCGTGAGTTTTCGCATACGACACAAGTACTTCTAGTGTATCTTCATACGCGTCCATACTTTTTTCAGACGGACGACAGTGGAGCATTAACGGTTTGTCGTGTGCAAGTGCGAGTGCAATTTGTTTTTCAAAAAGTTCTGTTTGATTTTTTTTGACTTCAGCGATACTGTTCTTGACTCTAAAGTATTCAAGACCACACTCCCCCACTGCAACAACCTTTGGATGCGCTACGAGCTTTTCATACACTGTCAAATCAAAAATCTCTTTATGATTATCAGACGGATGTTGACCAATAACCGCAAAAAATTCGTCGTATTTTTCTGCGAGCGCGACAGCTTCTTTAGAGCTTTTATAATCAACACCAACTGTCGTCGTCCATACACCCACATTGCGCATTCGCGCAACTACGTCCTCTCTATCACTGTCAAACTGCGGTAAGTTGAGATGCGAGTGAATATCAAAATAGTTTGGTCTCATGTTATTTTTTCCAGTCTTCAATAATGAGTCGTTTGCCAGATTTTTTAATCACGACTTTTTGTCGTGCTTTCCACTTTAATTCACGAACAAATTCAATAGGAAGCGTGACACTATAGCTCCTACCACCACTCGTTTTTGTTATCTTACGAATATTTCTTTCGTTTAATTTTTTTCGCGCCATATTGTTTGTCACAGCATTAATGCTGTGATTTATTTTTTAACCATTTTTTCTTAATAAGTGATAATGAAAATGTAGAGATGGCGTATCCTCCTGCTGGAACGAAAGCGTTCAGCCATGGATCGTTGTTTTCAATAATAAAAAGCCAGACAATGGCAACGAGATACGTAAAAAGAATAATTATAGATCTACGGAACAAGCTTACCTCCCAGGCTTTATCAAACTCAACTCTACTATTTCTATCTTTGATTAATTTTATTTCGTTTTGTATATCCATAATACTATTCTTTGCGCGGGAATAATGTTACCGGCATTTTGTTTGCTTTTATTGTTGCTTTTATTTTTTCATTTGTATCAGGAAGTACTGGACTAAGTATACAACCAATCGTGTACAATTCAATAACTAGCTCTGTTATTAGTTTTTTACCTTCTTCAGGGTTTTCTTTAATAAGTTTGAACGGAGCCGTTTCTGTTATCTTCGTATCTAATGCGCCAATACGCTCCCAAATTACGTCCATTGCTTTCTGAAACTCAAACTGCTCAATGTAGCCCTTGAACATCCCAAAATCAGAGCTTGTTGGAATATCCGGAGCAGAGTCGAGGTGTTCTTCCGCCATCTTCATAACACGCGCGACCAAGTTGCCAAGTCCGTTTGCTAAGTTGGCATTATATGCTTCCTTAAACTTCTCATCGGTCATGTCACTGTCCTCAAACGGATGAACGTGTCGCAACAAATAATATCGTAGTGCATCTGTTCCGTACTCATGAACAATATCAAACGGATTAATAACGTTGCCGGTACTTTTACTCATCTTCTGTCCGTCACTGTTGATAAACCCTCCAATAAAAACCTGCTTTGATGGGGGGAGGTCTGCAGAGATAAGCATTGCTTGCCACATTGCTGATTGCTGACGCAGATTATCTTTTCCTGCAAGCTGTACAACTGGCCACCATTTTTCAAACGTCGTCATATCATCTGGCCACCCTATTGCTGATATATAATTTACTAAAGCATCAAACCAGACATACATCACCTGCTCGTCGTCGTCTGGCACAGACACTCCCCACGGCATTTTGCTCTTGAGGCGCGAAATACTGAAGTCTTCAAGACCGCGCTCAACAAAAACTTTTATTTCATTAAGACGAAAACTGGGAATAACGAAATCGGGTTGTTCTTCGTAAAGTGTTAAAAGTCTTTCTTGATATTTTGAAAATTTGAAAAAATAATTCTCTTCTTCTATTATCTCAATTTCAAGACTTGGATGAAGAGAGCACTTCCCTTGTTGAAGTTCTGAGTCAGTCTTTTCTAACTCACATCCAACGCAATACTTTACCTTATAGTTCTTTTTGTATATATCACCACTTGCATCACAACGTTTCCAAAATTCTTGTGCTGCTTTTTTATGAGCTTCGTCTGTCGTACGTATGAAATTATCATAACTTAAATTAAGTGCGTCTTTGAGGCGGTCAAACTTTTCTGCATACTCATCTACATATTGCTGTGCGTCTTTTCCTGCTTCCGTGGCCTTCTGGTATATCTTAAGTCCATGTTCGTCGGTGCCAGTATTGAAAAATACCTCTTTTCCCATAAGGCGGTTGTACCGCGCAAGCGTATCGGCTCGCACAATTTCAGACGCAAAACCAACATGAGGTTCTGCGTTAACGTATGGAAGTGTTGTTGTTAGATAGACAGTATTCTTTTCCATACTATATATTAAAAAGTTACGAGGATTGCGCGACACCTTTTTTCAAAAACTCTGCTCGATTCTTTTGAATGTCTTTAACCAACTCCTGTACAACTGTTGCTGCAGGCACTGCGAGAATGACTCCAAGAAAACCGGCAAGCTGTGCGCCAACAATAAGAGCTAAAATAACAAGTAGTGGCGGAACGCCAACAACTTTAGTAACCACAAGTGGATAAATGAGATGATTTTCAAATTGCTGAATAATGAGATACAGTCCAATGACAAAAAGTGCAAGCGTTAAACCTCCTGTTGAAAGAGCAATTCCGATTGCTGGGATTGCTGCAAGTATTGGGCCAAAAAGTGGTATTAACTCAAAGAGCGCTGCGAGTACTGCAAGTAGAAGTGCGTATTTTACCCCAAGAACGGTCAACCCCAGATATACAAGCACTCCAATAATAACTCCAAGTATGAGTTGTCCTTGCATCCATCGTCCTATTTTTATTTGAGAACGCTTCCAAAGGTCAAGGATGTATTTTTGATGCTTCAGTGGAGTCACTACGCTTAAAAAATCATCGATACCTCGCTCCTGTGCTGCAAAATAAAATGAAAAAATAAGAATTAACAAAAATGACATTGCGCCACCAAACACAAAACTTATTGTTGAAAGAATACTTCCAGACATATTAGTAACTGCCATTTGTAGCTCCTTTACCACTTCTTGAATAGGTATCTGACCTACAACGCTCTGCGTTGAATCAACAAGATTTCCGGAAATATCAAGCGCACCAACATATTGTGGTAATGACGCAAGGAAATTAGACGATTCATTGAGAAGTACCGGAATAAATGCGTAAAAAATACCGACAAAAACAGCAGCAACACCTGTATATACAAGCAGTACGGCTATAGCACGAGGAATCTTAAAACGCACGAACCACTTTGTCGCTGGCTCAATGGCTGACGCAATAACCACTGCGGTCAAAACCACTAAAATCAAATCCTTAAAAAAATAGAAAGAAGCAAAAAGCAACAGTAGTAAAATAATTTTGACGACTGTTCCTGTGCTGAGATTGATAGTTATATTGTTAGAATCTTGAGTCATAATGTTCTTATAGTAACATATTTTAGATTGTTTTTAATATATCAATAATCTTTACACGTTTTTGATCTCCGGAATCTCTGTCACGAAGTGTAACCGTGTCGTCTTCTAGTGTGTCAAAATCTATCGTCACGCACCATGGTGTTCCTATCTCATCTTGCCTGCGATATCGCTTCCCGATATTACCATTGTCGTCAAACATACTCTGTGGAACTTCTTTTTTTATCATTTCATATACCTCTCGCGCTTTCGCTACCAACTCGGGTTTGTTTTTTAGAAGTGGAAAGACTGCAACTTTTATTGGTGCGAGTTCGGGTTTAAACTTCATATACACACGCTTTTCTCCACCGAGTTCATCTTCTGTGTAACTCTCGCACAAAACCGCAAGTATAGTACGCCCGACACCAAACGTTGGTTCAATAATGTGTGGAACATACTTTTCATTAGTCATCTGGTCAGTATAGGACAGGTCTACCCCACTGCCATCCATATGATTTTTCAAATCATAGTCGGTGCGATACGCAAGTCCATACAACTCCTTGCGTCCAAACGGAAAGTCATATTCAAAATCAATTGTGCGTTCTGAATAATGAGCACGGTCCTCTTCAGAAACCTCCAACTCATGCACGTGCTCACGTGAAAGACCTATCTCGTCTACCCACTGCCATATCTGTTCTTGCCAATAAGTAAAATGCTTTTTCCATTCATCTTTTTTAATAAAATACTCAAACTCCATTAAATCAAATTCACGAACTCTAAACAAAAAATCTCGCGCGTTAATTTCATTCCGAAATGCTTTGCCTATTTGTGCAATACCAAAAGGTAACTTGGGGTGAAATGAGTCAAGGATATTTTTAAAATTTACAAACATTCCCTGTGCAATTTCTCCGCGAAGATATCCTTTATTCGCACCCTCCGCGGTGCTACCCATATCAACAGGAAACAGCATATTGAATTGTTTTTCTTCTCCAAATGAGCCCTTACACTCGGGACACGCCGTCCCACCTTCTAAATGATCTGTCCGAAAACGTCGCTTGCACTTTTGACACTCAACCATCGGGTCACTAAATCCATCCACATGACCACTCGCCTTCCAAACCTCTTCCGGCATTATAACACTAGAGGACATACCATACATATCTTCACGTCCCGAAACAAACCTACGCCACCACAATTGTTCAATATTGTATTTCAATTCATTGCCAAGTGGTCCATAATCCCACGTACCTGAAAAACCACCATAAATTTCAGCTGCTGGATACACAAAACCTCGTCGCTTTGCAAGCGATACAATCTTTGCCATTTTACCTTGTTCCTTGTTCTCTTTTTTCATAATTTCTTATACATATACCACATACCTATACAAAGGTTAAGGTGTTACTTCATCCATACCTGTTCTAAAACCTGGGTCGGTGCTCAAACGTGTTGTCAGTGCTGATTTTGTTCCCGTTATGGTTCGTTCAGTAAATTGATCGTATCCTCCCACTGTCTGCTTGTTAATAACAACCGGATCTGTTCGCACATGACTCAAGCTCGGCAGAAGTGCAACTTGAAACGCGACCTCGCGTTGTGGAGAACCGGTTGTGCCTCCTGCGGGTAGATCACCAATATCCCAAAGCACCTTACCACCAATTGGATTATACGTTACCTTCCCGTCAGTTGGGTCTACAACGTTCATCCATCGTACATACGACGGAAGAGTTGCGTCTACACGGACATCAGAAACGGCGTTTGTAGAATTTGTTACTGTCCAAATAATAGTGTACGTTGTTTCTTTCTCTGCTTGTGGAGGCATTGGTCCACTGTTGTTAAATGGTCCAGTGAAATGTACCGCACGTGTAGTAAAAAGAAGATCAGACGCAACTTTTACCGTGCGTGTGATGGATGAACGAATCTCTTCAGGAACATTCCGCGCAGAAATACGCTTACCAAGTATGTCGACAACGAGATTAATCTCTGGATTAGTAACTTGTACACCTGACGAAACACCAAACGGAGCGAAAGAAAAAGATACTCTTCCCGACTCCCCTGGAGCGATGGATGTAAAATTAGGGTCAGTTTCTTTGCTCCATATAATAGTATTATCAACAGATCGGTAAAAACCTCGTTCAACAGATACAGAATTTTTATTAAGCGCTTCTCCACGAAGTGATACTTCAAGAGTTGCATCAGTCACTTGCACAGGCAGATTGTTAAACCACGTAATATCCGCACGAACTTTCTGACCACTACCAGCAACAAAATTTGGAGAAGTGTCCCCACTAAGAGCGAGCGCGACGCTAATGAATGGTTTTTTAATAACAACAGACTGCAGTGTAGTCATAAAGGTGGTCGCGAATTCCTTCTCGTCATTCGGACTCTGTATACCACCTGAAAAACGTATGACACGCTCGTCTCCGTCCTCACCGAGAATTGTGCCCTTAATCGTAATTATGCGTTCACCTTCCGGCTCTAAATCACCGAGCTCCCATACGTTTTGGGTAAAAGATGGCTCTGGCTTGGCGGATGTAAATTCAAATCCAAAAGGGTACTCTGCGACAAGTAGAACGTCTTTGATAACACTGCTTGAATTTGAGATGATTTTTGCAGTAAGCGAAACATCTTGACCAGAAATGACTTCATCTAAAGAGGAAATGGTAACGGTAAGGGGGGTAGAACCCAGCGTAAACTCATATAAATGATCATTAAAAAAAATAGCATTTGAACCTTCAATACGATACTCCACTGTCACAGTAATGTTTTTTGATTCATTTTCTGTGCCGAAAAAGACCGCCTTGACTGTTTTTTGTACCTGCTCACCTGCAGGAATAGTTCCGATAGACTCTGTAAGACGTGATAACTCCTCACCGATATCAGACGAAGTTCGTGTACCATCTGGAAATTCCATAATAAGATCAGCGAGTAATATGGGAACCGTGTTTTTGTTTGTGATTGCAATTTGTAGCGTTGTATCTTCTCCCCCTTCAACTGTTGACGGACCCTGTATAACGATTTCAACATTGCGCGGTGAAACATCTTTTCCTCCTCCTATAAAAATAAAAGCTGAAATAATAAGTGCAAATACAAAAAATACTATTGAACCTATGAGCATTTTTGAAAAAAAAGGACTCATTTTATGTTCCAAGGTATCACTTATGTCTCGTGAAGGCATATCGCCCCATCCTTTTTTTACGTCAGTATCAGCACGGTCACGAAATCGTCTCCGCCTATGCGACCGTGTATGTCGTGCGTTTCTTGAATATAAACGCTGTTGCATTCGGTCTATACTACTTGAATCGTCTGATTGATTGTCTTCATTCATACTATCTAGTATACACTTTCTCCTCCTTACTCTCTACCTTCCAACTATAACTGACTCGCTTCAAGAGCTTTGTTTATTTGTGCAATGGCAATGTTTTGTTGCGGAGTAAGTGCTACTAAAAGCTCTTGAGAAAGAAGAGTGCTCGTAACCACATTTTTAAAAGATTCTATATCACCAACATATCCAAGTGAATGAAGTGCCCGAAGTGCTAAAACACATTCAGTGGTGTAAAGTAAATTCTCATCTAAATGAGTATCTTTCACGAACAAACAGCCAGACTCTAAAATATCAAAAAGTCTCTCGTTTTTCTCCTCACCAGCAAGAAGGCGGTGCAACAATGCACACAATCTTCCAATCATCTGCTGTTTGATTACGTCACCTCCGCAATCCTGGTATACATTATATTTTTCTTGCGCACCCACAACTCTCCAAACATCCCTTCCTCGCACTAAAGAAAAATGTGAGCATGAAAAATGTTGTAAACTATAACGTAATTTTGACCGCTCCTCTCTCACACTCCGCGCTACTGCTCTAACCAAACCAAGCTCTCTAGTAAAGAGTGATACGTACTGATTTGCTTCGCCCGTGTTGATGCTTCCTAAAACAAAACCGTCTGTTTTGTATATGTGGTGACTCATGAAGTAACACGTAGTTTTATAACAAAAACATACTCACCAATAACAACTTCTTTGCCTTCGGTCTTAGAAAATTCAATGTTTTTAATAGACGCCGTATTTGAAATATCTTTTTCAAACTTTTGTACCAATACTTCTCCTTTTTTATTCGTATGAATCGTGAGAGAAATTTCGTCTTGAGGAGTAAGTCCTGCTTTTTTACGAAACTCTTGAATGTTTCGCATAAGCTCTCTTGCATACCCTTCTTCCTTAAGTTCTGATGTTATTGTGAAATCAAATTTTATGTCTTCAGAAATCGTTTGACCGGAAATAATTTCTTTTACGTTGACCTCATCTCTTATTAACGGGAGTAGTTGTTCATCAACTTCTGTTTTCAATAAAAGTGACGCGAGTGGTTGTCGCACCTTTATTCCTTCTTTGGCTCGCGCCTCAAGGGCTAACGACACAATCCTTCGCACTTCTTCCATTTCTTTAATGACACCATTCTCTTTTCTCTGCTTTCTACTCTCTAGATTCCTCCATTCATCCAAATGCACACTCTCCTTTTCCCCACCAACTTCCCTGTACAACCAGTCAGCAAAAAAGGGTGTGAACGGGGCCATAATTTTAGAAAGCTCAATAAATGTATACTGCATTGTCTGTAATGCGTGCTCTTTGTCTTCTTTATTATCACCCTTAAGTCGATCGCGAGAGCGTCGCAAATACCATGTTGAAAGGTCGTCAATAAAAGAGATGATAGGACGTGTCGCTCGTTCGAGTTCATATTTTTCCATAGCATCAGTAGTCTCTTCAAGAAGTTGGTTGAGTCTTGAAATAATCCATACGTCAAGAATGTTTTTACTAGGTTTTAGGTTATAGGTTATAGGTTTTAGGGGAACTGCATAGATTTTATAAAACGAACAAACATTCGCGAGACGTATTATTACCTTACGCATTAACTCCGCAACGCCACGGTCGTGAAACTCCATATCATCACCATGCATTACCGGAGATGTGAGTAAATACATTCGGAGCGCGTCAACGCCATACATATCAAAAATTTCTTGCGGATCTGTATAGTTCTGCAAACTCTTACTCATCTTACGACCGTCCTCTGCTAATACATTTCCTGTTGTTACAACATTTAGAAACGACGTTTCGTCAAACAACATCGTAGACACTGCAAGCATATAGTAAAACCACGTGCGTGTTTGCGGAATATACTCTGCAATAAAGTCTGCGGGGAAGCCGACGCCTTTATTAGGGTCAAAAATATCAGTGTTTTCATATGGATAATGGTTGCTCGCAAACGGCATAGACCCAGACTCAAACCAACAATCAAATACTTCAGGTACTCGTTTTGTGCGCTTCCCACAATCACTGCAGTTTATCGTATATTTGTCTATGTGTGGTCTATGTAAATCAATGTCTTTTATGTTTGGAACGTCTTCGTTTGCTAATTCACGGAGCTCCTCCACGCTCCCAACAACCTTAAATACCCCGCATTCACATTTCCAGATAGGGAGCGGTGACGCCCAATATCTATTACGCGAAATATTCCAATCAGGCGCCGTTTCCAGCACGTGTTTGAAACGTCCGTGTTTTAAGTGTTCGGGTATCCATGTTATCTGTTCGTTCTGCTGTATCATTTTTTGTTTTACCTTTTGAATATTCAAAAACCAAGCGGGCAGCGCATAATAGAAAAGTGGGGTCTCACAACGATGACAGTGCGGATAACTATGTTCAATCTTTTCTTTTGAAAAAAGTAAGTTTTTGTGTGCAAGATGTTTTATTATCTCTATGTCGGTCACCTGATGATTATCTTTGGGTTTAACTGACATATCCACAAAATCACTAACCTCACCGGTAAATTTACCTGCTCGGTCAACGTGTTTGATTGTGGGTAAATTCTCTTTTTTTGCTAACTCCATATCATCTTCACCGAACGCGGGCGCTGTGTGTACTACTCCTGTACCACTCTCTGTTGTTACAAAGTCCCCCGCGTATATTTGCCATGCATTTTCTCTGTTTTCTAATTTGGTATCTCTTGAAAAATAGTCAAAGAGCGGTTTATACTTTTTCCCAACAAGATCTATGCCCTTAATCTCTTCTACAACCTCGTATTCACGCTCCCCCATTACATCAGCGAGACGCTCTTTGGCTAAAATATATTTCTCTCCTTCTGCTTCAACTTTTACATAGTCAATATCGCCACCCACCGCAAGCGCAACGTTCCCTGGTGTTGTCCACGGAGTTGTTGTCCACGCCAAAATATATGTACCCGGTTCATTTTCAAGTTCAAATTTTGCAGTAATTGATATATCTTTTATATCTTTATAACTGTTGTCCATGGCTATCTCTGAATTCGCAATCGGTGTCTCGCAGCGCGGACAGTACGGAAGCACTCGCTCACCTTCGTACAAAAATCCTTTTTCATTCATCTGTTTCAGTGCCCACCACACACTTTCAATATATTCATTATCCATCGTCTTATATGAATTATCAAAATCAACCCACCTCCCAATACGCGCAACCGTATCACGCCAAGCGTCAACAAAGCCCAGCACACGACTTCGTGCATATTCATTAAATGTATCTATTCCCATCTTTTCTATTGCGTCTCTTCCCGAAATATCAAGTCCTTTTTCCGCTATGTTTTCTATCGGTAACCCATGGCAGTCCCATCCCCATGTTCGCGGGACGTGATACCCTTGCATTGTTTTATATCTTCCGACAACATCTTTAGTGGTTGAACCGATTATGTGGCCATGATGTGGTGTTCCTGTTGCAAACGGTGGTCCATCATAAAAAACAAACTCGCCGTTCGGAGATTCCTTCTCAAGTGTTTTTTCAAAAATCTTGTGTTTTTGCCAAAATGTTAAAACTTCCTCCTCACGTTTTGCAACGTCAGATTTTTCAGCACTATTCTCTTGTATTTTTTCTTTTGACATACAATATAAAAATTACATTTTTTGTGGTGCTTGTATTCCTAATAGGGAAAGTCCTCTGTCTATTGTAATTGTAAACGCTCTTGTTATCGCAACGTAGTATGGTGCATACTCCCCCGCATCAGCAATTCGTCTTTGTGCGTAAAAAGTGTTAAATGCTCCTGCAAGTTCGGTCAGATATGTTACGAGATAATGTGGCTCATGTTCATCAAGTGCGCGACAAACGACTTCGGGAAATTGATACAACAGTTGCTCAACGTCTTCGGTTTTTTCAGGAATGTTGACTATGTCCGCTGTAATATCGTTTTGTTCTGCTTTTTCTAAGACCGACAGAGCTCGTGCGTTGGCATACTGTAAATACGGACCAGAGTCTCCGTCAAATGAGAGAGATTTCTCAACATCAAAAACAATATCCTTTCCCACAGACTGCTTCAGAGTAACATACTTGATTGCTCCCACCGCAATCTCAAGTGATGCTTTTTCTTTATCTTCAATTTCTCGTTCCTCCATTTTGTCCAACACTAAGTGCTTAACGCTTTCAAGAAGCGATTCGCCAGAAACTACATCTCCGGTGCGCGACGACATTTTACCACTTGGAAGTCGTAACATACCATGTGGTACATGTTTTGTTTTTTCTGCTAACTTTGGAAACACTAAACACATTACTTGCATAATCACCTTGAAATACTCTTGTATCTCATTTCCAGTAACGACCACGGAAATGTCATACGGGTATTTCTCATACTTTATTTTTGCAAGACCAAGCTCCTTTGCTTCATACGTAGGCAGTCCTTCTGAATTAATAAATACTCGTGTGTGCAGTCCGTAATCTTCACCACGAAAAATGACAGCGCCCTGGCTTTCTTCAAACACTCCTTTTTTTAAATACTCTTCAACAAGCTGTTTTCCAAATACACCAGTTTCACTTTCAAAAAAATAATAATCAAATGCTGTGCCGAGTTTTTTGTATATTTGCTCAAAACTCTCAAGAGACTGTTCTCGTCCGGCTTCGTATAATTTGTTTATTTCCGCATCACTCTGCTCGTAAACCTTTTTATTTATTTCATCTACTTCTTCTTTGTGATTTGTATAATGAGTCGCACCGTATGCATACGCTTCGCCCCATGAAAGTTCTGGCTTCTGAATCTTGCCCCACAATGCTTTGGCAACATGGAGTCCTACGTCTCCTTGGTAGTTTGCACGCCTTACTTCTGCGCCAGAAAACTCGTACACTCGCGAAAGTGATTCCCCTATTGCATTACTCATCAAATGTCCAATATGAAACTCTTTAAACGGATTCGGGTCGGTGTACTCAATCATCACCTTTTTTCCTTTCAAGATATCATTACTTCCCCATGTGTCTTTATTTTGCAAAATTTTGTCAATTCTATCCGCAAAAAACTGTCGGGTGAGATAAAAATTAATAAATCCATTTCCCGCAACTTCAACACGCGCCACTTCTTCAAGTTTTTGTTTTACAATGTCTGCGACAATGCGTTCAGCAAGGTCTTTTGGGTTTTCCTCTACTTTTTTGGCAAGCACCATAGCTACATTAGTAGAATACTCTCCATGGGTCATATCTGCTGGGTGTTCCAAAAGGACGTCGACGCCCTCTCTAAGTGCCATATTTTTCAACGCATTTTGTATACTTTTTTCCAAAATATCCTTTATCATAGACCTATTGTAACATTACACATCATATAAAAAAATCCCTTTCTTTTTTATAAGAAAGGGATCTGTCTTTTTAATCACAGCTTTTCTTTACATCTTGTATTGACTGCCAAACCGCCGCTTTTACTTTGGAAAGTGGCTGTGTTGCGTTGATAACAACGTGAGGTTTGTCCTTAATAAACTCAAGGTATCCTTCACGAACACGATTATGAAAAGTGATGGAGCGAGAATCAAAGTGGTCAACCGCCTTACCTTTCCTCTCTGCCACACGTGCAAGTCCGACCTCAGGTGACGCATCAAGAATGACATACAAGTTCGGCTCACGTTGGAGGTAATATTGACGCATAACGTAAAAAAAATGTTCCATTTGCCAGGCTTGTTGTCCACGTATTTGATACGCCCACGTTGAAGAATCAAATCTGTCGGAAACGACACTCATTCCTCTTTCAAGTGCAGGAATGACAGTATGGTTCATATGATCTCGTCGCGCAGCCCACATAAGCGCGAACAATGTTTCCGCATCAGCGTCCTTTGCGTACTTACTGTGCAGTGCAAGATCGCGAATTTCTTCACCAAACGGCGACCCGCCCGGTTCTCGTGTAGAAACAAAACCCCTGTCTGATGCAAGCCACTTAGTAATCGTTGAGGTACCAGTCCCTTCTCCGCCGTCTACGACGACAAATAATCCTTGCTTGGACATTTCATTCTCCTTTGTGTACAAGTATTATCTATTCTCTCCTTTTTATAACACAAAGAAGAGACCAAAGAGCCTTGACATGAGACGATGAGATATCTGTAATTAATTTTTATATAAAAAATACAAAAAAATCGACACGACATAGACCTTTTGACCGCTCTACACTCTGTTTCCTGTCCTTGGACTCTCTTTTTGCATCCCGAAGCATATAACGATATACTAATAACATTATGGCACTGTCAGACAAAAAAATCTTAGAAGAAAAAGAGTGTGGCAATATTATTATTGAACCTTTTAGGGATGAGAACTTAAGCACTTCAAGTTACGATGTTACACTTGGAGAATTTTACTTTAGAGAACAGGCGCCTCAAAAAGATAACATCTATAATATTTACAACAAAAAACATATTGACCACGTTTGGAATACTGACTTCAAAAAAGCAAGAACTGCGCAAGAGGTTTTTGCACACAATGACTTTGATTTTACTGGTATCGGTAAGACGGACAAAGTGATTCTTCTGCAACCCGGAGAAACAGTCCTCGGACACACACGAGAATTTATTGGTGGAAAACATACTATCACGACCATGATGAAAGCACGCTCGTCACTCGGGCGGAGTTTTATTGAAGTGTGTAAATGTGCTGGTTGGGGTGATGTCGGGTATACGAACCGTTGGACTATGGAAATCACCAACAACTCACAACACTATGCTATTCCCCTTATCGTTGGACGTCGTATTGCACAAATTATTTTTTTTGAAGTTGGCGAAATACGTAAAAAAAACTATACAGAAAAAGGTAAGTACCAAACTGAAGAAAGCTTAGAATCACTTACCAAAAACTGGCAACCGCACGCAATGTTGCCGCAACTCCACAAAGACCGTGAGATAGGACAATAGCTTGGTAAAATGTGGACAATCAAACTCAGTATATGCTAATATTGTGGACAGAATGTTTTTTGTAATACAACTTGAATAGCAAAGGAGAAAGAAAGTGACTATATCTGAAACCGATCGCGACAACATAGCAACACAAAGAGCTACTCTGTCTCAAACACGACGTCCCACCGTTCCGGCAATGGAGGAGATACTCTTTTCACCTATTCCTGTGCTTGACCACGGCTTTGTCCGCGTTGTTGACTATATGGGTAACGATGAGGCAATCGTACAAGCTGCACGTGTCTCATATGGAACTGGAACCAAAACAGCGAAAAACGATGAGGGGCTTATTAACTACCTCTTGAGTCATCGCCATACGACACCGTTTGAAATGTGTGAAATCAAATTTCACGTCAAACTCCCTGTTTTTGTTGCGCGTCAATGGGTTCGCCACCGCACTGCAAACATTAACGAATACTCGGCACGCTACTCTATTCTTGATAAAGAATTTTATATTCCAAAACCCGGACATCTCGCCGCCCAGTCAAGTACGAACAAACAAGGACGAGGTGATGTGCTGACTGGTGAAGATGCTGAACGTGTATTGAAGCTACTCGAGGACGACAACCAAATCGCGTACGCACATTATGAGTTTATGCTCAACGAACGCGACGGGGATGTGATACGTAAAAACAGTAGCGGTCTCTCCCGAGAGCTTGCTCGTATGAATCTTCCATTGTCAATTTACACACAGTGGTACTGGAAAGTTGATTTGCATAATCTTATGCACTTCCTTTCACTGCGAGCTGACCCGCACGCACAACTTGAAATCCGCCTGTACGCAGACGAAATGGTTAAAATTGTACAACAGTGGGTACCACACACCTATGCAGCGTTTGAAAACCACGTACTTAACAGTGTGCACTTGTCCGGAAAGGCGCTGGACGTAGTACAAAAAATGCTTGCTGGAGAAGTAGTTTCGGAAGAAACGAGTGGTCTCAACAAGCGTGAATGGAGAGAGTTGCAAGAAACTTTCAATCTGTAAATTTGTTTGTTGCAAGACAGACAAAACCCGCCGACATAAAATGTCGGCGGGTTTGTATTTTTTTATCAAAGCGAGCACACCCCACACACCAGACCACACGGGTCTAGCAGACACCCCAAACTATGAGACATCGGATGTCTGACAGTTTGAGGTGTCTAGTAACTAGGAGTATTTAGTAGTTTAAAAAACCTTGCGATATATCGCAAGGTTTTTAACCAGCGTATATTTTCTAAAAATTATCCGAACGAACTTTATTTTACTTCTATGCCCATTGAGCGAGCGGTACCTTCAATAATTTTCATTCCCGCTTCGGTGTCATTCGCATTTAAATCGGGCATTTTTTGTTCTGCAATTGCTTTTACTTGATCTCTAGTTACACTTCCGGCTTTACTTACAAGATTTTTTCCTGACCCCTTATCTTTACCAAGAGCTTTGAGTAATAGTCGTGACGCAGGTGGAGTTTTTAAAACAAAGTCAAAACTTCGGTCATCATACACAAATAAGTCAACAGGGATGATATCATTCCCTAACTCTTTTGTTGCGGTATTAAATTGATTCACAAAATCCCCAATATTAATACCCGCAGGACCGAGTACTGTCCCCACAGGAGGAGCTGGTGTTGCTTTACCAGCCTGAATTTGTAATTTGATTTTTTTCTCTACTTTTTTAGCCATAATATATAAATTAATACTAACTAACGACAAGTGTACTCTATAGTATCTAAATTTTCTTAACTTGCAAGAAGTCTAGCTCTACAGGTGTTTCTCGTCCAAACATTGCCACAAGAACCTTTACCTTTCCACGTTCTTCGTCAACCTCACCTATTTTTCCTTCCAACTCTTTAAATGGTCCGTCCGCGATGACAACCGCGTCGTCAATAGAAAGATCAATCTTGTGTTTAACAACATCTGAATGCATGCGATTGAAAAATGAATCAACTTCATCTTGTCGAAGTGGTACAGGGTCTGTCCCCGCTCCCACAAAACCTGTTACTCGAGGAGTATTACGAACAACATACCACGAATAGTCGTCAACAATCATATCAACGAGTACATATCCAGGATATATCTTTTCTTCTTCTTCAACTCGTTTTCCTGCTTTAATTTTTATTTTCTTTTCAGTCGGCACTACTACATTAAAAATACGGTCCTCCAGTCCGAGAGATTCAACACGCTGTTTTAAATTTCGTGACACTGCGTTTTCATACCCAGAGTATGTATGAATTGCGTACCAATTCCTTTCTGTATGTGCTTCTTGTTTTGCCATATTTTTCTAAACTACAAAAGTATCTAGTAAAAAAGTAAAAATAAAATCAAACAAACCTAAAAAAAAGGCCGTGAAGATTGAAACAATAATAATAAGAATCGTATAGCTAACTGTCTGTGACTGTGTCGGCCAGCTGACATGTTTTAACTCACCTCGTGTATCCTTGATGTAATCTAAAATTCTCATAATAAGTTTTGTTAATATTTTAAACGAGATTAAAAAAGTATCTCATTAGCTCATTAAATCAGCTCGGTAATAAAAAACACCCCTTGGGGTTGTTATGTGTCTATACTACTAAAACCATAAAAAAAGTCAACCCCCCTCCACTACCCTTAAATACTTCCTGTATACTGAAAGTATTAAAACTATTAAGAATCGGGTACTTAATAGTTTGATTAAAAAACAAAAAAGAAGACCCGAGCGCGGTGCGCTCGGGTCTGTTTCGTGATCCTTACGAGTTACTAATTTTTTTCGTGAGGCGGTTTTTCTTGACCGATTCACGAATGATGTCAAGCATATCTTGAGGAACATGTTCTTCAAGATAGGTAATCGTAAGATACACATCAAACGAACGGTTGCGTACGAAGTACGCAAAATCCGCATCTGGAACGCTTTTGAAGATAGCGTTAATCAGAGACCTTCCAGAACTCAAAACTTCGTCAAGGAACATACCTTGTTCCTTGCTTTTCTGAAAACGCCGATGTTTATCGGTGACGCCGACAGCTTGAACCCGAGGTTTGTGTGACCGCTGTTGCGACTTCGCAACGACGTCGTCGTCGTAGTCCTTCGGATCACAACTAACGTTCTCGCCAAGAAGTCCAACCCTCTTGAGAGCAGACGCGACAACGAAGATGTTGTCGTTTTCACCAACTTCAACACCACGAGCAGTTGCAAAATTCACTATACTGTGAAGTTTACTCTCGTTAAGCGGTGTTCCCCATGGGCGTTTACCCGGAGCGTGGGGCTTTTTGTTGGATTCGTCCGCCGAAGGCTTGGGAGACTTTTCTTTCATCTCCTGTGCCAGCTCAGAGAACCCTCCGTTGGCCTCGATCGCACCCTTCCGACGTTGTTTTTCGTCGGCGGTCAACGGGACATTCGGGTCAGGACGACCGCTCTTGCCACGCTGAAGTGTTCGCGACATGGGTTTTTTCGCCGCAGGTTTTGCGACGACAGTTTCCTCAGTCGTTTCGGTTGTCACAGAGTCGGCGATAACCTCGCCATCTGTACGCATATCCAAGTCTTCAGGAGCAATGTGTGCCTCCACAAGCTTGGTTGCAAGTGAAAATGCATCGTCGTTTTTTTCAACCGCAACGCCGTTACCTTCGGCAAACGTCGCCATCTTGGCGAAGCTTGCTTCACGCGGTGCGACGACCCACAGGTCGCCTACGGCCGTCTTCATTGTTTTGGATTTGTTACCCATTTTGGTTTCTCCTTTTCAATGGGATTTCACTTAGTAGTCTAGTTAAAGTATATCATACTGAAATATAATGTCAACCCTCACTCTATACCATTTATGTCGTCGTTTCAAAACAAAAAAGTCGGACATCCGATGTCCGACCTTTTGCGTTGAGGTTGTTGAAACAACAATTTGAAAAAACTACTGTATTTCGTAGGTAATACTTACTTGTGAAGTAATTTTATTCTCACCAACGGGTATTTCTGGTGATGCACCAACCGCACCATCCATCGCCACGCTCTCCATAACACCAAACTTAGCAAACACTGGACGATCGCCAGATTCAGAAAAATTCACAACACGGACAACACGAACACCAAGATCTTTTGCGAGCTCACGCGCCTTTTTCTCTGCATCGTTGATTGCCTTTTGTCGAGCCTCCCGTTTCAACTCTTCCTCATCATCAACAGTAAATGCAAGGCCACTTACGTTACTCACCCCACGATCGCCAATTCCAACCAAGAACGTTCCTGCTTCGTCAACGTCTCGCACCTTCACCTGAACTGTTTGATTAACGGTAAATCCTTCAAGTACCCGCTCCCTTGGGGGGCATCTATATCCAAAACATTCCTCTTGTTTGTATTCGTAGCGAGGAAAAACATTATAACTTACTGTTTTGATATCTCGTTCCTCAATACCGCCCTCACGAAGAAAATTAATGATGCTGTTTATCTTCTCTGTCGCTATTTCTTGAGCTGCCTGTGCATTCTCTTTCTCTTCAACAATTGAAAAAGAAAATGTGGCAGTATCAGGTACCGCAAACACTTCACCACTACCACTTACGGTTACCGTGTTCGCAGATGGTACTCCTCCGCCAATGTATCGGTACTCCTTAAATGCATTAACGGTAAGTACTGCAATAAATGCAGAGAGCATAAAAAGAAATAAAATAAATGTTCTTTGTAATCGTTGATTAGCAAAGAATCCTTGCATATCGTGGTTCATATGTATTATAAGTTAGTGATTAATATGATATCTCCAATATATCATAGATAGCAGATTTTTCTACAAATAATCAAGTAGCCGGTCATAATTTATAAAATCAAAAAGTTGATACCCATACTGGATTAAAAGACTGAAATTATTGGTGACCAAAAGGATTCCGAGGATTATCAAAAACACTCCGCCGATTACAGATATCCACACAAGATACTTCGATATTTTTTGTATGTATATAGTTGCTTTAGAAAACAAAAAAGCAATAAGGAGGAAGGGGATTGCAAGACCTATTGAAAACATTGTGAGTAAAAAAGCACCCTGAAATGCTGTTGTTGATGTGGATGCTAACAACAAAATAGATCCCAATATAGGTCCTATGCATGGTGTCCAACCGAAAGCAAAAGCGGAACCGATAACCAGAGA
>Ga0114932_10001324_pt1 | contig 28343 bp, 31 predicted proteins | sample 2SBtaG_2_FD_87286 | JGI IMG/M metagenome (GOLD analysis project Ga0114932, IMG submission 87286) | Deep subsurface microbial communities from Kolumbo volcano to uncover new lineages of life (NeLLi) - 2SBTROV12_ACTIVE470 metaG | ecosystem: Environmental > Aquatic > Marine > Volcanic ...
ATTTGAGCATTAGAGGAAAAGCAAAAACAAAAGAACGCTAAAAATACCCAAAGCACCTTCATCACTTACTATCTCCTCTTCTTTAACATTTTCTTTTACCCACTTATCATAGTCAGGTCTTTTCTCTGGGTTCTCAGCCCAACCTTGAGCAGCCTCTAGCCCAATTTTTCCATAAAACGGACACGGTGTGCCACTCATTTCCATCGCCGAAAACACCCTTTCGTCCTGACACAACATGGCTACAGCACCAACTTTCATACCCATAGCAAACAGTGCTCTCGATAATTTAAGTCTTTCACAATTTAAATCTCTTATAGAACCACCACCGGCTAAACCTAAGATTTGTGTTTGTAACGCAGCACTAGCAGCAAAACTACAAACATCTTGATTGTTAATAACTACACTAGGCGCAGAAGCGGTACCAGGAGTACGATCTACGGTCGTAGTTCCACTGACCGTGGATGATGTAGAAGACACCGTGTTTGTCTGTGCATATCCGGTGCTACATAACGTAAGTAAAGCTAAAAAAATAGCTACGATTAATACTGCTATTAATTTGTTCATCATTATTCAACCCAAACTCCATATTCCATCAACTTAGCCAAACGTTCGCTTCGTGACTTTACTTGCGTTGCCCAAGCACTTGACCGCATTTGATTGGAGGCTTCTGCCCAGTTTTCTTCTTGTAAAGCTTGAAACATTTTAGGCCATTTGTCAGGGTTAAATCGTGTTAATCCCATATTAAATAGCATATCTAATAAAACTGCCTGGCGTGTACTATCGAGTTCATTATAAATATCCCAGGATTTAGCTTCTTGTTCTACACGATCTATATCAACGTGTAACATGAACCGTGCTTCTTCTTCCGATATTCCTAAACCATCGCCTGCAACGTTTCGACCAACGCCAATGGTCGGGTGTCCCTGGGCCACGTCCCCTTTACTAAGGTCTTTTCCTGTAGCGTCGTCGTACACTTTTAACTTCATACCTTCATGAAGGATTAACATATTAGCAAGTTTGGTACGATCTATTGGCATTAGTTACGTAATCCTACAAGTTTTTCTTCTTCAATTTGACGTAAGTACTCTTGTCCAGGTCTTCTTATTATAACATCATCAGATGGTGCGCGTTCAACAAAAGCCGTTTCTGTTTCTGTTATTGTTTCATTAGGTAACCTTCTTCGATTTGGTTCAGATAAATTAGTAGGCATTTGGTTTATTGCTTGGCGTACTCTAGGCTCTGTATTTCCAAAATCTTCAGCTCCAGCTTGCACAGCAAACTCTCTTACTAAAGTATTAATAGTTTGTCGTACTTCTAAAGGAAGAGTTTCTTGTGCAAGTCCTGCCCATAAAGGAGTTGACAAAGCTCGTTTATCACCTACATCTATACCTAATTCTTTAGCTTTATTATAAATATTAGCGTTAGTACGAGGATTAGTTAAAAATCTTAACATAGCTTTGCTACGCATTAATCTTGGCATAACATATATAAACGCAGCCCCTGCAGCAAATGCAACAGGTCCCGCAGCAAATGCAGCATAAGCACCCGCAATATAAGTAGCCGCAGCTAATCCGGCTTTACCTTTGTATGATTTAGTAGTAGCAACCATTGCTTGTTTTCCAAAATTTTCTAAATCTTTTACAAATCCTTTTCCTAAAGCTTCATTACCATCTCCAAAAATAGTAATAAAAGCTTCTCTATTATTTTTAATTGACTTTGTTATATTATTGCCAAATTTAGCCATATCTAAAGTAGCTATATTAACTCCATCAGGAAAAGCATCGCGCATTATACTTTCTATAACATTAGCTTTTACACCTTGAGGACCATTCATAACTTGATCAAAAGTTGGTCGAACTACAGTTTCTCCGGATTGAGATTGAAAAGTTTTAGGCAAGTTATTCCAACTTGTTTTAAACTGTTGAAAACGAGAAGGATTTTTTATTAAACCTTTTGTCAAATCATTAATACTTGTAATTTCACCTTGAGCTATAGCTTTAGTTAATGCATTTGCTCCTATTTGTTCAGAAGTAGCTACATCTCTTTGTAATGTTTCTACTAACTCTCTAGCTGTTAGTTGATTAATATTACTAGCGTTTAATTCTCTTAACGCTTGCTTATCAGATAATAAAAAAGCATCATCTTGTAAACTTTTTAAAGCTTTAATAGTGTTAGGTTTAAATAAAGTGTTTTGTAATTCAGGACCAAGTTTACTAAATGCATCAAAAAATCCTACAGCATTAAAAGCATTTTTACTACTTGTTTGAACTAAAGTGTTTTGCACCCATTGGTTAGCAAGATTTTCTACAAAACCTTCTTTAACAGGAGCAGGTTTTACATTTATATCTATCATTTCTTTTATCATCTGTGCTTTATTACTTGTTATGTTTACAAAAGCACTATCATCTGTTCTTCCTTGTTTAACCGCTTGAATTGCATAGTCTTCAAATGGACGAATAAGTTTTTTATCAATACCAGATGCTTTTAATAAACTATTAAATCCAACTGTATCGCCTACTTCAGCTAAAGATTTTAAATCTTCTAAAACTCTTTTACTTAAATTACGAATTTCGCTTGTTCCAACATCATCAGCAAAAGTAAGAGCTTTTAAAAATTGTTTTAAATATAAAGGTTCTCCAGGTTTTACAAGAACTTCGGCTACTCTTTTCATATCTACTATTGCGCCCGCATTAATATCAGCTTTTAAAGCTTCAATTTCAGGTTTAAGAAATATTTTAGCTCCATCAGCATAATATTTATTTGCGTCACGCAACATTTGAAAACCAGCTTGTTCCGCGTCAATAGCTTGATTAGTTACTCCAGCAGCACGTCTTGCGCCGCCTTTAGAAGTTAATGTTTTTAATCCTTCTGTTTCCGCACGCGTAAGAATATTAGTTATTTCATCCGTAAATTCTTTAAGAAGAGGACCTGTGTTTGAAGAAATTTCTCTTACAGCTTCTGTGCTCTTTAAAGATTGTAAATTAGAGCGAAGTTGATTTAATTCATCATACGATAATGTTTTTTTATCACCAAGAGTTTTTAGTTGTGCCTCTATAGATTTTATCTGGGCAGCTTTTTCTGCTGAAGGTCTTCCTACAGTTTTTAATCCTGATAATTTAATAGTTAAATCATCTATTTGTTGATTTTTTTCTAAAATTCCTCTTAATTTTTGCATAGTATCTGAACCCATTACAGGTTTTTGAGATTCTTTAAATACTTGAGAGTCTAATTTTCTAAATATATTATTAAAAGAATCAAGAGGAAACGTTACATTATCTAATCTTTTAGCAGCATTTTTGTACAAATCTCCCCCTCTTGATCTCCATAATCTTTCTACTTGAGAAAGTTGATTTAACAATATTTCAGCTTCGCCTACTGAAAATTTAGAATTTGTTTCAGCATATTTTTTAATAACATCACTTACTAAATCTACTTCTTTTGCTATTACTTTTTGTAATTCTTTATTAGCTTGATTAACGGCTTTAGTGGGATCTTTCATTAAAGTTTCAAGTTCTTTAGCTACTTCACCCATTCTATTATCAATGCCTTCTTTTAATTGTGTTTCAGAAATTTTTCCTTTTTTAAATTGTTCTACTAAATTTCTTACATACGTAGTGTTTTGTCGCACAGCAGCTGTGTTGGGAAAAATAGCTTCCATAATAGCTAATCCTCTATCAGCTAAAAATTTCCCTGTTGCATCGCCTATTGTAGGACGTGCTCCATCGTCTATAGCTCTATTCATAATAGCACGACTTTCTTCTCTAGCTATTTTTATTGCGTCTCTTTCTGTAAACTTTTTAATTCCTTTTTTTTCAGCTTCTGCCATAATTTGTACAACACGGTCAGGTTCGTACCCTGGTCCTGGACCTTTAATTAACCGTCCAGCAAAACTAAACACAGGACGTAAAATAAACTCCCCTGCTGCCATTATAGCACCTTCTTTTAACATATCTTTAACTACACTATCTTCTCTAAAAAAACCTCCTTCACCAGGAAGCCATTGTTGATCTTGTACGCCTTGAAGATCTTCTTGTAACTCGTCAACACCTTTGCCTATAAGAGCTGCTCCACCAATTGTAGCTGCCGCTACTGGCAAACTCATTCCAGCTGTAAAAGGAGCAGCTACCATAGCAGCTACCAATGGTCCACGAACCTCTGCCCCAAAATTAACTAAATCAAAATGTGTATATCCCGGTTTATTTACGCGTATAGTACCAGAGTTAGGTAAGTTATATTGCGTTTTAATATCTTCTGTAATTTTATCTAAATCTATTCCATAATCTTCAGGACCAAATTGAATAGCAGAACCTTCACCAAATGTTTCTTCTATAACGCGTGTTTTTCCTACAACATTATCCGCTTTACCAAAACGCCAACGAAAACCTATAGACTTTACTTCTCCAGGATTTGTAGGACCTCTAGGAACTTCTACTTCTTCTGTTGCTTCTGTAACCGTTGACTCTGGAAAAAATTGTTGACGTGCGGCTTCAAGTTCTTGAGGCGTTGGCTCCTCTCCTGCTATATTAAGAATTTGGGGCCCTTCGGGAGTATTAATTTGAATTTGACCCATTATTTAACGTTCCAATCCCATATTTTAATACCGTCAGAGTTTACTCCTGTTACGCTCCATCCTAATTTTGTTTTTTCTTCATCTGTTTTTGCTTCTGCAAACTTATCTATGCTGGCTCTGTAAGAACCTATATAATTAGGGTTACGTATTTTTTCGCCAGTTTCATCACGTAATACTTCACCAGTTTGGGGACTATATAAAAATTCTACATTTTCAGAAACTAAATTACTTGCTCTTTGAGAAGCTATCTGACCTGTTTCATCTATTGCTGGTCTATATCTATCTTGTAAACGGGTAAATTGTTTGTCCATATCCTTTAAAAACCCTTGTTCATTTGTTAAGAAAAGATTATTAGTAGCCTCTAATTGTTTTCTAATAGTCTCTGAATTTCTCCACCAATTATCTGATATTAAATTATTTTCATTTAGAGCTCCTGCGTTTATAAACGCATCAGCTAAGAATTGAACATCCCTATTAGAAATAGAATTAGCGGATTGAACACCAGCCAAAGCAACAGGAATTAAATTTTGAAAAGCAATTCTAACGTTCATATTAAATTCTTGACGAGTAGCGTTTAAATAATTTCCGTCTGCATCTGTATCGCCCCATTTGTTACCGTTAGCGTCTGTTTCTCTATTTCTTAATTTTTCTTTAAACGCATCATTAAAATTAAAAACGTTTTTAAATCTTGTCCAAGCTTCTTTTAAAACTGAACTACCACCAGCTATAGCGTCGGGTTTCATCTTTAAAATCTCCATAGCACGATTTAAATAAAGCCTACCTGTTACAGAAGATTTATAACTTTTTGAAAGTTTAGATTGAAGTTCCAAAATGTTTGTTTCTTCTGTTTCCGAAATAGTAGCGTTTTTTACGGCAGCACTTGTTATTTTAGCTATATTACTGTTAACCGTATTTATTGTAGCTATGTTTGCACTATAAACACTTCCTTCAATTAAACCATCTGGAACACCGTTCTCCAAAATATCAAACATATTTACAGGAATAGCCGTACCTTTTGTGTATGATTTTCCCTTATAAGTTAAATCTTTGTCAGCATACATCCATTCTATTTGTTCTTCTCTTCGCGCGTCTCTAGCTTCTTGCGTAGCTAATTTTTGTAATGCATATTTTGCAGCACCCATTTGTATAGAATTGTCGTAAGCTCTTTTTGCTTTGTCATCTTCTGTAAAACGGTCTGCAGTAGCTAAAAATCCATTAGCTATATTAGTTAAAGAATTTGAACTTGTTCCGCCCATAATAGCCGAACCTAATGCTATAAGATCCCAACCTTTTTCGCTTTCTGTTTTACCTTTAAACTCTGGCATTCTGTCCATAAATTCTTTAGCAAACCTATCTAATGTTTCATTTATAGTTTCTTGTTCGTCACCGCGAGCTTGTTGTATAAATATTTCCTCTCCAGCATTAGACGCGGCTTCAACAACATTTGCTTCGGTCGCTGGTTTATTAGCTATTGCCTTGTTTCTTTTGTTTAGGTCATCTATATCATCTGCGCTCGAACCCGGAATATTAATACCCTCTCTACTACCATCTGTTTCATCTACTTTTTCTTCTTTTGGTATTGGTATATCAATGTCTACTTTTAATCCTTCTTCTTCTCCTGAAGTAATATCTCCATAAGACGTAATATTACGTGGACTATCTGCAGGAACTATTTCTTCTTCTTCTCCGTAAAACTTAGTCCCTAATTCAGGACTTGCATAATCTAATTCTCTTCTTGCTACAACTTCAGAAAGAAACGCGTCATCTTTTCCTTCACCACGTAAAGTTTCAATAAAGTTATTATCATAACCTGTTGCTTTCCAACGTGACACAGCAAGATCTACATCGGTTTCAATTTCGTTTTCTCCTACTATAGAATCATCAATGGTCCGTGTTTCATAGTCACTTACATCTTGCATTTGTTCCATTACTTCATCAACAGGAGTTTTATTAGCCTCTATATATTCTGCTGAAGTTACATCAACAGGCGTTTGCCCTTGTGTATCTTGATAAAGATTAGCGGCCCCTTCTTGTTTAATTCTTTGTATACTTGCATTATTTCCTTCTGTAATTGTTTTAAGAGCAACGGACACTTGTTGACGTAAATCGTCTTTTTCTATGTTAGGGTCTCTTGCTATAATTTCTTGAGAAATGCTTACAATTTCATTTTCTAAATTAGGTAATGAATCTACCATGTTTTTAATTACGCCGTCTAAACCAACTTCAGGTCCTCTTATACTAAAAAAACGATCAGCTGTTACAAAAGAAGGTTCATTAAACCAGTTTCGTGCTGTAATATCATTTCCTTTAATATCTGTAAAAGTAAAATCTTTTACCATTGTAGTATTATTTACAGGATTAACTGTTTGCCATTCAAAATCTTTTGTTACACCAAAAGGTGTACCATAAGTAGTAGCATCTATAGTTGATTCTACAGGTATAGGATCTGGTTCAGTGTAAGCTTTTCCACCTAATACAGGAGGAATAAAAGATCGTCCTATATCAAAAGTAGTGCCAAAACGTTTAGCTACGTTTCCTCCTCTAACACCTATCTCTCCTAACAGTTTATTTAATCCTTCCATAGTATAATCTTGAAGTTGTTGCCCTGGAAAACTAGTAGTTCCGCCGTTAGCAAAACTAGCGATGCCACCGGATTTCATTCCTACGGCTGGAGCAAAACTTTGTGCTAACGCTTGATCGCCCACAGCATTAGACAATTCTGTTGAAGACGCAAGAATACCACTAGGTGCCATAATATTATTAGCCTGTGGTAACGTACCACCCATGTTTACATTTAAAGGATTAGGCATCTGCGCTTGTGCTCCCATAGTAGGAAAGCCGCCATTATTAAAAAGTTTTCTATTACTTACTTTTTTCTGTGATCGTACAGGTCTACGCATTTCTATTCCTTATGACGGTGCTGGTGGCAAAATGCCAAACGGATCATTTAAAGCTTTATTAATTCCTAATCCTGCAATTCCTGCTCCCAAGAATTGAGAGAATGGACTTGGTGATGGAGCAACATTCATACCAATAGTAGAAGAAGCCGATCCTATATTAGGTTTAAAGATATCACTTGTATAAGAGATACGTTGGAAAGGCTCATACGCTTGTTGTAAAGCGGTTTGACGTGCCGCATCTAATTCTCTTTGTGCTTGTTGTTGGTTTTGCGTACCAAATTGACTCAACAATTGTGTTTGATTAGATAGTAATCCTTGCGCTGTCTGACCTAAATTAGTTTGTGCAGAACCAAATTGTCCTATGCCTTGCGCTAAATTACTTGCTGTTTGTCCTTGTTGTGCTCCTATATTACCCATCAATTGAGCAGCGTTTTGTTGTCTTGCCTGTTGATTAGCAAACGCATTTTGTGCTTGTGTAAAGTTTCGAGACATATCTTCGTAATAACGACGGCCTTGCTGTTCGGTTAGATTTCTTTGCAATTCCGCTAATTCTAACTCACCTCTTGCACCACCAAACGCTCCTTGACCTACTTGGTTTGCACGAATTTGATTAGCAGCTAATTGTCCCTGACGATTCATTTCTGCTAATGCATCTTGACTTACAAGTTGAGCATACGGATCCATGTATCCTTCTAATTGAGCCGTGGTCGGTGCAGCAAAAGACGTGCTTGCTGCTGTACTTGCATCGGCAAATTGTTGTGGTATGCCTGTGTATTGGTCTTGTAGTGTTGCCAATCCTAAATCTGTAGTGCCAGCACCTTTAGTTAAATAAGGTAAATAATCGCCAATACCACCCGGAGCTATTCGTCCTGCTGCTTCGTACGCTTGCGTTGCATAAGGATCTTGTCCTGCAACTTGAATAGCAGGAATATCAACAGGTGTTTCACCTCTTGCCATTGCCTGTTCAAGTATTCGTTTCTGAACATCTTCAAGATAGGGGGCCTGCCGTATCGTACTGGTGCTGATTGTTTCTTCAGCCATTATGCCATTCCCCTTTCAAATCTATTCATCAAATCGTACATTCTTGCTGCTCCAAGATTACGATTTCCGCCGCCTGCATTTCTTACGGCTTCGGCTGTCATTACGAATTCTCCGTCAGAAAGGTTAGCTGGAATACTGTCCGAGGTTCCTGTACCAGGGCCTTCTACTTCTCCGCCACCAGCCATCATAGCTGGATCTGCTTTTTGATAAAAAGAAGATAATCCTTGATCAGCCTTACCTAATTGTTTTAAAACTTGTAAACCTCCTGTTATATTATTTGGAGCCACACGTTTAGTAACAAGAGCCACGTTATCTTCGTTAGGAGCCATTACAGAAGATCTTAGTACACTCTCGTTTAATTGTTGAGGTGGATTTTTATCAGCTTCTCGCGCCATTTGTTCCATCATACGTGCTAATAATGGGTTTCCACCGCCCGTCATAATTCCTTCATTATTAGGAACCGCTACTCCTTTGCCACCTGTTAATCGTTTCATCATTCCTATTGGACCACCAGATACGGTAGCTAAACCTGTTTGTACAGGAGTTGGAGGAGTTGGTGTGCCTAATTCACTCGTTGCAGGCGACATAGTTGCTATACCTTGAGCTTCCATTTGCGCTCCTTGCATTTGTGCGCCACTTGAACTTGCTCTATACGCTTGATTGTTATGAACAAAAGGAGATCCTTCCCCACCTGTTTGTAAAGCTCTTTGGTTTGCTTCCTCTAATGTTCCGCTTTGGCTTAGTGTTCCTATACCACCTGTTGCAAAACTAGTACTAAAATTTCTGTTGTAGTAATCTTGCGCATCTTCAAGACCTATTCCTGTAATGTTAGCTATTTGTTCAGGAGTGTACCGTGGTGAAATACCAGACTGTCTTAATAACTCATGACCGCGTTGTCCGCGTTTTTCTTCATCGCTTAATTGTGTAAATTGCTCATAAGCTAATCTTTCTGGATCTGTCATTCTTAACAGTTCCTCTCTATCTGGCATTGGATCTTCTTCCTCTTGCGATAGATAATAAAGACCCGCGCCACCCGCTGCCGCTGCACCTACTAAATATTTGTTACGTTTAATCCAATCGTAAGCGTTGCCTAAAGTTGATCCTGTGTCGGCTGCACTTGCAACCGTCTCACCAGCAACATTTACATTGCCTCCTGCAACATCGGAATAACCACTGCCAGGTCTAAACACTCCTTTTTGTGCTTGCTCACCTAGTTGCATGGTCTGCCCAGGTTGATAACCTCCACCAGTGTCCGTATTAATATTGGCACCAGTTCCGGTTCCAGTTCCAGTTCCTCTGCCCACATTACTAAATCTGTTTGCTTGATTTACATCTGTACCACCACCTGTAGTAACAGGTTGATTTAATGGTTGATTAATAGGTGATTGTTCAGTTCCGGCACCTGAAAGTTGTGTTGCTTTTTGTTCAGTTGCTGTTACAGGTTGGTTACCTTGGAAAGTTTGTCCACCGCCAAATGTTTGATAACTTGGGAACACTGTACCAGCAATTTTTTCAAATGTGTTTCCTCCTGGTGCAAAACTTGATCCTAAGGTTTGTCCTGTGCTTTTAAAAGCTAAATCCATACCTCTTGGACCAAATATACCTTGTGCTAATGGATTGTTTGCTCCACTAGAAAATAAATTACTTGCTGCGTCAAAAGGAGCTAATGCGCCTTGTTTTACTCCAGAGAAAAACCCACTTAAACCAGAACCAGCAGGAGCATTTATAAGACTTTTTACACCACTACCTAATGCTGACGCGCCATACGATAAAGCCGCGCTTTTTAGAGCATCACCCCACGATCCACCTGTAGCTTTAGAATATAAAGCGGAAGCAACGGGGCCACCAATTCCTGGTGCTATCATGTTACCTATTATAGGAACAACAATAGGAGCTATCTTTTTTACAACTCTTTTAATAGCTTTAAATATTTTTTTAAAGAAAAACTCTGGTTGCCCTGTTAAAGGGTTAATAGAGTTTAAAGAATTTCCTACAACATAACGATTAGGGTTTTTAATACCCATTAAACGCATTTGTTGGAATAATTGATTTTTTAATTCAGGATTAGCTTCTAATATTTCAGCAGGAACTACGGTTTCTCCGTGAGCAGCGTGAACCATATATTCATCGCCGTACCGTCCTAAAGTTCCTAACCCACTGGCAAGAGCTTGAATAGATGGCTCTCCTTGGTATTTAGGTGTTTGAGTCTGCATTTATGATACCTCCAAAACACTTGCGAAAACATTTATAACGTTTCCGGTTGCACAATTTACTAGAAGCGTATCACTTTCCTCTAACACAAAAGGACCTGTGAGGGACGAGGTTGCCGAAGCAGCTATTGTTTGTGTATCAATGATAGCTGTCTTCGAAGCCGAAGCATCTGTTATTTTTCTCAAAACAACAACACTCCCACTATGACTATTATACACATTTATAACTTTTACAATAGCCTGAGTTGCTGTTGGACATGTATATATTATGGTATCTGACGTGCCAGAAGGTATTGTAACGATATTTTTAAACGCATTTGCCATTTTATTCCATAAACCAAATCACTGAACGGGAATCATCTTGTCCTTCTATAACTTCAGGCATTTCCTTAGAAGTTAAGGCCATTTCAATATCTCTTAGTATTCTCTGCCACGCAATAGAGTCATAAGGTTCAGGTGCATCTGCAAAACTACTGTTTAATAATCGCGCCATTATATACCCTTTATTCTAATTTTTGTTTTTCCACGAATAGCTTCACCGTCTACTGGGCAATTCATTCCGCCATGTTTATAATTTTTTTTCCATTTCTTATAAACTTTAGGCTCATTAATTTTTAAATACGTTTCTTGTTTCTTTGATTTAAAAGGCATTAGCGTCTCCCATCTGGTCGTATGTCTAATCGTAAGTCACCTAGTGTCCATGCTACATCGGTTGTTGTGCTTTGTATACGAATAACTGCTTGACGTGAACGCGCTCGTAAAAAATTCTGATCTGTTGAAGATGTAACAGCACTTGTAGAGTTTGTATCTAAAGCACTTCCTGGAAAATTACGTGTTTTAACAACATAATCAACTGTAGCTCCTGTGCCTGTTAAATCTACATCAGGAATAAGTCTATTAATAAACATAAACTCATTACCATCGCCTAAATCAAAATCAGCAGACTGAATATAGGAATTCATCGCTTCTCCATCAGCATCGGTTCCGGTTTCTTGTATATAGATGTATTCATTACCATTTGCTGTGCCTGCCGCTCTTGGATTATCATGAATACTGTAATCTACCCAAGCTGTACGCACCATAGTTCCTATGTCCCAGGTGCCTTCTGTATAATTGTATTTAGCGTAACGATCTATTTCTGTAGATCCTGAAGATACATAAAACCAAAACACTTCGTCAAACATACGGTTAGAAGCTGCAAAAAATTTAAAACTTTGATTAAGATTAATATCATCAAACACATAACGTAATACTGTGCATGGTATTATTTCTATTCGACCTGTATAAGCATAGAAGTTTTCTCTGTCCATCCAGAACACACGATCGCCTACAGTAGTAACCGCATTAGGACCTACTATAGATACGTTACTTGCTAGTAATGTAAAACCAAATGTTAAAGGCGGTCCTACAAATCGCATAGCGTGTAAGTTTGCATCTGTCCAAATTAATATTTCTTGTCTAGTTTTTTGTGCCGATATAATTTCAGAACCAGAAGATATACGTTGCGCGCCAGCTGTATTAGTGGCTGTAGGTGTCCAATCAAACGGTGCTTCTTGAGAAGACCATCGCACTAATAATAAATCTTGTTCAGTTTCGCCTTGAGCATTACAAGCAAAAGCTATTAAATGTCTGTCCGCACCTGATACCATTATACGTCGTGTTATAGTAGGACAATCTGATGCACCAGATTGTGATGCTAAATCGGTAGCACGAGCAGTTAACCCTAATGTTTTATCCCAATAATAAGGTGTACCATCGTACACACTAAAAGCTAAATCTTCGCCCCAATTGTCTTGTGACCACAATCTAATGTTTTGACCTGTAGAAGCTGTAGTAGTTGCAGGACTTCCCCATCCTACAAAATCATTAGCTTCTTTTACAACTACACCACCGCTATGAGAAACATTACTTGTTCCTCTTGCACTTCTTACAACTCCTGCATCTAGTGTGTTTCCTGTTTTTCCAGTATATAAAATTAATTCATCTTCTATATTAATAAGACCTACAAAAGTAACCGTATCTCCACTTGTATGCCCTGCTATACTAGAACCATCAGAGTTTCTTGTTAAATCAGATAAAGTGTTAGAATTTTTTGTACCATAACGAATATACTCACTGTTTATTTTTATAGTGCCTTTATCAGGAAAAGCTGTGGCACTTGTTAAAACAATTGAAGAACTAAAAACTGTAATATCGCCATTAAGTGTAGTAGAAGCTTGTTCAAAATATGTAGCACTTGTTAAAGGAATAGAAGTAGCAGAATCCGAAATACCAGAAGCTAAAGTTGTAGCTGAATAACTTGAAACAACTCCGCCCCAAAACCCTGCTCCAAACCCTGTTCCTGACACCACAGTGTTTAATCCTGTGTTTATTTGATATTCAGCAGAAATAGAAGAACCACCGCCATTTGCAGAACCACTACTTGCTGTTCCGCCTGTGTTTACCTTATAAGTGTTTGCATCTATAACCTGGGTAATTTGTTGTTCTTTATTTAAATCTGAGGTTGTTAAACCATCAAAAGCAGTTGCTCCGCTATACGTTACAAAATCATTAACTACAGCACCATGTGCAATATCTGTAACTGTAATAATACCATTTCCTGATGTACTTAAAAAAGGATTTGTTCCTAATGTAACTGTTTTACGAACAGGTGTAATATCATTATAACCACCACCTTGTTCTATATAAAATTTAAACTCAGTACCTAAACCCATAAATTGCGAGTTATCTAACGCTGCCCATACATGCAAAGAACGGCCTGTCCCTTGAAAAGAGGTACTACTTAAACGTGACCATCCGCCCATTTTCTCTGGGCGACCTTTACGAAATCGAATAAGATCAGAATCATACCAACCGTTTTCACTACCATACGAAGTAGTTTCTCGATTAACGCCTGGCTTAAATACTATACGCGCTAAAGGCACTGTTAACTCCCTACATTAATTTTTCTAGGGCGACCTCTTTTGCGTTTAGGAGCCACCGTAGGAGCACACTGACATCGCGCTCCAAATACTTTTTCAAATAGCTTTTTAAACCAAGCCATTACTTATCTCCTATAACTTTTTACATTTGCATCTGTAGTCCAACGATTAACTCTCGCCACAACATCTACTGTACCATCACCTTTAAAGGTATCTGTATGCAATGCAATAAATGCTGTCATATCTGATGCTCCATCTATTGCTGTACAGATATTGCCATGATCCGTTCTAATTGCTGCCATATATGTTACTACTGCTGAAGGAATAGCTGTTTCTGCTGTAACTTTGCGTTGTATTAACCAATCAAACCCTTGTAACAATCCATTAGCATCAGTTGTTGCTTTATTTTTAGCAGTAGTTTTTAATCCATAATTAATTATTTTTGTTGTACCATCTAATTCAAACAATTGATTGCCTTCTTCATCTTTAGCATCTTCGTCAGCTAGTTTCTTATCGGCAGATTTAGTTATTGTTTGAACTACTTTATTTCCTGAAACTGCATAAGTTGGATCATTAGAAATATAATAGTTATTATCTAATTGTGCTGCTGCTGTTACAGGATATATTTTTAATGCTAATTTATCAGAATCAGACATCGCATTTAATTCTGCTTTATCGTAATTCCTATTGTTTATGGTGATTCTCGAAGGAAATTCTCCATAAACATTTGTTACATTATTTGAGTCGTTTACTAAAGCCCACATTGTTTTTCTCCTATCTTGCTGTTGCGTATTTAAATGGGTTTTCTGCAAATGCTAAGTATACAATATTATATCCACTTCCATTATAACCTTCCCAAGTTGTTCGTGCCTTAAATCCATTACTTAAATAATCAATTTCAAATGTAGAACTATCGGATTCTGCATTACTACTATTCATTCTAATATTTCTTTCTACAGGATTAAATGGACTTCTAAGATTATTTGACACAACCCATGATTCTCCACTTCCTACATAACGCACCATAAGCCATGCAGGTTTAAATCCAGTATAGACAAATGTGCCATCGGTATTTGCATTTCCAACATAGACACCTGTTTTAATATAACCTTCTATATCTGTAAAACAATAATAAATATAATTATCTGTACCTGCCCAAGTGTAATTATCTTTACAAGTCATTATAGAAGAATTAACTGTACCCCATCTTCCAGATAATTGAGCATCACCAGTATTTAATCGTAATCCATAAGTAGATGCTGTTAGTCCTTCTGCCCAGTAAGTATCCCAGTTAAAGGTAGAATCTAAATTTTTTGATATAATACAAGTAGGTGCTGTTGATAATCCATGTGATACAGTTTTATCTCCAGAACCTCCATCACCTACAGCTGTTACAATACTAAAACCTCCGCTTGGATCTACTTGATGTTGTGATGTTAAATCTCCAGAGCCAGCACTTGTAGTTCCACCATTAGCTCGCCAGCCAAAGTTTAACACAGGAGTTGATCCAGAATTAAACCATGTGCCATTAGTTAAAACATAATCAGCACCACTTTGTGATTTAAAATTGTATTGAGGTAGTTGAGCTTGTACTGCATTACTATTTGATTTTGTATAATAATTATTAGAACTAGCACCAAATAATCCTTTAGATGTATTTAACCAATAAGGATCTTGTGAATAAGTATCTGATCGAGGTAATAATAAATCAAACTGTACATCAAAACCATTACCAAGAGCAGAAGTATCTATAGTTCTTTCGCTACCATTACCAGTATATCTCCATGTATTATGTAATTTCATTGGAAAATTGTCATCAGTCTGTGCAGGGTCTATTGCATTTGCTATTGTCAATGCTCCACTACAAATTGCTGAATAACCAGACGGTACAGAACTAAAGAAATTACCATAACCATTAGTATCACTATATCCACCTGCTGTTTCTGTGCCACCAAATGTACCTTCTTGTCCAAAATTCGCTACTGTTATTGGTTGATTTCCACCTCCAGCACAAGCTAAAGGAACTGCACCTGCTGTATATTCACTTGCTGGTGTCCATGTTGCACCTGCATTAGTTCTACTAGCACCCGATGTTGGATCGCCAGAATCATACCATGTGCCATTTTTACTAACATAAAAAGCTCCATTATCCATATCTATAGCAATACCCATAACATCATTATCAGAACCTCTTGAGCCACCATAAGCTGTTACTTCTGATCTTGCTTTAAAAACTTTGTTAACACTATTGTCGTAAACAATAGAATTTACAAATCCTTTATTACCACCATCTCCAGATGCGTACAATTCCTTATTAGGATCAGCTATTCCGTAACCAGGATTATAACCTGAATTACCTCCACCTCCAATAATAGCATACTCCCAATACCATTTTCCAGATGCAGGTACTTTATGTGTGCAAGCACAATAACCATCAGTATTAGTACTACTTGTATTATATTGAAATTTTAAATTACCTTCACTTATACTTCCATAAGATGCAGTAGTAGTATTTGTTCCTCTAAATATTGGATTTACAGTACAAAAATTACCACCATTAGAACTGCCAAAAGTTGGAGTATCTAGCATTTGATCGTGTGTTGCTAAATTATTTGCTGTCCAATCATTATTGTTACCTGAAAAATCTTCTCCAAAGTCACTTGAATTAGTAAATTTTAACCAACAACCATTATTACCAAATGTAAGTCCACTAGGATCCTTAGGCACCCAGACGCCATTTTTGGTCTCGCCGAAATCTGAAATAGAAGGTACTGTTCCTCCATCAATCATTATAAAATCAGCTAAGTAACCATTAAAATATCCTGATCCATTATATTGATATCTTCCTATATTGTTTTCATTACTTTGCATTCCAAATCCAATTTGCGTACCTGAATCTGGATAACCATTATTATCAATATTCCAAAAAGTAGTATCAGCAGTTGTATAGTGAACTCCATTAATATAAACTTTTACTCTATCTACACCTGTTGACAATGTTGCATCATAAAGAAATACTAAATGATACCATGCACTAAAATCTCGTTGTAAAAATTTACTTTTACCATTTTGTCCACCATTATCAGTATAATAACCAAAATTATCTGCTGTAGAACCATCATTTACAAAAAGTGCAGCTAATTTATTTTGTTGACAAGACATTATATATGTTGCACCTGTATTACCAGTTGTTCCTGCTCTTTTATACCATACAGATATAGCTTTTTTATCACTATTTGTAGAAGCACCACTTGCTGTTCTAGTTAAATAAGTAGAACTCCCATCGAATCTTGCACTATTAGCTATTTGGTAATCATAAAAATCCTCAGCTGCACCACCTGAACCAGCAGCACCCATTAACGCTTGTTTGTTAGCTCCTAAACTCATTATGCCATCGCCAATCCAGCAGCAAATCCATAAAAATTAGTGCCACCATCAAAAGTTGTAAAAGTTAATACATCGACCCCAGAAGTAGTTAACGTAGGTGCAGTGCCTCCTGCCCATTTAGCAGAGTTTCCTCCACCTCCATGAGCACCTGCTTTAAATGTAACTGTACCAGCACCACCATTTGTAATAATAAGAGTTAAAGAATTGGATTGACTTGCTAATGAATTTGTAATTCCTACATTAAATGTTCCGCTACCTACAGTAAAAGATTGAACATTACCATTTGTTAAATCTAAATCAAAAGCTCCTGTTTTAGAACCATTAGCATAAACTGTTTCCGCATAATCTTTCATTTGTGCTTGTTTTACTACATCATCAGAAAGGTCAACAGCACCTGTTCCATTAGTTGCTATAGTAATATCGCCATTAGCTCCATCTGTAATTACAATGGAACCTGAATTCGTGCCACCATTTGTATCTAATTCAAGATCAAATGCGCCACTAGAAGATATTTTGCCTGAAGCAGCTCCACTTCCTACAACAACTTCTCCTGTTCCGTTAGGAGTTAGTTCAATATTTCCGTTTGCAGCGTCTACTATTTTAATTACACCTGAGTTTGTACCTCCATTTGTGTCTAATTCTAAATCATAGGCACCATTAGAGGATATTTTACCAGAAGCACTTCCGCTTCCTACTGCTATTTCTCCTGTTCCATTTGGAGTTAAAGAAATATTTCCATCAGCCCCATCTGTAATACTGATTGATCCTGAACTTGTGCCTCCATTAGTGTCTAAAATTAAATCATAGGCACCACTTGTTGATACTTTACCAGTAGCAGAACCATTTCCAACAACAACTTCTCCTGTTCCATTTGGAGACAACCCAATATTACCATTAGTGTTTGTACTAGAAATAGTGTTTCCAGAAATAGAAATATTATCAAAGGTTTCTAAATCTAATTTATCTGAAATAGAGATTACTTCATCACTACCATCACAATAAACAATATTAGCTTTTGCGCTCGGTATTGTTACTTTTGCTGCTCCACTTCCTTGAGACATAAGAATATTATAACCGCCAGAAGTACCGTTTTGAATCATAAAAAACGCAGTAGTAGTAGCCGGAGCTATTGTAATCGTACAATGTTGACTTAATGTTCCGGTAAATTTAATAACTCTATACATACCATTTTGAACATTATTAGCTCCATCAGTAGGAGAGCCTGCTCTTACAGTTAAAGTAGCTGTAGAAGCATCTGATAATGCTACTGAAACATAAGACGCTATTCTATCTAATATATCTACGTTATAATTTGTTGTTGTTCCCCAGGTACCTGACTGTTCTCCTGTGGTAATTTTTTCAATACCATAATTTGTTGAAAATGTTGAAGCCATTTTATTCTCCTATGCTGCTATTTCTGTCCAACCTGGAGATTGCGTATCTGTTATTTCTGTCCAACCTGCATTTTGACCTGGAATAATTTCGGACCAAACTGTTGGTGTACTTACTAAACCTTGCGCACTTACTCCTGTAGCTACTATTATTACATCAGGAACGTTAACAGTACCAATATGGGATGTTGTAAGAACGCTAGATACCGTAGTTGTTATTCCGCTACCTTCTACTACAGATACACTATTTATTGTAGATGCAGCACTTACAGAGGTAGCAGTAACCGTAACACCTGTTCCTTCACTAACAGTTACACTACTTAAAGCGGAAGCTGCTTGAACTCCTGTTACTCCAAATCCTAAAGCTACGTCTACATCTTCAAGAGTAAAACTTGCTTGAACAGAAGTTACTTCAACTACTACTTGAGCAATAGTAACATCAGCAATAGTTCCAACAGCTTGAACTCCAGAACTAATTCCTACACTAATTCCGCCACCTTCAATAGTTGTAACATTAGCTATACTGCTTGCTGCTGCTACACCTGTTACACTTACGGTTACACCTGTTCCTTCGTTAACAGTTACACCTACAGGAATACCCCATCCTGAAGATCCCCAGGTAGAACGTCCAAATCCCCCTGTAGGAAACACGTCAGCACTTACACCTGTTACACTTACGGTAATGGTTTGAACCCCTGTAACAGTTACACTATTAACTGCGCTACTTGCTGAAACTCCTGTGGCCGAAACAGTCTCTGTGGTTAGTTGTTGCCCCCATAGGCCACTACTCCACTTATATCTACCCCAACCTGTATAGGTTGTGGACATATGCTATGCAATTCTTATAACGGCGTTATTCGCATCATTAGCTGGATACTGAATAGTAAAATCTCCAGAACTTGAAGATTTATTTCCTCCAAAATCCAATACAGCAACTGTTGGATATGCTGAATGACCAACAGTTCCGCCTGTTCCTGCGGTGCTTAATGTAGAATTATAAATTACTGCAACTCTTGCATTACTAATAGTAGATGAAGACCAAGTAGTGTCTGCAAAATCCAAAAACGCTGTGGGAGTAGATCCTGAATTATCAGCTAATCCTAATGTTACACTTCCTAAAGTTTCTCCACCTGCTGAATATCCTGTTCCACTTACTTCATTTGCCGTTGTATATCCTGTTAAATCTTCATTAGCATCCGTTCTACTTGATGTAAACATTGCTATTTTAAAAGTATCAGCCGCTATTGAAGAAGAACCTGTTCGAGAATGGCTCATCCAAAAATGAATACCCACCGTAATTTCTTTTTTATAGCTGCCGCACATTGCTTGATTAATTGCCATTTCACAATCTCCTTATAATTTCGGCCATATCACCATGACCTTGTTTATTAAACAATGCCCAAAGTGTTGTTCTTTCACTTTGCGCCATCTTATTCATATAATAAATAAGAATTTCTCTCAACTTTTCTCTGTGCGCTATCGCTTGATCCCGTATGACAGGCGGAGCGTTTTCACTTACCATCATAATTTTATTTAAAGCTAAATCAGCTATTTGTTCTGGACTATGACCTCCATTTTCTGAAGTCATCACTGTTACACCACCAACATCACCAGTACCATCTGCTTTAAACATTACTGAACATCCCTTCGTAAGTCATCATAACGATAAGAATCTCTAGTGTTTTCTCCTTCACCAAGATTTTTAAGCCAATTAAGCGATTCCATATAACGATCATTATAAAGTTTCAACAAATTGTCTTCACCTTTCATAAAAGTATACGCTTCAACTAAAGAACCATATAATAAAGCTAAAGAAGCGTTTGTGCCTAGCCATGTTTCTCCACTAGCAACTGTAGTTATAGAGTCAGGACGATAAAAATAATGCAATTGCATATCATAAGCTCCTGTAGGAGGAGGTGACAATAAAAATGTTGTGTCGTTCCAATCAGCATAATACCCAGGCATACCTGTAGAGGTACTATCTGGGTTATAATCTTGTAAAAAAGTAACTTGTTTATACAACAAAAACTCTACGTTAGAACCGTTTTTCACACTTAAAGAATACGGAGCTAAAAAATCAGTGGGTTTTGATAAAAATTGATTACCTGCACTTGTAGATCCTTCGGAATTTTTTCTAAACACAGATAACTGTACTTCTTTTAAAATACGTTCTTCTGCATTTACTATAAAAGTATTTAACTGATTAACAAAAGTTGTTTCTGAATTTTGTGTATAATCTTGAATTGCTGTTTTTAATGTTGTGTATGTATATGCCATTATGCCTCCAATGTAACAGGGCCAGACGAAACGTCACCGCCTCCGCCTAACGTATCTCCAGAAGTTGCTGTTTCCCCTCCTGTTGCTGTAATTGTATACGTGCTACTTGTTAATACCGTAACCGCAAAACCACTCGATGTCTCAATCATGCTAATAGAAAAACCATCAAAAGGTGCTGAATTACGAAACCGTGTTATATCGCCCGTAGAAAAGCCATGTCCTGGTTGCGTAATAGTAATCGTAGTAGAACCAGCTGTACCAGAACGAAAAGGATTAAATCCTAATAATACTTCTACAGGCGGTTCTGTTCGTGCCGGACGACTAATACGTAAAGCTTGCGGGTCAGGTTGAATACGTGGAGGACTAAGTTGAGGTTGTTTAGCCTCAAACTCATCTGGTCCTACAAGTAATCCATTCCACTCTAAAATCATAGTTTTAAGAGGATATTCTCTTCCAGACCTATCTGAAATTCCTTTAGCGTATTTATTACTAGCAAAACGAGGCATTTTAAATCCTTAATGACTGTTGTGTTGGTACTAAACGTAAAGCAACTCTTTCGCTATCCTCTGCTGCGGCACGTTGCCACTCTTCATCGTACATTTGTTTTAAAAGTCCTATTCTTTGAGGAGCACGTTTAACAGCTAAATAATAAGAAAGTCCTGCAACTAAACACGGTAAAAAACGAAAAGGAACATCGGGAGTGTTTTGTGAAGTTCCTACGTCTTCAATGCGTTTTACACGATAGTATACTAATTGATCTGTAGAGTTAATTGGAGCAGGCCATACAGTAATAATAGGTGTTATTTGTCTATCTACGTAATATTGAGTAGGTCTTCCTTGGGATGTTTTATCAGGAATAGCAAGATAATCTCCTCGACTTATTCTTCCTATCGATATATCAGAACCATCTCTACGTATAACCGCCTCTAAGATATCTACCGTAGCTTGTGTATCTGTTAAACTAGGAACAGTAGTTACTGCTGTTACTGTTCCGCTAGTGCTTCCTGTAACATCATCTGTTGCTACAAAAGTTCCTACGGGCACCGTTATAGTAATGGTAGTAGCTGTAGGTTTAGTAATAACCTTAGCAGTGGCTCCGCTTACAGAACCTGTAATTGTTTCGCCAATAGTCAAATTAGCAGAAGCAGCTACTGTTAAAGTAATTGTTCCTAAAGGATATTCTGTAATAGCAGATGTTGTAGAAAGTTGTGCCATAGTTTGTGTCACTTCTTCTACCACCCAAAGATTTAAACCACGATTAGCCCAATCTGAGAACAAAAGATTTAAAGAACGACGTGCTGTTTTAGCGTCATAACCTGTACGTAATTCTAAACCGCAACGTTCATAAGCTTCTTCAATAATTTCTGCTATACTTAAATTAAAATCTACAGTTCCTGAAGTAGCCATATGTTTATCCTCTCGCTATTTTTTCAAAAATACCTTTTTCAGGAGCTCCTTTATCTCCTGGTTTACGCATTTTTTCTCCTGAACCATCAGCAATTCTTTGTCTTTTAGCATGAATATTGGCATAAAGTCCGGCACCGCCTTTCTTATACCTTTTTTTAGGACGTGCGTCAGGAGAATGAACTCCGCCATGCATATACACATAAGCATGATCGCCAAAAGATATTTTGTTTTTATTTGCATTTCTTGCTGAAATGTTAACTACTGAATTGTATCTCATAAAAACCTCCTATGTATTACCGTAAATCTTAATACATTCTAATATAATAGTATAGGAATCATTAGCGGCTTCATTTTTTGTTCCAAAATATACATCGCCATTAGCTCCGCCTGTACCAAAAGTAGTAGGATTAGGAAGTCCGCTAAAACTAGAAAATTCTAAGTTATCACTGTAATTTTCTGGAAGTTGTATCGCCATAACTTGTGTGCTTGCGTACCAATTAATAATAACGTTTAAACCTATATTAGAATACCAAATTTTATTTATTCTTACTCCTATACAATCATTTCCATTGACAGGGTTTTTAGATAACTCAGAAACATCTATCTTTTTAACAGGTGTACTTTCACCGGTATCGACATATGTGTGAACAAAAGAAGCAACATACTTCTGAGGGCCATCCATAATAACAGTATTGGTGTTTGTATCAGCCATAATTTTTCTCCTAAAAAAGGAGCTTCCGAAGAAGCTCCATTAATTAATTAAGTAGACTCTTTACCGTCGTCTTTTACATAATAGTAAATAACGCCTGTGATTGTTCCTCCAGTAGGAGCAGAACCACCGTGTCCACCTACAACTTTAATTCTTTCTGTAGCTGGTACACCTACATCTCCTAAGTCAACACCAGCAGTGCTATCACCGCCCCAGATAGTTAGTACTGCTCCTGAATCTGCGTCTGCCGCATCTAAATATCCATCTGTGTTAACAAAAGTTGTGCCACCATCATAGTCAGTATAACCCATATCTAATGTAGGGTTAGTTCCGCCAGTTGCGTCACCATTAAAACTAATACCTAATACTACTGCATTTTTAGGAAGAACTACTTTTCTTGTATCGGTTGCTGATACTTGAACATCAGTTCCTGCTGCTACAGTTGGTACTAAATAAAATTGAGCCATCATCATCATGCCGCCACAATAAGTTTCTCTTTTATTGTCACCGCCATTTGAACGAACATTACTTGCAAAAGTTGTGTTAGCCATATTTACCTCCTCATAAAGGGTTTGCTTTTAGCGTCTTATGAGTATCTGCTAGGACAGTCGCTAAAAATTATATATTACCTAGAAAGCGGGGGGAATGTTCCCCCCACTCAATTCGTCTTATGATGTTCCTGGAGATCCATAAACACAACGTGGATCTGAGTAACCGTAGCTGTAACGCTCACGGGCTTTAAATCTTACGTTGCCTGTATCGAAATCGCCTTCCATCTTAGTAGACATGCTTAAACGTTCAAAGTGAATAAATCCACGTGGAGCGTCTGTTTTCACAAACCATGCGTTAGCATCGTTTAAGAAGTGATTAACTGTGTAACCCTGTGGAAGCATTCCCATGTTTCTCATAGCGTTAACATCGTTATCAGCAGTCCCAGGACGTAATGTAGACTCAAGAAGTCTATCAGCTACGAACTGTAAGTTGGATGGAACTATCAATTTAGTACCTTGTACGGACACTTTTAAACCGCGTTCGTCAACGTAACCGCCTATGTCTATTAAAGCATTTTCAAGACTAGTTTCGTTAAGGTCAGCAGCTGTTGTAGGTCTATTAGCAAATGTACTACCAGTTACCAATGGGTGAGATGTATTAACTAAACTTACACCATCACCACCTGTTATACTAGCTGTGAAAGCATCGTTTAATATAGTTGCACCTTTAACCTGTTTAGTGTGTGCCATACTTCTTGCTAAAGCTTTTGTATAACGAGAAGCTAGACGATCATAAAGATTATCTTCGATCGCTTCTTCTGTTATTGAGAAAGCTAATGCAATTGTTTCGTTATTATACCTTGCGGTATAAGCTTCTTGTGCATCGTCAAATGATACTGCACCACCCTCGCTTTTAACGGGTGCTGCGCCAAAACCAGATAGCATTACTTCTTCTTCGAATGCTCTTTCTGATGATTCTGTATCAAAGATTTCTGCCGCTTCGTTTTCATACCTGTTATACTCAAGACCAAAAAGGGCGTTGAGTCCAGGTTCTAGCTCTTTGGCGAGCTGTGCTCTAGATATTGCCATATTTCAAGTCCTTCCTATACGCCGGTTGTTGAAACGGTACCTTGGACGATAGATCCAGTAGGTGCGTTAAAATGGTTATTAATACGAACGATTAAGCCAATTCCTACAGCAGTAAAATCTGCATTTGCAGGATCGTCTTCAATGCCTACAATACGTAAAGGAAAAGTGTTAGTTGCTGCTGCTGTGCTTAAATCAACACTAGCTGAAGAAATACCAGTAGTTGTAGAACCACTGTTACCACTTGCCATTTGAACATTAGAAAAAACATCAGCTCTTACTAAAGCTTCTGTTGCTGCACCAGTGTTAACACTAGTTGCTATTACAAACAGTTGATTAGGATCGTCGTACACGAAAGCCTTTACTGGGTGGTTACTATCCGCTCCAGATCCAGGCCAATAATTACTCCAGGTTGTTTTACCTGTTGTGCTAGAAACATATTCACACCCCCAAAACACACCTACTATAGAGACTGTTCCCCCTGCAGCAGCTTGTAAGTCATCAATAACTCCAGCAGCTGTAGGAATAACGGCTTGTCCTCTGTATAGTACGTTTGAATTGTCATAGGCGATTCTATATTCTGTGGCACCTGTAGTATTTGCACCTTGACCAAGCATTTTTAAAGGTCTAAGTCCAAAAGCTCCATTAATATTTGCCATTATAGTATATCCTCTTCTATAATACGGTTAAAAAAATTAGTCCTCACTCTTGCGAGAACCTCCAAATGTTACACGAGTTTCTCTTTCTGGCTTATGAATAGCCATTGCAGGATGCTGAGAACGAGCTAACTCATTATCAACAGCTGACATTTGATCGCGGGTTCGTGCCCGATAATAGTCATCTCGCTGTTTTGCGATTTCAATGGGTAACCTGCCAAGTAACAATCCACCTACTCCAATAACTCCGGCATGTTTGCCATCGTCTATTGTTGGAGCATCAAAATCTGGGTATTCGTCTCCTCGTACTAATTCCCAACCTTCTCGTGACATGGCTGAAACATTTTTACGATCGTCAAAACCCATAACTTCTGCACGAATCCACCTATGAACATAACCTTCTGGTGGTTCCGGTGCTTCTAAAGCTGATGGTGGCTTCCAGGGCCCTCTGCGTGCATTTTTTTCGCGAGTGTCTTGAGCACGTGATATTCTCGTATTACTTTGGGGAGTTGTGTTCTCCGTTTTTTCGTTTGTCATATTTTTACTCCTTCACATATTTTGCGTATTCTTCTAACGGTACGCCTAGTTTCTTTGCTATTGCTACTTGTGAGGGCGACAACCGCACACTTTTTCGTCCACCTTTGTTGCGGGATTTAGAAGTCTCAGCAGACGCAACTTTACGACTTCCTCCGTTAGTAGTCTGTGTTCCCAGCTTATGAGGAAACTCAGACGCTAATCTTTTATCGAGTTCAGCATAATATGCTTCACTTGATGGGTCAAACCCTTCATCCTCAATTAAACGCCTGTGGATGCCAAATGAGGCATATGTCATAACTTCATCTTGACCAAACCACTCATTTTTGTTAGCCCACGCTTCCGCTTTTGGATCTGGCGGCTGCTGCGTTTGTTGTGGCTGCTGCATTTGTTGAGGTACAGGTTGTTGAGTTTGAGGCGCAGGATCAATCTCTCCTATGGGTTTCTTTAACTTTGTTTTTTCAACTGTTAAAGTAGCCAAAGCTTCTTGCGCTTCTATAAGTCTGTCACTATCTCCAGACTCATGTGCATCTTTCATTGCACGTTTTGCGCTATTAAGCTGAGATTCTATCCGTCCTCCAAATTCTTCTTGATATCCTTTATCTAAATTTTGTAAACGATTTTTTAAAGACTCATTTTCTTTCTTAACGTTTTCTGCAAATTCAACCGCCGATTGTTTTTGGCGTTCTTCTTCGCGCATACGTTTAGTAAGTTTATCAATACGGGTTTTAACACCTGCACTGTAATCTTCTAACTCATCTTTTTTTTCTTCATCTTTTTCTTCGATTATTTCAGTTTCTTTAGGTGGTTCCGTTTCGCTTTTAATTTGTTTAGCGTCAGGATTTACATCTACTTCTACGGCTTCTTCTTCCGCTTCGCCAACGTCTAGTTTTTCGTCTGCCATTTTATTACTCCTTTAATAGCTTTCTACTTTCTATATATGTTTAACATCATCAGGTTCTAAAATTGTAGCAATCACTTCGTCATCATTAATGATACGAACTTCTCCGCCATCTATTTTAAAACGCGCTCCAGCGTATCGGCCAATACAAACCCATTGACCTTCGTTGCACCAAACAGGTTCGCCTGATCCAAACTTTGCAGGATCTTTATAAGCTAAAGGTCCTATTTTTAGTACATAAGCAACGACGGTTGCCAATTGCTCACGTTCTCGCACAGCATCGGGAATATAAATTCCTGAGTCTGTTGTAGCTTTCCCCATATAAGGCATGACTAAAATACGCCATCCTGTTGGTTGAGGAAGTCTTTCCTTGAGGTTTTTCTCTATTAAACTCGGATCAAGAACTTTCGTGTCTTGCGGTTTATAAAGTGGTTCGACATTAATCTTCTTAGTTTTCTTCTTTGCTTTCGCAACGTGATCGGGCACATAAAGTGTTTTCGACATAAGTTTTACCTTTCATTAGCTTTCTTCTTTCTCGTTTTTATCCAGAGCATCTTTAACTTCTTGCTCTGCAAATTGCAAACCTTTTAACTCGCCTGCCAGTTGGCGGTAGTCCTCCATAGTTTTAGGACTACCAGCGAGTATGGCCTGTTCTGTTAATGCTATTCTTTCTTGTAACGCTTTAAGAATAGCATATGCAAAATTCAATGGATCCACTAAAAAGATCCTCTAAACTTCGTTCCTTTTACCATCGCTCCTGTGCCACGAACACCTTCCGTTTCACCTAATGAAGCGCGTGAGTTATAACCTTGTATGATTTTAACGTCTGCTCCTACTTCCATAATACCTTCTTCTGCTAATGAATGTTGTTTATCAAAGTCGGCTTCGGATGGAGAATAGCCTGCGTCTTCTTGTCTTTCCATAGAAATACTTAAACGACTACCTTCTTCATCTCTAAACTCAATGTCAACACCGCCATGTGCATAGTTTTTAGCAACGCCACCATCTTTACGATTAATTTTTTGATTTGGTCTTTTCCCAAAAGCACCGTAAGACTCAACACGACGATCTCTCATGCTTTGGCTTTTTGTTCTTTCAGCCCCAGTACGCATTCCTAAAGATTCGTCTTCCCTAGCAGCATAACCTTGGCCTCCTTTATTATAAGACATACGCTCACGTTGAATATCGGTCATCCGCTTTCTATTTTCTTTTCTAGTTGATCTTCTTCTTTTTGCTCTTTCTATAGCCTCTTCTTTTTTAACATTGTTTTTAGCTCTTTTTATGTCTTCTACATCAGACTTTAAATCTATTTCATACTCAGTATCCGCTATAGATAAAATCTTTTTTCGTGCTTCTTTTATTTTCTTTTCTTCTTTTTTTATATCTTTTCTTGCTTCTAGACTCTTAATGTTAGGATTATATTTGCCCATTATTCTTCTCCTTGGTTAATAGTTTCCACTAAAATTACGTCCTCGTATAGCTGCTCCACCTGTAAACATACTATCTCTTACGTTTGCTTCTTCAAAATCTAATGTGACTCCGCCTTCTGCTTTATTCATATTAGGCCATACTGTTTTAAAAAACTGCTCAAAAGACATGGTAGCAGAATAATCTGTGCCGTTGCCATCGTAAAAAGCAGCACGTGCTGCTTGTTTATCTTTGCTTTTTGCCATTAGAATATCCCCTTAAATGTAAAACCTTTAATAGCTACGCCTGCACGACGGGCCATTCCGCCTCCAGCCATATTCATTTTAGATTGTTGTAAACGTCGTACTCCGCTGCTATGCGCTGCACCACCGCCCATAAAACCATCGCGATCGTTCATTTTCTTAGCTTTTGCTAACATTCCTTTAGCAGCGTTC
>Ga0114932_10001326_pt1 | contig 28329 bp, 32 predicted proteins | sample 2SBtaG_2_FD_87286 | JGI IMG/M metagenome (GOLD analysis project Ga0114932, IMG submission 87286) | Deep subsurface microbial communities from Kolumbo volcano to uncover new lineages of life (NeLLi) - 2SBTROV12_ACTIVE470 metaG | ecosystem: Environmental > Aquatic > Marine > Volcanic ...
AGAGTATTCCATTAACCATTTTTTCTGTCACAATTTATCTCCTGATAGCTTAAGTGTCCTATTAATATACATTAACAATAATTCCAACGCTGAATATTAGCACTACGTCACATTAATCATTCAACCATTTAAGAATCCATTTACGTGGAAGTTTGCCACCTGAATGTAGGTAGCAAATATTCTAGTAACCTGTCGATGATGCCTCACTGTATGTATGGGGGGAGTGCTCGGCGATGGAGCCTCGTGTGAGGGCTTCTGAAATCCCTTGTTTGCTTTAGGGCTTTTAAAGCATTACTCCCCAGAAAATAAAGAAGAGTTATAGTTGCAGGGAGTTACAGGAATGAGGAGTTGATATGAAATCTTTATTTATTGTTCTAGTTATTTTGATGCTTGGTACGGTGGCATGTACTAATGATGATGCTGTGAATGCACTGCAACAAGAGATCGATGCATTGAAAGAAGAAATGGTAACTGCATCTGAACTGCAAGAATGTCTAATTCGTTTATTCGAACAATCCATTGATGGTCAACCCGTTGCTATAGGTACTACAGGTTTATATGTAAATACTAATGCACCTTATGTTCTGGACTTTGATGCTAGATCCACTGAGGAAGAAATAACTCTATATAATCTCTACGATGATCTGCAGGCAGGAGAAATTACTAATGCAAGGTACATGCTCCACGATGCCTTCCACCAGCATCAACTGCAATTCGTGAATCACCCAAACGATTCTTTAGGGAGTTCTGAGAAAAAGTTCCCCAGCGAATGTAAGTCGTAAATATCCTAGTAGTCTGCCAGCGATGCCTCATGTAAAAACGTTGAAGGCCTTTGTTGATACCTTGCGACTGGCTCAGCCTCACAAAGAAACAACTAAGACCTTCAACAATAGAACGATACCACTATTCTTTGTACGTGAAACTATCCACTTATCTTGGCGATAGAGCCTCGTGAAGCAGTATTCCAAAGTGATCGTGATTTCTATAGGATGTGTTCTATGAAGGTACTAACTTTTGTTCTAGCGATATGCATGCTGAGTATCATTGGCTGTTCTAGTGATGAAGAAAAATATACTGAAGGAGTGGATGCATATTGGGATCAAGGCTATGAAACTGCCCTAACACTACTTACTCCCTTTGCAGAAGACGGTGATGCTGGAGCTCAATACTACCTAGGGAACATGTATTCTGACGGTAAAGGCGTTCCAGAAAATGATAAAACTGCAGTGGAATGGTACACACTTGCCGCCAAACAAGGTCATGTATACGCTCAATTGTATCTAGGATGGTCATTCCCGCGGTCTTCAAAGTTTGGGTACATGTGAATGGAAGAGTGATATAGATGCAGTTGCATCTTGTAGTTGAATGTATGGCTAAAGATTACAAAGTATGTAGTGATGACTGTGGGCATGGCAAACGTGCGATGAATGCTAGAAGAAAGTAATTAATCATGCCAACTATTGATGTGCAATACCATATACCTCAAGCACCTATGGTTTGGAATGAAATACCTGAAATAGATGCTGATCTTGATACTGAAAATGCAGTTGTTTACCCCAATTCCTACTATGCACAATTCCTAGAACTTGGTGGTGAGTTCATTTCTGAAGAAGAACAAGATGCAAGATTCTTAAAGGATAACGGTGGGCAAGTAACAAGATCCCAAGTTGTTGAAATGCGTGAGAATATTGATAGTGCATTGGAAAGAAGAACCAACAGGCAATACATCTGGTGTGGATTGGATACTCATAGATGGATAGCAGATCTATTTGATTCTTTTTACATGGAAAATATGCCACTGAATGAAACGGATACCGAACGATTTGCAGAGTTGCAAACTATTGATGGCCTCAAGAAGTTTTGGGGATCTTTTTTTGCTGAAGTGGTTTGGCCAATACTTTCTATTCACGGCAACCTAACTCACACAGCACTGCATGGCACACAGGATTACCTCTCATTGAAAGAATGGTGGGCTGAACTCTCATTACTTACTGCAACAGTTGGCGCTACTAGTAAGCACGAAGATCGAGGTGATGAAGTACGGCCGAATTTGATGTTGCAAAAAGAGTTTCAAGAAAACGTAGTTCAAACCAGTTCAGAAGAAGCATTACAATTCCAAGCAAAACATTTACTGGGCTGGTGTTACTTGCTGGCACTTAGAGATATCTGGCATGGCATTACATATTCAACATGTGAAGGCTGTATACGTGCCAACAAATCAGAACCAAAGATACGTGAAGTTCCTTCTATCGGTTTGGATGGAGAGCCTATTCAATTTTGTGGAGCGTACTGTAGATCACAGTAGAGATGCTGCCACTCGGCTGCCAGTTGGCTGCCATCTGCTACGGAATGTACGTACATATACGGAATCGTTGTACTGATCATTGTGGTGTTTAACGTTGATATGCAGGGCTTTTAGCACAGAGGCTACACGCTGATACACAGGGATACAGGGCATATGCGTAAGGTGGTGATTATTCAGCAGAGAATAAAGGTAATTCTGGGAACTTCCCACTGATCACATCTGTTGGATCTGTTTCGAACCAACGGGACAATAATGTCGTATAAATTGATCGAAAATCTGTTGTATAGCGAAGATCTCCTCCTTCATCCAATTTTGTAATTGATGGCTGTTCACCATGTAGTCCGCCATTAACAGATTTACCCATTAGGAATGCTGGTCCAGCTGTACCATGGTCAGTTCCTCCTGATCCATTAGCATTCACTCTCCGGCCAAATTCAGTCCATACAAGAGTAATTACATTATCTGCAACGTCATGTGATTCTAAATCTTCTTGGAAGGCACCTAATGAATCAGATACACTTCCTAATAATCCAGACTGTGTAGCCGTTTGAATAGCATGTGTATCAAATCCACCAGTTGTGACATATACAACTCCAGTACCAGTATCTGAATTGATTAACTGACTCGCAGTTTCCAGAGCCGAACCTAAAGGTGTTTTTGGATATTTTACTGAAGGTGTGTAGTCACTAACATTTGCATGCAAATCTATTGTAGATTGATACGCAGAAATACCTGTTTCAGAAACGAATGCAAGTTGTGAACCGTATTCTGCCTGTTTTGCTAATGCAGTTGTTTGTACTGATTGCAGTTGAAGCCAATCTTGTACACGGCGATCCTGTTGAGACCTCTTTCTAGGGTCAGTTTGTAAGACATATGCAGGCACAGATTTTAACGAAGGAACAAAAGAATCATCGGAATCTAAAGCCATTGATAAGGATTTACCAATATTTGCGGCTCGCCATAATGAATTTTGTTCATGATGTGTTGCATCAAGAAATCTACCAAGCCATCCTGTGGTTTCGTGTGCATCCGTAGATCCTGTGTGCCAAATATCCATAGATCGAAAATGCGACCGATTAGGTTTTGGGTAGCCAACTCCTAAAATTACTCCAAGATCTCCGCGATCATATATATTTTTAAGTGCTCCAAGTGATGAATGCAAAGCCAATCTATCGTCGACGTATAGCAATTCTTCTGGATCCAATGCTACATCTTTTCGCGCATCAAAATATGCTCCATCAGTGTACGGAACGAGCGTGTTTAATCCGTCATTTCCACCACCTAATTGCACGACAACCAGGATACGTTTTTGTTCAGCATTAGTTGTATCTTCATCAAATGCTGCACGCACAAATGCTGGTGGAGTTGCTGCAGCCATACCTGCTCCAGCAACGATTGCCAGTCCTTTTCGGATTAACGATCGACGTCCAAGAGGGCGATTTACAAAATCATCAATTGTCGACGTAGTATTTGGCATGTGGTTATCTTTTCTTTCAATTCGAATTAGGCTAGTTGGTACAGAGGCATAGTTAATGCCAGATAGAACATCCCATTGAGTGTTCCATTTTTAACTGATTCGTCATAGTTATAGTGGTATCGACCACCTAAATGTTCAATCAATATTTCTCTTGTGGCCGCATCGACATCACCACCTACAAGCAAATCCAAAGTGAAATCAACGACTTTTTCCACGTCATTAATCACTGCCATTTCTTTAACTAACTCGGGGATATTGAATGTTCTATTTTTGCGGTTACGTGGGTAGGTTCTGGTGAGTTCATTTGCGAAATTTGTTCGGGTGAGGATAGTGTTGCTGTTTATCCAATCTGTATCGCCAGGCCAACCGGCTACTGAAGGAGGAAAAAATAGTTGTTGCCCCATCGATAATGTATCTGACATTTCAGCTTTTCCATTAGTAATACCTGAAATATTACGAATGCTCCCCAGTACATACTCAACGGGCGATTTTATACGCCATCTATACGCACGTTCGGAGTACATTTCCTTTGATGTCAGTATTGTTCGTACCATTTCCTTAATAGATCCATTGCTCTTAAAGTATGCATCAGTGGTTTTTGCTATGAGTTGAGGCTCAGGATTCTTAAGAGCAAACCATTCCCATAATCGTGTTCCTAGGAAGTCTGCGGTTTCTGTTCGTGATGACAATATTGCCACTACACTTTCCGAATTTAAATTACCACTCACGCCTAGTAATGTTTTTTGTGCATAATCATGTTTGTGCCTTCTGAAACGTATTAGGCTATTTGGGTCATGCTCTAACAACGCAGCCGTTGCTCTATTTTTTCCTCTATTAACAGTCCACCCTGTTAGGGCACGTGCAGCTTCTAAGACATCCGATTCGCTATAACCTGAACTTTCACCCATAGTAAAAAGTTCCATTACTTCTCGGGCGTAATTTTCGTTCGGAGCACCTTTCACATTTAATCGATTGTCGAGATAAACCATCATTGCAGGATCATTCGTAATTGCTTGAAGTAGATTTGGGAATAACCCTAAGGCATTATTACGAAGTGTTTGATTTTGAATTCCCATAAATTCAGGTTGAGAAACCTTTGTCATTGAAGTAGCAAAATGGTTATGCCAAAAATAAGTCATTTTTTCGAGCAATGGACGCTCGCTATGTGCTAAGCGGATATGCCATTGTGCAGTTCTATAACGGACGTTCGTTTTGAATTTTTCTGTTTGAGTATCAGCGAAATCTTTTAATAACGCTTCACATTTTGAATCATCTACTTTTTCAGGATTCAGTAATTGCTCGATGGTATTTTCTAATCCTAAATTGACATACATCTCTAATTCATCAGCACGATATCCAAAACCTGCTCTTCGAAGTAGATGTTGTATCTTTTGTCGTTCAGTGACTAATGCCATTTTTATTTACTCAGACTATGAATATTAATTCTGTTTCAAACACTCACATGTAAAGAAACTACATCATAACTATAAGGAAATTATGAGAACTTATCCGTTAACATCAGCAAAAGTAGGAATTTCTTTAATTTCGGCAATTACTTCCGCTATTTGTTCTACGTCGTCTATATTTTGGATATCTGGTGCAAAGGAAATATCAGTTGCTATACCACTATATCGATCTCGAAGAACGGCAGGGAGCTCATCCCATGTTCCTGATACAACAAATTCATCCAGTATGTCGTCAGTAATGAGTGCAGTCATTTCATCCCATGAATAGTTCATTGACAGTCTATGTAATTCAGCTCCTAGATCATCCCATCCATGTGTAGCGAGTACTTTATGGTAGGAGCGAGTTGATCCATAGTAGGCTACACGTGTTCGTACCCATTCTCGAACTTTATGTACTTCTTCCTCTGTTTTTCCTGTGGCTATAAACCCACCACCTCCACGGATATAAATATCTTTTAAGGATCTACCAGCACGATTCGCGCCTTCAATTACTGCAGGTATTATGACTTCACTGGTATATTGCGGCGTTGAAAAACCATGCATAACAATTCCTTGACCTGCTTCACCTGACAGTCTTGCCATCCAAGGATTTACTGCAGATAGGAGAATTGGAATTTCTGGATGATCTATTGGTCCAGGATCTGACGTAGGATTCATCCGTTGAAATTGGTAGTACTCTCCTTCATACATATTGATCTCACCAGTTTGCCAAGTTTTCCATATTGCTCGTAGACATTCGACATATTCTCTCATTCGTGGACCTGGAGGAGCCCATGGAATAGAAAACCTTCGTTCCATATGTCCTTTTACTTGAGTTCCTAATCCTAAGAGCAATCTTCCCTTCGAAGCTCTTTGAATCTCCCATGCCATTTGCGCAAGTACATAAGGTGATCTTGGAAATGCTAATGCTACAGCAGTAGTAAGAGTTGCATTCTCTGAATGGAGTGCAGACACAGCCATTCGTGTAAATGGATCAAAACTTGTCTCATTGAATACATGCATATCGTACCCAAGGTCTTCGATTCGTTTTGTGAATTCAGGTATTTCAACCAGCGGTCCCGGTAGAGAAATAGATACTTGCATGCACTGCTCCTTCAAGATTTTTATAGAAAGAGTATATCGCGACATATATGTAATGCGCAGACATAGGATGGTATTAATTTATGCGTTTATGATTTCAAATATCTTTCACGCCAAGATTCGTCAGTACTCCATCGATAAGGTGATTGTACAGTCGTTCTCGGTGCGAATGATTTTTCTAATGTAGTGAATGCCAAATCTAAAATTCCTAATTGTGTTTCATCATCATGAGGCTTGCCACAAGGATTCCCTAGAGGAAAATCACTAAAAACAAAACGCGGTACCCCTACTTGCTCTACGATATCTCTACCACAGCCTACAATGACAGTTGGTATTCCATTTTCTTCAAGATGCCTTGCTATCAGACTCACGGTCTGATGACATACCGGTCAGACCGCTACTAGAAGTGCGACGTCTATTTCATCCTCTTGGCACATTTTAAGTATTTGAGGGGCATTTCTACCACTAGTAACCCTTTGACTTCGAAGAGTTGGAGCACCATATAAACGTGGGCTGAGCTCAGCAAATCTACCCTGTTCTTGGAAGTGATAAAGATTCTCTAAAGGTAAATATACTTTCTGGTCTTCAATTTGAGCATTTTGCCTGTCATATCCTATGTGTGAAATACGTAGGTCTGGGACAACGTTACTGGGAAGATTATAGACATAGTTAAATTTCGCATCATTATTATAGGCTGCACCTGGACCTTGGTCTCCTTTATCAGGTTGAAATTGAGCTGCAGTGGTAATTAAAGCAAGGCGTGATTCACTTAATGGTTTTTTAAGTGGTGTAAACGGTACATCTTCAAATCGTGCCCACTGATAAGGATTGTTGTAACCTTCAGCTAAATAATGGTCAGTAGTACTGTCCATATATCTTATATAAAGTGATCTACTGGTATCGATCTTGTTTTCTATTGTGGTCACGGTGAATCCTTAATTCTTGTTTAGAATAAAACTCTATAACTTTAGATTACTCCAATATCAGATAATTTCTCAATCTCAATGTCACTTAATCCTAGCAGATCTTGAAATATTTCTTCATTATGATCTCCCACTGCTGGTGCAGGATTGTAAATTCTTCCAGCGGCATGTGACAGCCTTGGGTAAGGCGCCGGGACAGTAACTGGACCTACATTTGGATCATCTATTTGAACTAAATTATCTCTCGCAGCAATATGTGGGTCTGCAAAAATATCAGCTATGCTGTAGACAGGGCCATAAGGGACTCGATATTCATCCAACAGTGCATATAAAGCTTGTGATTCAAAGGGAGCGACCCATTCACGAATGATGCTGTGCAATTCTTTTTCATTTGCAAATCGATGATCATGGTCTATGAATTTTGGATTTTTTGGTAAATCTGGCATTTCCATTGCGTCACACAGTCTCTGAAATATGGGAGGGTTTAGTGCAAGGATAAGAACCCATTTACCATCTTTAGTTAGGAATTGATCTCCAGGTATAGACCATGAACGTACGTTACCGTCTCGTTCACGTATAATTCCTGACCTACTGTATTCCGCTGCCATTGGTCCCGAATAGCTTAGAATTGATTCATATAATGAAAGGTCTACTACCTGAGTTTCATTACAATTTTCATGATCACGATGGTAAATAGCTGCTAGAATTGCTAAAGCACCGTAGGTTCCTGATGCAAAATCTCCCATCATATAACCAGGGTGAACAGGTGGTTGATCAGCTTCACCTGTCACATAGATCATTCCACCGATTGCTTGACCAATACGATCATATGAAGTGCGGTCTCTATAAGGACCCGTTTGACCAAATCCAGATATTCGGACAAAAATTATTCGAGGATTAGCTTCAGCAATTTCGTCATGACCGATTCCCCATTTTTCCATTGTCCCTGGTGAAAAATTTTCTACTACTGCATCAGCTGTTGAAACAAGTTTCTTAAATAATGCTGCGCCTTCAGGTTTTCTAAGATCAAGTGATATGGATTTTTTATTGCGTTGCAAGCTTGCACGATGTGAATTGTGGGGTTGATTTTTGAGGGCTGGTAATTCAATTCTGATAACATCTGCCCCCAAGTCGGCGAGTAACGTTGATACAAAAGGACCTGCTAAAACTTGACCTGCATCTATAATTCTTAGCCCTGCTAACAATCTACTATGCGCACTCGACATAATAACCTCGTTCTTGTTCTATATTTCGAATAACTATTTTAGGGTGCTTAGTAAGTTATGCAAGTGCAAGATTTGGTTAAATTGTACTTGCATAAGCTTTACTGTTTTCAATTAAGATGCGTAGTGTGATGGTGGACCTGAGCGGGATCGAACCGCTGACCTCCACAATGCCATTGTGGCGCTCTCCCAGCTGAGCTACAGGCCCATATATTGATATGGAGTGTATTGAAAATATAAGGAGTTGGTCTAGCTAAGTTTTTATGTTGTATGAATCCTCCGACTCGTGAATGGTATCTCTAAGGAATATGAGACTCTCTGTAGTGAATTCGATCATATTTGTTTCTCTATCTAAAGTCTCTGTTTCTATAGTTATGGTTTTATTGATTGGTCCTGATATTCCTATAACTGTTCGTCCTTTAGTGTGGTTGGCTCTTCCTCCGGCTGGACCAGCTATTCCAGACTCTCCAATGCACCAATCCGCACCAATTTTTTGCCGCATCGAGTTAACGAGTGACGCTAACATTTCTTCAGTAGTCCCTCGATAATTTTTATATTCTTCTGGAGATACTCCAGCAATTTCAATACGTGAATTAAGAGTATAAACTACTCCACCGCCAGCATAGTAATTTGAAGCTCCAGGGAATGAAAGAAGTGCAGCTGAGATTAGCCCACCAGCAGTAGACTCGGCGACAGCAATTTTTTCTGAGCGTTTGATTAGCATGTTCGCAATGTCTTTAACTAGATCTTTTTGCTGAGAGCTTAGGAATGTAGGCATAAATTATCCTTATATATAGGGTTAGTATTTTTATAAATTTACCATTGAAGATAAAAAAATTAAAGCTTATTAAGTTTCCTGACTCCAGCGCTGGGGAGAAAACGCTGGAGTCAGGAAATAGGTGGTCAGAACGGTTAATTCCCCTCTAAAATTACATCTCCATAATCAAAAACAGCGATTGCTTCCCATATGGATTCTGCAAGGAAAGGTCCTGGTGCTATTTGATTGGTGCTTGTAGCCAAGATCGACATACAAATAACCCAAAGACTGAATCCTGCAATATTTGCTAGTAAAACGGGGCGACCTTTAATGCCTGAAACTCGTTCAATTGCTTCGTTGGTAGTTAAAACCCACGCAGCTATTGTCAATATTCCTATACCAAAAGAAATACTGGGAATTACCATAAATATGCCAAAAGCTAAAGGTGCTGCAGCTATGCCAGCTGAACGTATTAATTCTTCAGCATTGATCGGTTTGTCGGTGTAGCGCTTTAAGATTAGGTACGCTACAACCAGCCAGCAAAGCCAAAGTGCTAATGAAAAAAAACTTCCCATTAGCATACTTTTTATTAGAACAGTTCTTACATCACCTAAACCACTTGAAAGCCACCACAACCAACCACCAAGACCTAAAAACATCATAGATGCCGATGCGACTGCTAAAGAGGGAAAAGTAGCTTTACTATCAAAGCGAACTTCATCAAGGACTGTGAAGTCTAAAAATGTGAGCCTTCGAATGCGATTTATAGTCAAAAACGCCAAAAGACAGCCTCCGCAGTAACCCGCCACGGGAAAATATCTGTCGGCTGCCCTCCGACGAATAAAGTATACATGATATTTTTGAAATGATCATTAGTTTGTACTAATGATCTTTTTAATTTTCAGAGCGGTCTTTTTTTGGGTATGCCATTACGCCGTGGGTAACGTTCATCAAGAATTTTTTCACGACGGATTAGAATCACATGCTGTGGTAAAACGTTATCGGGAAGTGGAAGTGGAACTGGTTCTAAAAGTTTCCCCCCTAGTTCAAGTATTGCATTTTTAGCATTGGCAATTTCTTGTTGCACTTTGCTTCCTTTTGGTGTTGCAAGTATTCCATTAAGGCGAGTGAGTGGAAGTGCGTATTCAGTTAATACATTTAATGGAGCTAATGCACGCGCAACTACAAGGTCAAAGCTTTCACGAAACTTAGAGTTTCTTCCTACATTTTCTATTCGTTCAGAAATTACTTGTACATTATCCAAACGTAATTTGTTAACAACATGATTTAGAAACTCTGATCGACGTTGATGTACCTCTATTAAGGAAAGTTTCATTTGGGGAGCAATAATATACATTGGGATTCCAGGAAATCCCCCACCTGATCCTATATCAGCAACGTTGACCATCTGTTCGTTACTAAAAAAATTATTTTTTTGAAGGATTACGAGTAATGACAATGATTCAGCAAATAATCGTTTTGCTATTAAATTGCTATCTGTAATATTAGTGATTGAAGCACGTTGATTCCATTCCAATAATAGTGATGCATACTCTTCGAATAATTTTTTTTGATTATTATCGAGCATTAAATCTAATCTGCTAGCCTCATGTTCGAGAATATCAATTAAACTATTTGTACTATTCTTCATAATCGATGCACAATCTCACAAGAGTGTTATTATAGAATACTTGAATTCACCTCATATTAATTTACCAGAATCTAGAATAGCTTGATGAATTATTTGTTTTGTGAATTTAAGTGTTAATTATTAGATTTTAGTGAGTAAGAGGCCAGTAATGCCTGAGCGAAAATATCCAGCTAATACTAAAAACAAGCTAGGATTTCATGTTACGAGTGAAGGACTTGCAACTCTTCGAGAGCAACTTGAAGAGCTTAAGTCGGAACGTCCAGTAATCGCAGAAAAACTTAGAGCAGCTATGGCTGACAAAGATTTTCGTGAAAATGCTCCTTTAGATGCAGCTCGAGATGAACAAGCACATCTAGAGGCAAAGATTCGTGAAAATGAAGATCGAATTCGTAATGCGGTAATAGTTGATGCTTCATCAAATCAGGGACGGGCTGATGTTGGATCTATAGTAAAGTTGTTGAACCTGAACACTGAAAAAGAACAAATTCTAACTCTTGTAAGTCCTGCTGAAGTCGATCCTTTGTCTGGTAAGATTTCCACCGAATCTCCTATTGGATTAGCTTTACGTGGTAAATCAGAAGGTGCTCTGATTGTTGTGAATGTTCCGTCTGGTGAGATTCAATTTCGTATAATTAATATCTCTAGTTAATTGGAGGAGCAGTTTTTGGATATATTTAATAAGTATAAAAATTAGTCTAGTATTTCATTATGGATATTGATTCTCGATCTGTTGTTATTGAAGTAGAAGATCTTTCAAAAAATTATGCTGATATCAGTGCAGTTAACTCCGTAACTTTCAATGTTTTTGCAGGTGAAATTTTTGGTCTATTAGGTCCTAATGGTGCAGGCAAGACGACATTAGTTGAAATGCTTGCAGGGTTGACAGTACCTTCCTCTGGGAATGCTCAAGTATTGGGATTTGATATTAAAGGTGATTCATACAAACTCAAATCACAAATCGGAATACAATTACAATCTTCTTCGTACCACAAATATCTTACATTAAGAGAAATTCTCGAATTGTTTGCATCTTTTTATGGACTTTCAATTGATGCATTGGAAATGTTGGATCTTGTTGGTCTCAAATCTCGTGCATCATCTAGGATCATGCACCTTTCTGGAGGGATGGCACAAAGGTTTAACATAATTGCGGCACTTGTAAATAACCCGAAATTAATTTTCCTCGATGAACCAACTTCCGGGCTCGACCCAGAGGTCCGACATAGTATCTGGGAAATAATTAATACGCTGAAAGCTAAAGGGACGACTGTAGTATTAACTACACATTATATGGAAGAAGCGGAGCTATTATGCGATCGAGTCGCTTTTCTTAATAAAGGCAAAATAGTTGCTTTAGATACCCCTAAAGTACTAATTAATTCTTTAGATTCACAATATTCTGTAGAGATAGCTATGACAACAGTTTGGGATGAAGATTGGCTTAGTGATTTTAATAGTCTTGCCGATTTAAATGTTTTTAGTAATCGCGACGGGTATATCATTCAATTTAAAGTCAATGATGTTGTTGCCATTGTCCAAAAAATTGCTGCAATAACAGCAATGAGTGATGTAGAAATATCTCATATATCTATTAAGTCGGGGACATTGAATGATATTTTTTTGAAATTGACAGGTGAAACACTACTAGATGTTATTGATACTCAGGAAAATATATAATGCACCAACTTCTTGTTGCTAGTATCAAAATGGTATTTCGAGATAAACAGTCATTATTTTGGGCGTTAATTTTCCCTATAATTTTTCTTGGAGTATTTCGTATTGTATCGTTTGATAACTATACACCTTCACCCGGTATAACTTTTTTTGAATTTGTTGCCCCGGGAATCATAGGTATGGGCTTGCTTTCATTTAATGTAATCGGATTAGCAGGTTCCTTGTCACGTTATCGTGAAGAAGGTGTTCTGAGGCGTTTACGTGCTACACCGCTAAAGCCATGGAAATTCTCACTTTCTGTTATTTGTGCACATCTATTAATAGCCTTTGCTCAAGTTTTTGTTTTGTTAGGGGTCACATATATTTTGGGTGTCGATTTGATAAGTTATGGACTTGTTAGATTTGTATTTGTTGCCATGTTGGGTACCTTCATTTTTTTGAACTTGGGTGCAATAGTTGCTCAATATGTTCATGGTCGAGGCGCGGTAGAAAGCGCAGCTAATGCGATTACATTGCCTATGATGTTTTTGAGTGGGAGTTTTTTTCCTACTTCACAACTACCACATTTTGTCCAATGGATTGTGGAAATTTTGCCACTGACTCATATGTTGAGAGCTTTACGCTCTATTGGTTTAGATCAAGATCCGATAGGCCAACAAATTGATGCAATTATCATCTTGCTGATTTGGTGTGTTGTTTCATTTATTTTTGCGAGATCGATTTATCGATTACAAGATACCTAGAATCTATAAGTAATGGATTAGCCCGATATGATTCTATCTAAAGCAATAGCAGCAAAAAGTATTGCTAAATAAATTGTTGAATAGCGAAATACAAGAGGAGCTTTTGTAATACCTGGCGAATTAAATAATTGCCAACAAACATATATAAATCCTCCTCCTCCTATAATTGCAACAGTAAAATAGAGTGTACCTAATTCTGCTGCTATTCCTAATCCCATTGTGACAACGAAGGTTAACATTGACCAAGCAAGCGTTTGCCCTTTAGTTTCTGATTCACTTCGAACAACTGGCAGCATGGGGATATTTGCTCTTTTATAATCTTCTACCAACCCTAATGCTAAAGCCCAAAAATGTGCTGGTTGCCATGTAAAAACTACTATAAATAAGATTACTCCTACCCATCCAATTTCGCCGGTGACAGCAACCCAGCCTATCAATGGAGGTGCTGCCCCAGCGACACCACCTAGCACAGTATTGTGAACGGTATATCTTTTTAAGAATAGGCTATAGATGATTGTGTAGTAGAGGAATGCGCTAACTGATAAAATTGCAGCGAAAGTATTTACCGATAATTCGAGCCATATTCCTGCAGATATGGCCATAGTAATACCTAGTATAAGTGCACTTTTTGAACTAACTCTCTCTGCAGGGACTGGTCTAGAAAGAGTTCTAGACATTAACTTATCTATATCTCTGTCGATATACATGTTTACTGATCCTGCACCACCAGCTGCTAAAACCCCACCCAATAACGTGGCTAGGATTAAATTTATGTTTGGAAGAGTTCCTGGCTCTGAAGCAAGAATCATTGCAGGTACGGTAGTTATCAAGAGGAGCAACATGATTGACGGCTTGATTAAAATAAAATAATCCAACAAAACAGAACTCAGTTTATTTTTGCTGGAAAGTTGATTCGGCTTCGGATCAATTTTACTCTGAATTGTCATTGGATGTTATACCTTTAAGTCGCTCTCGAAGAACTAGTATTTGGTCATTTAGTGAACGGATACGTTGTTGAAGAATTAAGAGATACACGAATAAACCAGCCCAAAATACTGCAAAACCAGCGAACATAAACTCTAATGCGTTGTCCATTTAATTCTCCATCTGTTCCAAATCACCGCTTAGTTTACCTATTTGTTGATGTAAATATTCAGTTGTGGCAGAAAGCAATATCAGCCATAAGACTAATAAGAATATAGCTAAAAAAGCTATTGCAAGAACTATAAGCATTTCAGTAGGTAAAGATGGTCGTATGTCGAAAACGATTCGTTGTGGATGTAAAGTTCTCCACCAATCGACGGAAAAGTGTATGAGCGGGATGTCTAAATATCCAATTAAGCCAACAATAGAGGCATAACGTGCAGCTTTAGTATCATTAGCGTTACCTAAATTTCTTACCAGTAAATAGCTACAATATATTAGTAATAAAACGAGTGTTGAGGTGAGGCGAGCATCCCATGTCCAATAAATTCCCCATATAGGTTTCCCCCAGATAGCCCCGGTGCTAAGAACAAATATGGTTAGTAAAACACCTACTCCTGCACTGGCACGTGCAATAGCATCCCAACGCATTTTCCCATTGATTAAAAAGATTGCAGATGAAACAGCAGTTATACCAAATGCAAAATATGAAATAATTGCAGAAGGAACATGAATATACATCAATCTTTGGACGTCACCTTCAATCACTTCACGTGGAGCAGCTAGTACGGAACCTATAATCATTGCCATAATAAATATACTTGTCATGACTGGAAGGACTATCCAGCGTGAATTCCATAGAGGTAGAAAAACACTGTAGTTAAGTTTAAAAATTGTAATTTTTATAAAATTCATTTTTCATTCACCAACGGAAAAAGCAGGATTGATCCTAAAAATCCCCAGAGAGAAAAAATTCCTAAAAAAATTAACCATGGAGAAGAAGTATTGCTTATTTCAAGTGCTGAACTACTAGCTTGTACACCTGCTAGTAGTAGTGGTATGAGGAGAGGTAATTCTATTACTGGAAGGAGCACAGCACGAAATCTTTCTCTATATTCGAACGCAGAAAGTAAAGTTACTAACGAAACGAACCCTATCGTTCCTAGAAATATCGCTAAAATTACTTCAATATTAATAAGGTTCACTTGGAACATAATTGTTCCTAACACAATAATCATAAATTGAATAATTGATAGAGAAATTAGATTGCAAAAGAATTTTCCAAAAAATATGGATGTTTGAGATATTGGTGAAGCGATCATAGCATCTAATGTTCCAGTGACTGATTCTTGTTGAAAAGACTGATTACAGGTGATGATCCCAGAAAACAAGAACGTAGTCCAGAGTATTCCAGGAAGTAATGGTTCAGAATTTGTCCCAGCTAAATCAAATGCAAAAGCATAGATAAAAATGAGGATAGCTGAAAATATAAGTGAAGATAACCATCCCGCTTTATCTCGCCATGCTATTCGTAAGTCTTTTTCTAATACTATGATAGTTGTACGCATTATTTTTATTTCTCTAGGTGGGAGTAGATATTTTTCCTTTGTAGATGGTTAGCAAATTATCTGCCCAAACCTCAGCATTTTTATTATTGTGAGTTGAAGCAATGACAGTCATGTTGGAGTTTTCTATCACTAATGTCTTAAGCATTTCTAACCCACCAGTATCTAGTCCTGTCTCAGGTTCATCTAGCAGTAAAATTTTAGGATTATGTATAACTGCTCTTCCTAGAGCAAGCCGTTGATGCATTCCACGTGATAAAACATTTGTTTTTTCATTACGACGATTCCATAAACCTGATAAATGTAGAATTTCATCAACTCTTTTGTCTAGATTAGTTAGATTGTAGAGATTACCGAAAAAATATAGATTCTCTCGTGGTGAAAAATCAGGATAAACCATCGGAATATGTGCTAATACACCAATTTGTGCACGTAATAGATTGGAATTTTCCTTCAATGAGTAACCGTTGATACAGGCATCACCACTTGAAGGTGAAGTAAGTGTGGCCAAAATGTTTAGTAGAGTTGTCTTGCCAGAACCATTTGCTCCCATTAAAGCTGTTTTTGAACCAGATTCTAAATCGAATGTGCATTCTGATAATATATTTTTCCCACCATAGTTTTTTGAGATTTTTTTTACGGATATCGCTAGTTTTTCATGCATTATAATTTTATCGCTTATCGTCATGAATTTTTTCTATAGAGGCTAGTGGCTATGGCGGAAATTAGTATCAAAGAAAGACATATCGCCAAAGCAATATTTAATGTTGATGTAAAAATATGCGGACTATTCAAACCTGACAATCCAATAAAAGTTATATTAATGTTTTGATTTTGTTTTAAGTACATATCTTGGGAAAAAGATAGTAAGGGAATATTATTGATTTCAATTACTTTTTTTCTCCATGAATCATTGTCTTCAAATTCTATTTTATTTACAAAATCTTCTGGAATTTCTACCAAAATACGATTACTTGGAAAAATATTTTTTACGTTTAAAGAATAGTAGTCCTTATCTTTATCATAACTAACTATATGTTTTGTTACTACGTTATTTAGACCTGGTCGAATTGGCATTTGAGTATTGAGATAATTTCCTTTGATTTTAAATTCGCTCAAGTATTCGCCCTCTGCGCTTGCATTTAGGGTATTTGAAAATAGCGGAATTTGAATAGTATTTCCTGACTCATCTCCGGTATATACGTATTGCTCATTTTGGCGTATAGAATCTTCACGTCGAAGAGTTAGTGTTGAATTTGATCGTTGTAATCCTATTAGGGTGACTTTCGTTTGCTCAATAATAATAGAAGAATGGTTGGAAGTACTTTGATAGATATTAAAATGTATTTTTTTAGTTTCTGATGTGTTATTGAATTTAATACTTTGAGAGTCTGACAAATATCTTACACCTTTATAAACCAGAAGTGGGATGTAATTATACTTCTCGCTGGAATTAACTACGAACTCAAAATTTCCATTCTTGTCGACACTACTCGAAACACTGGAAGGTTGTTTTGTCTCTTCGAGAACAATTAACTGAACCTCTAGAGTTTTAGGTAATTGAATTGTTTCTGTAAGCATCTGAACGGTTCCTGTAATTTTAGCTTTTCCTTGCTGAGCTTCTGCAGTAGAACTATCAGTAGCTAATACAATAATTGCTAATGACAAAACACTAGGTAGTAACAATTGCTTTTTAATTGTTGAAAGATGCATCAGTATCTGACTAACTTTTCTGACTGTAATTATTATCAATTATTTCAATTTTTTTCTCTAATTGGAGGATTTCTTCAGAGCATGCACCATTGATTTCTTGGTATGTTCGCTCTTCAATAATTCCTTGTTGAAAGGAATTATTTGCTTCTTGCAATTCTGCTATAAGAAGTTTATGTCTTAGTAATAATAATTGCAGATCATTGTCTGTGAATGGATTAGTTTCATTTATCGAACGAGCTATATAGATTGCCGTTGTAGTCGCAATTATGATCAGGATTATCCACTCCATCATTAATTCCGATCTATATTTGTTTTTTGGTTTAGTCTAAACAATGTATAACCTCCACCTAGTGTAACTAATGCTATAGAAGTCAATACCCATCCAAAAAGTACTATATTGAAGCCTGATCGTGGAAGGTCAGCTAAAACTCGTTGTCCATAACGATTTTGAAAGTAAAAAATTATTTCATCAGAATTACGACCATTCTGAAGTTGCTCTCTTATTTCTTTTCTCATATCGATACAAATTTGGATACTGCAGATGTCTAATCTTTCATTTGTGCACTGTGGACAGAGTAGTTGTTTTTCTATGGATAATGCCTGCTCTTCATGATTATTAGTTGTCTGCGCAAAGACTGTTGATTGCATAAGAAAAAAAACACAAATTGCTATTAAAGCGTGTATCAATCTATTACGTGCCAAATTAGCGTGCATCTATTTTTCCATGCCTAACTGTTTCTTGTGACCGGGTAGAAGGTGTGTATGCAAGAATTGCTCCGACTACATAGATAATTCCTCCAAACCAAAGTAACTGGATAAGGGGGTTTACAAAAACGTGTAATTCGATCATTCCTTCATCTGTCCATCCTTGTAAAAAAACATATACATCACGCAGTGGATTACCATCAATTGCAACTATTGCTACCGGTTGATTAGGGAAATTTGTAAACAATCTTTGGCCAGGATAGATCAATCTTTTCCCATCGATTTCAACTTTTGCGAGGATTTCTTTTGAGACGCCATTTATACCTGGTTTAGATTCAAATAACTCCTCATATTTTATTTGGTAGCCACTAATATTAAATGATTCTCCAGGCAGCATGGTTTGGCGTGTTTGTGCCTGAAAAGTATAGGAGGAAATAATTGCGATAGCTATTAATGCAACGCCTATATGAACCAAATATCCACCATAACGATGCTGATTAGTTTCAAAAAGTTTTAAAATAGACAGAAATAAAGGCTGGTCAGAAATACTTTGTTGAACTTTTCCTCCTAGAAAAAATTCTCGCAAAGTTACTAATAAAACCATTTCAGCTGAAAGTAATGTAAGTAATACTATGTAGTTCCTTATTCCAAGAATGAATAAGAAAAAAGCAGTAGTAATGGAAATAATTAGAGGAATAGATACTCTCTTTAGAATGCTGTTTCGAGTAGTTTTTCTCCAAGGGAGCATGATACCAATTGACATAACTATTAATAAGACAATCCATAATGGCCCTGTAGTTTCATTGAAAAATGGTGGCCCTACAGTTATTCGCACTCCTTGAATTAATTCTGAAAAGATAGGGAATAAAGTGCCCCCTAAAATAACTAATGTAATGGCCATTAATATATAAGTATTTAAGACTAAACCAGTTTCTTTTGATAATAAAGAATCCAGATCTCTGTCAGGTTTTAAGCTATTCCAACGTAAGCAAAGTAGGGCAATCGATATAAAAGATATGACCCCGAGTAGTCCTAAAAAATACGGTCCTATATCAGATTGTGCAAAAGAATGTACAGATGCTACAAGTCCACTGCGTACATTAAATGTTCCAAAAACGGCAAGAGCAAAAGCTGCAAGTACCAAGGAAAGATTCCAACCTTTGAATATGCCTCTTCGTAATTGTACCGTTTGTGAATGTAAAAATGCTGCTATGGGTAATAATGGGAGAATAGCTGAATTTTCTACGGGGTCCCATCCCCAATAACCTCCCCATCCAAGGACAGTATATGCCCACCATGCTCCTAAAAAATTACCCACACTTAATATGAGAAATGATAGTAGTGCCCAAGATCTTGCATGTTGTATCCATGAAGAATCTAATCGTCCGGACATCAACGCAGACATTGCTAGTGTGAAAGGTATAGATGTACTTACTAACCCTGACAATAAAGCAGGAGGATGTACTAGCATTCCCCTATCAACGAGTAAAGGATTTAGTCCTCTGCCATCTTCGGGGGTGATAGTACTGACTGTGAATGGTGAAGTAAAAAATATGAGTGGAATTAAAAATGCTGATAATAGTAGTGCCATGACTACTATTGCATGTGGCGCCCCCCAATGAATTTTCGGCAATGTCTTTAATGAAAACATCGCTAAAAATAGAGAAAGTGCCCATGTCCAAAACAATAAAGATCCAGACTGACCACTATAAATCGATGCCCACTTCATCCAAGGTTCCATATTTTTGGAAGATACAGACGCAACATGCGCTATAGAAAAATCATTAGAAAGCAGTGCATAAGCCATAACAAGTAAAGAAAATGAGATGAGCATGGCTGTGGCAATAATTGAATGTCTGGCTAGCGACAGGAAAATATTTATTTGAGTACGAAAATAAATTAAACTAGCCGCCAAGGAAAATACAGTGCAACTAAATGCAATTATTAAAGAAGCTGATCCCAAAGTTGCAATTATGTTCATTTTTGGAGGACACCTATTTTATTATCAATTATCTTTATATAAATTTGCACTTGGAGAATCGGCGGGAGGGGTATTTGAAAAAAACTCATTTTCATGCTTAATCACAACTGAATTTGCGACGATAGAATTTTTTTCTTTGTCTAAATATCCCTCCACAACTATGAAGGCACCTTCTGTGAATAAATTAGGTACGACACCTTCGTATTGTATGGATATCTTTGCTCCATTACTTCCTTCAATATCCCAATAAATTGGTCTTCCACTTTCTTCAATGACAGTACCATCAACAATCCTTCCCCCAACCCTCCAACGGTTTGTAGAATCTTCAGAAACGCGGATTAAAAATTCTTCGGGTTCGACGTAGTAGGAAAAATCACTCGCACCAGCCTGCCAAGCGAGAGTAATAATACCCATTGTTGAAATAGTTAATAATGCAAGCAGTCGATTACGGTTGTTCGAGAGAAAATTTAGTTTTACTAGATTGGTAAGTGTTTGTTTCACATTTTCCTAATTTTACTATTTTGTGATTGCATCAAGGCGAATTCTTAATTGTTCTTCAGATAATGCACCAATATATTTTGTGTCTATTTTTAGATTTTCCCTTAAGAAGAAAGCTTCAGGGAGTGCGTAAACTCCATAGTCAATATATGTATCACCTTCATCTATTACTATGGGGAAATTGATATCATATTCACTAACAAATTTACGCGCTGATTTTTCAGAATCCCAGACATTAACACCTACAAAAAGATAGCCTCTTTTTTCATATTCTGGCCATATTCTTTGAATAATAGAAGCCTCACTTTTGCATGGCGCGCACCAACTTGCCCAAAAATAAAGGAAAATTGGTTTAGATGAATGTTCTGCTAAATTGAATGTATCCCCTGACAAATCTTGTAATGAAAAATCTGCTCCTGTTTCAATATTAGTTTTTATAACTCCAGATCTTTCACTTCCAATATTTTTTATCATAGCGACACCCATGCTCGCTATGATGAGAAGCGCAACTCCGCCAAGGATAATTACAACAAATATGTTTGAAGAATAAATTTTCATCTTTATAGTAAGGCTACGTCGTGTTTGAAGGGTGTTCAATGGTAAATGTGGGAATAAGTTTTTATAAAACTGGACGTTAGAAGACTTGACCGCATCTAATGAATATGAAAAGTTTGCCTAGTTGTTTGTCATAAAAGTGACTTTTTCATATTTTATATGACAAGGGAATTATTAAAAGTACTAGCCTTCCTGGAGGAATGTTTGAGATTTTCACCTCGCTCTATTGTTTTGACATTGATATCACTAGTAGTCGTTCTGGCTCTAACTTGGGTGTTATGGATTATTTTTGAAGGCTCTGCATCTCACTTGCAAACTACTTTCAATCCTAAGTCAGATAACACTGAAAGTATCCACGATTTATATATGATCGTATGGGTCCTTTCAGGTTTTGTCATGGTTGGTGTGCTTACTTTAACCATGGCATTCAGTCTTATTTTTAGAGAGAGACCAGGTGCTCCTCCTGCACAGCAATTTCATGGAAACTCACGTTTGGAAATCATTTGGACTTTAATCCCGATCGTTATTGTTGTAGCTATTGCAATTCCAAGTTTTCAAGTCATTCTGGAAACGGAAGGTGATCCACCTGCTAATTCTTTAGAGATTGTTGCTACAGGTCATCAATGGTGGTTTGAATTTGAATATCCAAAAGAAAATTTAATTACTGCTAATGAATTACATATACCTGTTGGTCAGCCTGTGAGCATTGAGTTGAGATCAGATGATGTTATTCATTCTTTCTGGATTCCACAGTTAGTTGGCAAAGTCGATATGGTACCTGGTCATAATAACCATTTGTGGTTTACTCCATATGAACCTGGTGAATATTACGGTCAGTGTGCTGAGTATTGTGGAACATCACATGCGAATATGAGATTTCGAGTGATTGTTGAAACACAAGAAGGATATGATGCTTGGGTGGCGAACCAAACCAATGATGCACTACCAGCTGTAGGAACTGAAGCTCAAGCTGGAGAAAAAATAGCCACTACACTTTGCGCTGCGTGCCATATGATTAGAGGTACCAGTACCAATACTGCTTTTGCTATTAAGGGCCCCGATTTAACACATGTTGGAAGTAGGAATCATATTGCGGCTGTTACCATGGAAAATAATAGTGAGAATTTAGCACAATGGTTGAAAAACCCTCCAGGAGTCAAACCAGGATCGCGAATGCCAGTACTTGCATTAAGTGATGAGCAAATTAGTCAGTTAGTCGCATATCTGCAGGAGCTTCAGTAATTTATTGAAGTCATTTTAGTAAGGAAATATAGATGGCCACAGCCACAACTTCAATGTCACAGCCACACCAAAAATCTGGTGTTTGGGATTGGTTGACTACGGTTGATCATAAAAAAATTGGAGTTTTGTATGGTGTCAGTGGTTTCTCATTCTTACTTTTGGGCGGTATTGAAGCGTTGTTGATTAGAACGCAACTTGCTGTTCCTAACGGAACAGTGCTAGATGCTGAATTGTATAATCAACTTTTCACCATGCATGCATTGACTATGATTTTCATGGCTATCATGCCAATGGGTGCTTCATTCTTTAATTATTTTATTCCGTTAATGATTGGTGCTCGTGATGTCGCTTTCCCTCGTCTAAATGCTTTGTCCTATTGGATATTTCTTTCAGGTGCTTTGATTCTTACGAGTAGTTTTATATTCGGTGGTGCTCCAGATGGCGGTTGGTTTGCATATGCTCCCTTGAGCTCTGAAGATTATGCTGTTGGACGAGCAATGGATTTCTATACTGTAGGTTTAGTTGTCTTAGGATTATCTTCATTAATGGCATCACTTAATTTTGCAGTGACCATAATAAATATGCGTGCTCCTGGTATGACGATGATGCGTTTGCCTGTTTTTATGTGGATGACGATTGTAGTAAATTTCTTACTGATACTTTCACTTCCGGTTATTACAGTTGCTTTAGCACAACTTTATTTTGACAGAAACTTCGCTACTAATTTCTTTTCTCCTGCACAGGGAGGAGATCCTATTTTATGGCAGCATTTATTCTGGGTCTTTGGTCACCCTGAAGTATACGTCTTAATTCTTCCATCTATGGGCATTATTTCTGAAGTGTTACCTGTGTTTTCTCGAAAACCTTTGTTCGGATATGCCGCAATTGTTTTTGCAGGTGTTGCCATTGCTGTTCTAGGGTTTGCTGTTTGGAGCCATCACATGTTTACGACTGGACTTGATACTGTTCCTAAAATTGTATTCTCTGCCAGTACTATGGCTATTGGGGTACCTACCGGTATTAAGATATTCAATTGGTTAGGAACTATGTATGGCGGGCAAATAAGATTTACTACAGCTATGTACTTCTCAGTATCTTTTATTGCACTTTTTACAATTGGAGGTATTTCTGGTGTGATGCACGGTTCTCCTCCAATTGATACACAACAACAAGATACATACTTCATTGTTGCACACCTTCACTATGTTCTCTTTGGTGGCGCGATAATGGGAATTTTCGCTGGTATATACTACTGGTTTCCTAAGATGACAGGTCGATTTTTGAATGAAACTCTTGGCAAAATCAACTTCTGGTTGATGTTTATCGGAATGAATTTAACTTTTTTCCCTATGCATTTTCTAGGTTTATCTGGCATGCCACGTAGAGTGTATACTTATGATTCTGGCTTTGGTTGGGATGCATGGAATATGGTCGCTACTATCGGTTCATATATTTTGGCTTTTGGCATTTTGATATTCCTTTTCAATTTTTTCAAGACTATGCGTCAAGAACCTACAGCGGGGAATAACCCGTGGGATGGAGCTACTCTAGAATGGGCAACATCTTCACCTCCTCCAGAGCATGACTTTGATGTAATTCCCGAAGTACGTGATCGTGATCCATTATGGTATGACCGAGATAACAATATTCAACAACCAGAGCCACCGGAGGAAAACCATATTCATTTGCCACCACCATCGTATATGCCATTGATTATGGGTTTTGGTGTTGCATTAATTGGGATCGGTGCGCTATCTCACCTTGCTATGACTGGTTTAGGTGTGGCGGTAGTGATTTATTCTATTTGGGGCTGGGTGTTAGAACCCATTGATTAGTTGCGAAATAATTATTGTATAATTGATTGATAGATATAGGAGTAGTGAAGTGAGTGAAGCAGTAACACACGCAGAGCATCATACATCTACTGGTGTAGATAATCGTATGCTGATGATGTGGATATTTTTAGCTTCTGAATGTTTGTTCTTTGGATCTCTTATTTCTACATATCTTATATATCAAGGTGAGTCTTTAGTAGGTCCTCTCCCTGGTGAACTTTTAAATATACCTATTACATCTGCAAGTACTTTTGTTTTGTTGATGAGTTCAGTGACTATGGTGTTAGCAGTTTATGGTGCTCAACATAAAGAGTTCCTGATGATGAAGCTTAATTTACTGGCCACGATTATACTGGGCACAATTTTTCTTGGTTTCCAAGTTGTTGAATTTACAGAATTTGTTCACCATGGTCTTCTTTTGTCTACAAATCAATTTGGTTCGTCATTTTATTTATTGACTGGCTTGCATGGAACACATGTTGGTATAGGAGTTATATATCTGATTTCATTATTAATTGGTTCCTCAAGACGAAATGGATTAGGCAAAGATGCAGGACTTAATTTAGAAATTGCCGGTTTATATTGGCACTTTGTTGATATTGTATGGATTGTAATCTTTACGATTATTTACCTCATTCCGTCATAGTAAGGATGTAATTAACTATCATGTCGACTGAAGCTCAAACTACAGAATCACATGGATCTCCGCTTACTCCGAGAGATTACATAAAAATAGGATTGATTCTTACTGTAATTACTATTGTTGAATTAATTGCTTCTTATATTGAATTGGGTGCTTTACTTATTCCAATACTGATTTTCTTGTCCCTTGTTAAATTTGTGGCTGTAGTAGCACTGTTTATGCATCTTAAGTATGAGGCAAGGATACTGACTCAGATGTTTGTGATGGGTGCAGTATTAGCGACATGCATCTTAATTGGTTTGCTCTATTTATTTCGTAACGATCCCACAGATGCTTTAGGTGGAGTTGATCCTGCATCAGGTGGTCATGCCGCAAGAATTTGGATAGGGCACTACTTGCATATTTGATCGATTTCAACATTCTATTTTCTTGTTTATTTCATGTTAACGAATATGATTTTTATCAATTTCTATTTAATGATGATTTTTTTAAGACTACCTGTATAAAATCAACTAAATGATCGCCAAATTTAGGAAGGTCAGAATATGAAGCTGGAAGGAAAAGTAGCAATAGTGACAGGTGCTGCACAAGGGATCGGAAGATCTATTGCGCTTGAATTGGCATCTGCAGGTGCACATGTGCTTGTTTCGGATATACAAGATCAGAAAGTGTCTGAAGTCGCAAAAGAAATAACAAATATGGGGCAAAAATCTTTGCACATGTCGATAGATGTGACAATAGCTGAGCAAGTTATGTATATGGCCAAAAGTGCAAAATCTGAATTTGGAAGGATAGATATTTTAGTTAATAATGCTGGTGGTAGTGGAAATATTGGAATTAAGGATATTGAAGAAGTTCCTGAGAAAATATGGACTGATCAATTATCCTTGAATTTGAGTGCGACATTTCTCTGCTGCCAGGCCATTGTTCCATATATGAAAGAACAAAATTCTGGACGAATTGTAAATTTATCGTCCTTTACATCTAAGGGAACATTTGGTGATCTAACGACTACCGGAGCTCGTATTCCATATGCTGCCGCTAAATCAGGGGTTCTCGGTCTTACATATCAATTAGCTAAAGACTTAGGTCCAAATGGGATATATGTTAATGCCGTGATGCCTGGTCTTATTGTTACTGAGCCGGGGGCCCGAGTTCGAGAACGCTATGATGTTTTAGATGAAGAAATGCAGAGAAATATGGATCAGTCTATTCCCTTAGGTAGAGCTGGAAGACCCGATGAAGTTGCTAAGGCTGTAGCTTTTTTAGCATCAGATGATGCTAGTTATATTACAGGTACTGTATTAGAGGTCACTGGAGGTAGTTGAGCATAATTTAAACTATTAACTTGATTGCTATAAAGTTAATAATTTGGAGGCACATTATGAAAGTTATAAAAGATGTAAAACTAATAGATGGTACTGGTAAAGAACCAATTGATGATTTAACGATTGTGATTAATGAAGATAAAATAGAATCAATAGGTACTGAACCAGAAATTTCAATTCCTCATAATGCTGAAATCATAAATGCCTCGGGAATGAGCCTTCTCCCAGGCCTGATTGATTGCCATGATCACTTAGCCTATTTTGGATATGACATTGCTGGAAGATGGGGGTTAGACGAGCGTCGCAGTACCCGCCATATGCGAATAGCTTCTGTTCTCAACCAAACATTAATAAGTGGATATACGACTGTAAGAGATGCTGGAGGGCTTGATGCTGGTTTTAGAGATGCTATTGATCAAAAGCTTATATCTGGTCCGAGACTACAAGTTTCGGTAAGCATCATTTCACCTACAGGTGGTGTAGGTGAAGAAACTAGTATTTCTGGGTATAAGAATCCTAGTTCCCCAGATCCTAGTGTTCCTTCAGGTGTAGCAAATGGAGTTGAAGGAATGCGTAAAAAAGTTAGAGAAATGATTCATGCAGGTGCTGATGTGATCAAATTTGCTACTACAGGTGGTGCAAGTTCAAAGGCAGGTCTTGGTCCAAAAGATATGGTCATTAGTCTTGATGAAATAAATGCATTAGTCGATGAAGCCCACCATCTTGGGAAGAGAGTCATGTGCCATGCTCTAGGTGGTCCTGGATTGCGGCATGCTATTGAGGCCGGTGTTGATTCGATAGAGCATGGAGCTTATTTAGATGAAGATCCTGATCTTCTGGAAATTATGTTGCAGAAAGATATATTTTTTACTCCGACCTTTAGTGTATATACGTTCCATGAAAAATTCGGTACCCCTCATGGTAAAGAGCGTGCACTTGATATGAGGGAACATCATATTCGGAGTGTTCAAATGGCATTGGAAGCAGGTGTAAAAGTAGTTGCTGGAACTGATGCAGGAGGATGGGTCCACGGGAATAATGCACAAGAGATTACATGTCTTACTAGTGCTGGTATGAGTTCTTCTCAAGCTATAGTGGCTGCTACAAAAAATGCTGCTGAATGCATTGGGCTTGATAAAGAAATAGGAACCATAGAAGTTGGAAAAAAAGCTGATTTAATTTTGGTAGAAGGAAATCCTATTGATGATGTTAGTATTTTGGAAAAGGGTAGTTCAGTGAAATTCGTTATGAAAGATGGGCAAATATATCTAGATTACGTAAGTTAAGATTTATTGAAAAATTCTTACTTACAATTAATTTGTAAGTAAGAATTGACGAACTGTCCACGCATGGATACGCTATACTATATACTTTGTGTATAATATACACAAAGTTTTAATTGGGATGGAATTATGAAAAATCTCCGTGTTGGACTTGCTCAATTGAATACGACCGTTGGTGATTTTGATTCAAATATTAGACTTATCCTTGATGCTGCAACGAAGGCAAAAGAAAGTGATACTGATGTAGTTATCTTCCCTGAATTAGCTATAACTGGCTACCCTCCTGAAGACTTACTGTTAAGACGTCCTTTTATTGATCAAGCTATGACAAAATTGAAATCCTTAGCCGAACAGGCTAAAAATTTGCCTCCCATAGTTGTGGGATGTCTCGATTTTGAACAGCATCTCTATAATTCTGCTGCTGTGCTTTATGAAGGTAAAATTCAAGGGATTTATCACAAACAAATGCTCCCGAACTATGGAGTATTTGATGAAGAAAGATATTTTCAATCAGGTGATTCAATTGAAATGTTTGAAATTGGAGGTGTATTGACTGGAGTAACGATCTGTGAAGATATGTGGTACCCAGAAGGTCCAGTTAGACAATTATCTTTAGAAGGTGCCCAAATAATCTTGAATTTAAATGCATCTCCTTTTCATGCAGGAAAGACAGATTACCGTGAACGAATGATCTCTACACGTGCTACGGATAATACGGTAGCAATTGCATATGTAAATCAAGTTGGTGGACAAGATGA
>Ga0114932_10001328_pt1 | contig 28268 bp, 23 predicted proteins | sample 2SBtaG_2_FD_87286 | JGI IMG/M metagenome (GOLD analysis project Ga0114932, IMG submission 87286) | Deep subsurface microbial communities from Kolumbo volcano to uncover new lineages of life (NeLLi) - 2SBTROV12_ACTIVE470 metaG | ecosystem: Environmental > Aquatic > Marine > Volcanic ...
AAGCTTTAACTTCAAATGTAATGATAACAATCTATGATGCAGACGCATCATTTCACGAAATGAGTGATTTGTACGATACTAATTTGCAAAAATTCCAAGCTTTAACTTCAAATGTAATGATAACAATCTATGATGCAGACGCATCATTTCACGAAATGAGTGATTTGTACGATACTAATTTGCAAAAATTCCAAGCTTTAACTTCAAATTTAATAATAAAAACCTATTATGCAGGCGCATTATTTCACGAAATGAGTGATTTATACGATACTAATTTGCAAAAATTCCAAGCTTTAACTTCTGATGCAGCAGCAGATACTTATTTAGAGGGGGGAATAAAATTTGCAGAATTGAACCAATTGTATGATACTAGTAGTCCCTTATTCGATTTATTCACTTCAAATTTATATATAACAACCTATAAGGCAGGCGCATCATTTTACGAATTGAGTGATTTATACCATACTAATTCGGAAAAATTAGTATCTTTAACTACTGATTTAATGAAAAAAAACTATGAGGCGGGCGCATCATTTCACGAAATGAGTGATTTATACGATACTAATTTGCAAAAATTTATAGAAGTAACAGCCCCGCGTGCACAAAGACTTGTCCATAGTGGGGCAACATTTGCTGAACTGAGTCAATTATACGATACTCATTTCGAAAAATTCCAAGCTTTAACTTCATATTATATAACAGGAATCTTTGAGGATGTAGACGCATCATTTCACAAAATAAGTGATTTATACGATACTAATTTGCAAAAATTTAAGGCACTAACATCCTGGAATGTACAAGAACTTATCCATAGTGGGACAACATTTGCTGAACTGAGTCAATTATACGATACTCATTTCGAAAAATTCCAAGCTTTAACTAATCCAAAAACAAAACGTAAATTTACTGGTGATCTTGAAGATCGCAGAAAAAAAGAACAACAAAATACTAAAGGTATATAACATTGTAATTTTTATTTTTTTATATCAATATTCTTATCTTTATAAGGATTTCTTAGCAATAATATTAGCGGAGCAGATAGTAGTACACATATCATCATAATTTTAAAATCATCTACATAACCTATAACCATAGCTTGTTGAGTGATATTTTTATTTAACATACTATACGCCAGACTATCACTTTGATGCATGAATTGAGGCAAATAATGCTTCATAATCCAAAATTTACTTGCAGTTATAGATTCTGATAAATAGGAGTGATTAATTTGAGTGTTTCTTATCAGCAAAGATGTAACTATTGATACACCAATACTACTACCAATATTACGAATTAAGCTAAAAAATGAAGTAGCCTCAACTCTATTTTTTAGTGGCAAAGTTGAAAAGGCAACCGTACTTAAAGGCACAAATATAAATCCCATGCCAAGCCCATTAATGATGCCAGTAATAATAATCATATTTTGAGGAACAAAAGTAGTAAATCCAGACATCCTATAAAGTGCAACAACGGTCAATATTAAACCTAATAATACTAACAATCGTGGATCTACTTTATTAATTAACTTACCTATGATCATCATAGCTATAAACGTCCCCACACCTCTTGGAGCAATTAATATTCCTATATCAAGTACTGGATAACCCATCATGCTCATAAAGGGTGGCAATAGTGCTAAAGTGGCCAAAAAAATTACTGAAACTATAAATATTAATAAAATGCTTATCATAAAATTCAAATCCTTAAATAAAACTGTGCTTATAAAAGGTTTTTTAGAATATACAATATGAATCATAAACACCCAAAGTGATGCAATCGTCAAGCCAAAGTAAATAACAATCTCATGTGAGTTAAACCAATCTAGTTGTTGCCCCCTATCCAACATTAGCTGTAATGAAGCAATAGCTATACTTAATAATGCAAATCCAGTAATGTTAAAGTAATTTTTTACTCTTTTACTATCAGGTAAAAAAAATATTATTCCTAAACATGCAATAATTCCTAAAGGAACATTGACATAGAATACCCATCTCCAATTATAATATTCCGTTAAATAACCTCCTAGTGCAGGACCAACAATTGGACCCACCATTACTCCCATACCCCAAATCGCCATTGCAGATCCATGTTTTTCCTTGGGATTTATATCTAATAATGTAGATTGTGATAAGGGAACTAATGCAGCACCAAATACCCCTTGTAAAATACGAAATAATACTATTTCCTCAATTGAAGAAGCCATTCCACATAACATCGAAGCAAGTGTAAAACCAACAATAGAAATAAGAAAAATCTTTCTTCTACCAAAACGTTCAACAAACCAGCTGATTGGTTGTGTCATAATAGCCGCTGCAATAATATATGAGGTTAATACCCAGGATATTTGATCTTGCGTAGCTGAAATACTGCCTTTCATATATGGCAGAGCAACATTTGCTATAGTCATATCCATAACTTGCATAATCGTTGTGATCATTACAAATAAGGTAACTAGACCTTTGCTATAGCTTGTTTTTACTAAAGAGTCACCCACACTATTTCTCTTCTACACTTTTTGTATCAATTTTAACATATGCACTCATACCTGATAATAAACGTATATCTTCTGGTTTATTAGTCAATTCCAGGCGTACTTTTATGCGTTGAACGACCTTCACCCAGTTTCCTGAGCTATTTTCTGGAGGTAATAAAGAAAATTCTGATCCACTTGCTGGTGCAATGCTAACAACCTTTGCATCAAATTTCTTTCCAGGATATGTATCTACCTCTATTAAAGCGGCTTGATTAATTTTAACATTTTGAAGATCAGTTTCTTTAAAATTAGCTTCTACCCATATGTTCTTATAATCAACTATATAAAATAACGGAGCACCAATACTAATATATTCTCCTGGAAGCATTGTAAAATTAGCTACTTTACCATCAAAAGGTGCCTTTATTTCTGTGCGTTCCAAATTAAGCTGTGCTTTGGATAATTCACTGAGAGCCTCATTATAATAAGAATATTGATTAACAGGCAAATTTGGATCACCATCAAGCTTAGCTTTTGTCTCTTCTATTTGTTTTAGTACTATATTTCTCTGTTTAATAGCTGCATCTAGGTTATGTTGCACTAAATTAAGCGCTTTTTCCGAGGTTGCACTTTTCTTTTCCAATTTCATATAACGCTGATATTCTATTTTAGAATACGATATAGTTTCATCAATTTTATCAAGTTCAGCAATGTTTTGTTCATAAAGTGCCTTCATACTATTAACATAGTCTTTTGCTTTTTCTAAATTGGCTAGAGCATTGACTAATACAATTTTATAAGGCACATCATCAATTTTAAATAAAAGTTCCCCTTTTTTTACTCGAGCATTATCTTTTATATTTATTTGTGTAACTTTACCCTGTACTTCTGCACTTACTGAAACTTTTGCCACCTTAATATATGAATCATCTGTAGATATATATGCATTATTAAAAAAATAAAAATATAATCCATAAATCAATACTGCTATTGGCGTAAGAATTAAAATTATTATTTTTTTATTAATACTAGTTTTTTTTGACCTTATTTTTACAATCATCACTTTGCCCACTATATAACCGTTCATTAAACCTATCTAATTAAGTCATATAAAGCAAAACTTTTTTAGTACCAATATATAAATATAAAAAAAACTTACAGAAAATTAGGCTAAAACTCTATGTTATCACGCCATGGCAATGCTTGTATTTTTTATTTGAACCACAAGGACATGGTTCATTTCTGGCAATTTTACCCCATGTATTTGGATTTTTAGGATCCATTTCTTGGCGACTATTAACAATAGGAATTGCTTTATTGCCAGCAGCTGATTTTTGATTATCCGTTAAAGAGTTAAACTCTTTTTTAGTTTCAAAAGTGTTTTCGACTGAATCTAAATCTTTTAGATCGGATAATTCATGTGATATTTGGATTTTTGCACAAGTGCAAATTATATTTTCATCAAGTTCTAAAAACATGTCTTCAAATAATTTAAAGGCTTCAAATTTATATTCATTTAATGGATCTTTTTGTCCATATGCCCTTAGATTAATACCTGCTTTCAATCTATCTAAGGCATGAAGATGTTCCTTCCAAAATTGGTCTAGTGTTACAAGGAAAATTCTCTTTAAGGCTTCATTAAATACTTCTTCACCAAATTCTTTCTTTTTATTTTGAAAAATTTCTGCAGTAAAATCATTTAAATTTTTTAATATCTCTACTTTTTTCACTCCTTCTTTAATTTCAAAATCAATTCCATAAATTCTATGAACTTCATGTATGATTTCTTTTTTCTGCCACTCTTCTTCATATGATTTATCTAAGATAAACTTATCTATCAAATATTTATTTAATATCAAAATTTTCTCATTTACAATGTCATCAAATTTCTTCTCTTTCATGATGTTAATTCTTTGCTCATAAACAACTTTTCTTTGTTCATTCATTACATCATCAAACTTAAGTAGATTTTTTCTAATTTCATAATTTCTTGACTCAACTTTTTGTTGAGCTTTTTCTAATGACTTATTGATCCATGGATGCTCAATTGCTTCATCATCTTTAAGTCCTAGTTTACCTAGAAAATTACCTATTTTTACTGAACCAAATATTCTCATCAAATCATCTTCAAGTGATAAGAAAAATTTTGTCCTTCCTGCATCTCCTTGTCTTCCTGATCTGCCTCTTAACTGATTATCGATTCTTCTAGATTCATGCCTTTCCGTACCAATTACAAATAATCCTCCTATGTCCAAAACCTTTTTTCTATCTTTTTGTATTTGTTGTTTAATTAATTCAATCTCTGAATCAGACATAGATTTTTTTTCAGATTTATCCCTTATTATCACCTCTTCATTACCACCTAATTTTATATCCGTACCACGTCCTGCCATATTTGTTGCAATTGTAACTGAGCCAAGTCCTCCAGCCTGCGCAATAATATCTGCTTCTTTTTCATGGAATTTTGCATTAAGCACATTATGTTTAATTCCATTTTTCTTTAAAAGCTTAGAAAGCGATTCAGATTTCTCAATAGTGATAGTACCTATTAATATTGGTTGCATTTTATTATGTGCTTTCTGAACTTCCTTAAATATTGCATCATTCTTTGCCTTTTCAGTTTTGTATATTACATCATCCTCATCAGTCCTTGTTATAGGTATATTTGTTGGAATTTGTACAACTTCAAGGTTATATATACTTATAAATTCTTGTGCTTCTGTCATCGCTGTTCCTGTCATACCAGCAAGCTTTGGGTACATTCTAAAATAATTTTGAAATGTAATAGAAGCCAAAGTTTGATTTTCATCTTGTATCGAAACTTTTTCTTTTGCCTCAATTGCTTGATGTAGCCCTTCAGAATATCTTCTACCATCCATAATTCTGCCAGTAAACTCATCTATTATTAATACCTTTCCATCTTTTATGATATAATCTGTATCCAATTTAAATATTTTATGTGCTTTAATTGCTTGATTTAAGTGGTGTACTATACTCATATTCTCTATGTCATAGAGACTACTATCTTTCTTAATTAACCCCAAATCCTTTATTAATTGTTCAATTCGCTCATTACCTTTATCAGTAAAAAGGACTGTTTTGTTTTTTTCATCTAATTCATAATCTTCTTCTTGCAGTAAAGATGCGATATTATCTATCTTAACGTATAATTCTGGACTACTAAATGATGGACCTGATATTATCAACGGTGTTCTAGCTTCATCAATTAATATGCTGTCAACTTCATCAATAATTGCAAAATTGAATTTTCTTTGTACTAATGAATTGATGTCATGTTTTAGATTATCTTTTAAATAATCGAAACCAAATTCATTGTTGGTACCATACACTATATCACATTCATAAACTTTTTTTCTCTCTTCTTCAGGTGTATTATTAACTAAGCATCCTACGCTCAGGCCATGGAATTTATAAATCTTTCCCATCCATCCCGAGTCTCTCTTTGCTAAGTAATCATTTACTGTCACAACATGAACCCCCTCACCTGTTAAAGCGTTAAGATATGCCGGTAAAGATGAAACAAGTGTTTTACCCTCACCTGTTTTCATTTCTGTAATCATTCCTTTATGTAAAACTAGGCCTCCTAGAATTTGAACATCATAATGTCTCTCTCCTAATACTCGTTTTGCAGTTTCTCTAACAACAGCAAAAGCCTCAACAATTATATCATCCAATGTTTGACCATTTTTTAGCCTGTTTTTAAATTCTAAAGTTTTAGCTTTCAAGTCATTATCAGAAAGCTTATTAATTTCATCTTCTAACATATTAATTTTATTTAGAAATGGCTTTAGTGATTTTAATATTTTCTCACTTCTAGTACCAAAAACTTTTCTAGCTATATACTTTAACATTATAATTATAATTCAAAATTTTAAAAAGTGGATATTAATTAGTCTATTACGTAATCAAAATAAGACTAAAAAATACAACCAGTCGTATTACATTAATTTCATGTGCCCATACTAAAATATCTTTAGGTATTATGCAACGTTGTTTTATAGGCTTTATAAAATAAAAAAAAGCTTCAAGAATATCCTTGAAGCTTTAGGGTAGATAGAAAGTATGGAATTATTACATTCCCATACCACCCATTCCTCCCATACCACCCATTGGCATTCCACCACCTGCCATTGGTTCATCTTTTTTACCTGGAGTATCGCATACAGTTGCTTCTGTCGTTACTAATAATGATGCAACAGATGCAGCACTTTGAAGTGCATTTCTAACAACTTTCGTAGGATCAACTATGCCTTTTTTAAACGCATTCACAACTTCATGATTTTGAGCATCATATGTCATAGTAGATTTATTATGCTCTAAAAGTTTTTCAACAATCAAAGCACTTTCCAGACCAGCATTTTCAAGTATTTTGCGAATAGGAGCTGATAAAGCTTTTTCGACAATCCCAATCCCAACTGTTTCATCCGCATTTTTGCCTTTCATTCCATTTAATGTCTTTGAAGCATATAATAGAGTACAGCCACCACCTGGTACAATGCCCTCTGCGATTGCTGCTTTAGTTGCGTGATAAGCATCTTCAACTCTATCTTTCTTCTCTTTAACTTCAACTTCTGTAATTCCACCTACTTTTAGAACAGCAACGCCACCAGCTAATTTTGCCAATCTTTCTTCTAGTTTTTCCCTATCATAATCAGATGTAGTCTCAGCAATTTGTGATTTTATTTGGTCACAACGTGCTTTGATTTCTGATTTATTACCAGAACCATTCACAATTGTTGTATCATCCTTTGATATTAATACTTTTTTAGCGCTTCCAAGATCATCTAAAGTAACATTTTCTAGCTTATGTCCAAGATCTTCACTAATTAATTGAGCTCCTGTTAAAGCAGCTATATCTTCAAGCATAGATTTTCTTCTATCTCCAAATCCTGGAGCTTTAACCGCTGCAACTTTTAATCCACCTCTTAATTTATTTACAATCAATGTAGCTAAAGCTTCACCTTCAATATCTTCTGCTATAATCAAAAGTGGCTTTGAAGATTGTACAACTTCCTCTAAAAGTTTTAGCATTTGTTGTAAATTGCTGATTTTCTTCTCAAATATTAAGATATGTGCATCTTCTAATTCACAAGTCATTTTTTCTGAGTTAGTAACAAAATAAGGAGAAATATATCCTCTATCAAAATTCATACCTTCTACTACATCTACTTCAAAAACATCACTTTTATTAGCTTCTTCAACTGTTATAACACCATCTTTACCAACTTTTTCAAAAGCTTTAGCAATTTTTGCTCCTATATCTGCATCACCATTTGCAGAAATAGTTGCAACCTGAGAAATTTCCTCTGATGAAGAAATATTTTTAGAAGCTTTTTTGATTTCTTCAAGAATTTTTTCACTTGCAGCTTCAATACCCCTTTTCAAATCCATTGGATTCATTCCAGCAGTAACAGCTTTGACTCCTTCCCTTGCAATAGCTTCAGCAAGAACGATAGTTGTTGTTGTTCCGTCACCTGCTCTATCATTAGTTTTGTTTGCAGCTTCTTTTAAGATTTGTGCACCTAAATTTTCAACTTTATCTTCCAATTCAATTTCTTTTGCTACTGAAACTCCATCTTTTGTAATTTTTGGAGCACCGAAAGATTTTTCAATAACTACATTTCTCCCTCTTGGTCCTAATGTTACACCCACGGTATCCGCTACTACTTTAATACCTTTTAGTAGCTTATCTCTAGCTGCTATTCCTTTATCAATTGTTTTTGCTGTCATTTTAAACTCCTGTTAATTTATTATTGAATTATTCCTAAGATATCTGATTCCTTCATGATAAGGTATTCTTTACCGTCAAGTTTCACTTCTGTACCACCCCACTTAGCAAATAAAATTTTATTCCCTACTTTAACATCTAATGGGGAAACATTACCTTTATCATCTTTAATACCAGACCCAATCGCCACTACTTTACCTTCCATTGGCTTTTCTTTTGCAGTGTCAGGTATAATAATACCACTTTTTGTTTTGTTTTCTTCTTCTAGTCTCTCAACTAGCACTCTATCGTGTAATGGTTGAAAATTCATTTTTACCTCAAAAATAATTAGCTTTAAAATATGTCTTCTATATATACGCTAATTATTTATTTTCAAGGCTTTATAGGTAAAATTTTAATATAACAACAAACTTTCCTTACTCATTCTCTTCAATTACTTGTTTTACAAGTGCAGAATCTACGTAAGCATGAACTTTCGTAATTTTATCTCCATTAAAATGAACAATCCAACAATAAATATTATCGAATGGTTTACCGTCTTTAGTTACAGAAATGGATTCCATCTCAACAATTGCAACATTTTTACTTTCATCAATGAATATATCTTCAACTTTTAAAATGACTCCATCTTTTAAAATTTTATTTAATCTGCGAAATGTACTATTTAAAAAATCCTCTTTGCTGTTATATATTCCCCCAAGAGGATGCTTTCCCATAACTTTCCATTCAACATCATCCACAACACTTTTAAAAAATTCCGCTGCATTATTGTTTTCAAGATGAGAAAAAAGATCTTTCATTTTTTTATAATTAATCACACCAACCCCGTATTTAGTTTACTTTGTCAGTCTAATCACTTACATTATAATAATCAATAACTTTATTAATGATTTAAAAATTATTTTAGTAAGAACAAGTTCAACTAAATAAAAATGTCTTCCTTGCTCTTACCAAATAATTTAAAATTTTTAACTAACTATTTCTTCAGTAGTAAATACCAAATCGTATGCATTAGTTATTTTTCCATCTTCCCATTCAACTGTTGCAACGTTAAGTATTCCCTGCTTTTGTTGTTCTTCGTTACTAACTTTTGACTCATTGAAATTGATGGCTTCTATACCATGTTCCTTCAATAATTTTAATTCGCCTTCTTCTACTACACCATTACTATTTTTATCTTGCCATATATAAAAATCATTAAATTTATCATCTTTATTATCAAAAATTTTATCTTGATTAGTATCAAATACTTCAAGTACCGCTTCAAAATCTGTATTTGCATTCTTACTCCATTCTGTCATAACTATCTTTTTATGATCTGCAGACATTGATTTATCATAATCATAAAATAAGATGCCATCACTTTTACTTACCCATGAAGTCTTTGAAATCACTTCATTATATTTAAAGTAAGTACTTGAATCCCTTAGACTTATTAATTCTATGTCTTTTCCCTCTTCAAGAGTAATGCCTATAGGAACTATATTTTCACTTCTAGCCGTATTTGTTACCATTGTTCTAGCTGTATCAGGCGCATTTTGCACAACTCCTTTACAGAATTTACTATATATACATGTTACTGCTTTCATAACAGTCACTCCAACTACAAAGCCACTACCTAATAAAGTATATTTGTAATTAATAATATCATTAAAAGTATAGCTATTACTACACTGCTCTTTTATATCCTGTTTATTATTGTTGAAAATAAAAATTACTTCATTGTTTTCTGATACACTGGTCGGTATTGTTTTTTCAATTAAGATTTCTTGAGGGTATGCTTTGCTATCTTTGAAGGTTATTTGCGTGTTATAATCTTTAGAATCAATATTCAAATCATTAATACTTTGCACACACGTAAGTTGTGATAAATCAACTTTATCTTCAAATATTTCAAAATTTCCAATGGTTGTTGTGGTTTTATTAATTTTTGTACCACTATTTTCTATAATAAATCTATTTTCCCCAACATTACCAATCAACATATCATTACCACCTGCACCCCATATATAATAACCTTTATAGCTATCTGCAATTAGTACTTCATCAATTGAACTACCAATTATCTGGTCAGATACATCCATTTGTTGCTCAGATTTAGGGTTAATTACAATCGTTTTTTTATCACTTTTTAATCCATCACTATCAACAATACTATATCTAAAACTTGTTTCTAGAGCTTTATTAGTATCAGGATTAGCAATATATTTAATTATATCAATGGTATATTCTGTTCCTGATCTTATAGCTTTTGCATTATTATCAGATATTAAACTACCTGCAGCTTTATCTGGTAAGCTTAAAAAGATTACTTTTAATTGCTCAAGAGCATCTTCCTTATCTCTTATAAAAGGTTCAAAGTCAATTATCCCTTCTTTTCCAATATCTTGTATAAAATCTGCTGCAATTGGGGCGTTATTTTGTTTGTTTCCAGTCATATTTCTCCATAAATAATATTAATATTTTGATGCGCTTATATTTTATATTCCACACACTATATTAACTATATAATTCTACCTGTAGTTGTTCAAGGATTTTATTCATATTTTAACATATAAATATTCAAATTAGATTTGAATATTTATTTTATTTAAAGAAAATGGTATTAAATTCAAGGAGCCGTCATTGCTACGATTAATTAAAAGATTAAAGCCAAGCAAGGAAATATTAAAATAAAATTATTACGGATTAAAATATATTTCAGATATGTACCTCTTTCCTTTTTCCGCTCTCTTAAGCTGTACAACAATATTTACCACTTGCATTATATACTCTTTTATTTGATCAGGTGGCAGGCCAAGCCCCGCTTGCATAACCATTAATTTTAATTGCTCTATTGCCATTAGCGGAGTATCAGCGTGCAATGTAGAAATTGAACCAGGATGTCCTGTATTAATTGCTCTAAGAAAACTAAATGCTTCAGCCCCTCTAAGCTCACCAACTATTATCCTGTCTGGTCTTAAACGCAAGCATGCTTCAATCAAATCCTGTGTAGTAACTTTAGCTCTACCCTGCCCCCCTTTTGAAGCTAATAAGTGTAATTTATTAGGGTGATCATTTAACACAATTTCTCTAGCATCTTCACAAGTAATCAACCTTTCATCTGATGGAATTTCACGCAACATTGCATTTGTAAAGGTTGTTTTACCAGTAGACGTTCCTCCACTAATAATAATATTTTTTTTACTAATAACCGCATGTTTTAAAAATTCCTTGATCTCTTTCTTTTCTAAATATTCTTTTAAAATTGCATCGTTTTCATCAATAACCTTTTCTGTTGCTGTACTGTCAAATGCACCTAATTTCTCATATGCATCTAAATCTAAATTCATTGTTGATGGCTTTCTAATTGAAATGCCAATTGTACCAGCTTCACAAGCTGGAGAAATTACTACCTGTATCCTAAAGCCATTTGGCAAAGTTCCTGATAACAATGGATTCTCTTCACTGATTACTTGTTCAGTAGATTGAGCCACCAATAAAGCTAGTGATTTTAAATGCTCGAAAGTTAACTGTGGAACATTTTCTTTTCTAATATCTCCCTTTTTTTCAACCCAAGCTTCAAGGGGTTTATTAATCGAAATTTCATTAACCCCATCTTCATCAAATAATAAATATAGCGGCCTTAAGTATGTTTCAAGAGCTGTTACATTTAGCGTCATTTATTTATCTTCCTATTTTGTATATATGACAACGGAGGAAACACTAAATCTTTTTGTATCAATATATTAACAATAGTACCTTGATTTACTGTAATCGTAGGCTTTGTTGAAAAAGAATCTTGTATCATACTTTTTGTAATATCACTAAATTGCTTAGTACTATCTGTTATTGCTTGGGCAACAGGATCACCATTTGTGGTTGTAGTTGTTGAGCCATCATTGTTTTCTGTTTTTTTATTATCAGTACTTTTTGTATTAGTAGCTTTTTTTGCAGCTTCTGCAGCAGCAACAGGGATAACATATGAAACCAAAAATGCATTACCAATTTTTCTCCAAAAATGGTCATATACATCACCAGCAACTCCACTTCTTCCTAATTGATCTACTCCAGCAGAAGCAATTTCTATATCTATTCCATCAGGTCTAACAAGTCTGTTCCACATCACCGCAACCCTGGTCTGCCCCCCTTTTACTTGAGAAGCATATTGACCTATTAATCTTGAGCCTTTAGGAATCATTATATCAACACCTTGTTCAGCATATACATCTCGAGTCACTAAAGCTCTAAGCATCCCTGGTATATCTGTATTGATTGCAGTTTCCAGAACTCCATTGATTATTTTACCTTGAATAATTGTTCTGTTAAGATTATTAACCTCTGTTGCTTTAACCGTTACAGCCTTGGTATTGCTGATCGCCTCACCATCTAAAGCTCCATTACCAAACCCTAAGAAATCAGATGAGCTCTTCTTTACTGGCTCCTTCTTTCCCTTATCACCTAATACACTACTACTACCTCCACCGCCAGAAACCATAATTCCAGCTCTTTTCTTTGCTTCTACAGCCATTTGTTGCTTTTTTTTCTCCTCACTATCATCCGAAAAAGGAGAATGAAATATAGTTTTTGAAGAAGGTGAATCATCATTACTATTACTACTTAAACTTGGTGGTAATGGTAATGCAGGTTTTTGAGGTATCGTTGATTTCGGAGGCGATGAAGGCGATGGAGGAGGAGGTGGTGGTGGTGGCGTAGGCGCTTTTACTTTAGGAGCCTCTATAGGCTCAGATTCTTTTACAACTCCATTTGACTCCACATCACTATCTGATTTCGGAACTGGTTTGGAACTTTTTAATATTTTTTCTTTTTCTTTTACATTAACTACCTGAGGCTTATCTTTAGTTTTTGAATCATTATTTTCAAAAATAAAATAATAAATAACGCCAGCTGTTAATAATATTAAAACAACTAATAATAATTTCTTCTGGCCTGAAGCAATTGAAACTGCAGAAAAAGCCTTATTTTCTTCAACAGCATCATTATTCTCTTGAACCTGCTCTGCTGTATTATTAATATCTTTTGTTTGATCTTCTTGAGTCATAGACTTAATTTGAGTATTTTTTATTAGTTATTTCAATAACATTATTACTAAAACTTAATTCCAAAACCTTCCCTATATTATCAACAACTAAATAATCTCCAACTATGATGGGCTTAGTATTGTAAATCTCATTATCTCCTTTTACAAGCTTAACATTAGGCTTATCTAAACTAATATCTTTATCATAATATATGTACGTCTTAATCCCATCATCAAAAATTTTTGAAGGTAAATACTTGACAGGACCAACCATTGAATAATCAAAATTATATGGCTTAATATTAAGTACTCCACCACTATCTTCATTTTTTTGAATTTCTGGGTAATCAATTTTTTCATCGGGACTTGGAAAATAAAATCTTGCGACATAAACTAACTCATTGTCAACATAACCAGAATATGGTTTTGATTGCACCTCAAACTGATATACCCTCTTATTAGTAATAATAGTCATATTGGTCAAAATATTATCTTCCAGTGGCTTAATAAATAGCCTGTTATCCATTGGTGTTAATTGCCATGCATAACTGTTACCCGTAGATATGGTTTTGATTTCTTCGTTTTTTTCAAACTCAATGCTAGTTTGAAAATTATAATGTACAACTACTCTAAAAATTTCATTTGGATTATAAATAAGCGTCTTTATTCTACTATCTGTAGAAATAGGATTATCTATTGCAAAAACATTACTAACAAAAACCAAGTAACAAACCGTTATCAGTGGCAATTTCTTTAATAATTTCTTAATTATTTTCATCATTCATCCTAAATAAAGTTACCTGAAATCCAAGAGGATTGATTAACCTATCCGCTTCGTTCATATTTAAATTAAAATAATCAAACTCCATATATATAATCTTATCCATACTAAGGTTAACTTGTCCAGTCACCATTAAATTAATTCTGACTTGCGCAGAGGTTGAAGAAGGAAAAATAATGGACTTTAACCCCACAGTTCTATATGAACCACTTCCATATAAATTATGCGGGCTCGAAGGGTTGTTATAACCAAACTTATTTCTATAATCACTATAATACACATCCGAACTTGATAAAACCCTAACTACATTACTAAAATTATCATTAAATGTTTCTGGAAAATACTCCTCTCTAGCTCTTATATACTTCATTACAAAATATCTCTTAATAGCTTCATTTGCTGAGTAAGTTTGAATAGATAGAGGCTTTACAACGGTCGGCACACCACTTTTTTTCTCAATCTCAATTACAAACGGATCAATACTTTGAGTATTTTTCAAATATCTTATAGTAGATAAAGAAATGATGATAAGTACAAAGCAAGCTAATAGCAGCAACAATAATAAGTTCCTTTGAATAACTGTCGATTGATATCTGTCAGCATTCCAATTTTTCAATTCTTTATTAGTTGCAATAAAATTACTTACATTGCTTTCCGTTTTAGCAATAGTATCTGTATCTTTCTTAAAAAATTTTTTAAAATTCATTCTGCTTCTTCAAAAGTAATATTACTTTTTGCAAAATCCCAATTTAAATTAAATTTTACAATTTTTTCTAAATAACCTAGTCTATCATTTTTATAATCAATGTAGTATGCATGCTCCCATACATCTATAGTCAAAATCGCCGTTTTATTATATATCAATGGGTTATCTGCATCTTTAGACTGCGTTATTTCCAATTTTAAGGTTTCAGGATCTTGTATCAACCAAACCCAACCACTTCCAAATAATGTTGCACCTGCATTAATAAATGCAGTATAAAAATCATCTAAGCTAGTAAAACTTTCATTGATCATCTCTAGCAAATCATCTGACGGTACATTAACTTCCTTGTATTTAGTAATAGACTTCCAATAAAAATCGTGATTCCAAATTTGCGCTGCATTATTAAACACAGTTTGGTCTTTATAAACATACGATTCTTTAATAATTTCTTCCAAATTTTTAGATTCATACTTAGTTTCACGAATCAATTTATTAAGCTTATCCACATATCCTTTATGATGTTTGTCATAATGAAAATTTATAGTTTCATCTGAGATAGTAGGTTTTAATAAGTCTCTTGAATAAGGTAGGCTTTGAAGTGTAATCATTATATTTTTTATACTTGCATAAACGCTTTTATAAGAGATTAATAAGCAAAGTTTAAATTTGCAAGAAATATCGTCTTGTTTTATATATTTTTTAGCGTAAATATTAATTTAAATATAATTAAGTAAAAATTATTATGATCGATAAAAAATCAACTATCTCTATATTTGGTGGCAGCGGATTGATTGGAAGTAATTTGGTGAAAAATTTGGCTAAATTGGATGTTAAAATCAATGTGATACAAAGTACTTTTAGCAAACATGATAACTTATTTTTATGCGGATTTCCTGGTCAAATATGCACTATCAAATTTAATGATAGCAAGGATTTTTATAAAAATATTTGTAGTAATTCAGACTATATAATAAACTTGATTGGGACTTTAAGAGAAGATAAGCAAAAATCATTTAAAAAATTACATATAAATATTCCTAAACAAATAGCTCATTATGCAACGAAATATTCAGTCAAAAAATTAATTCACATATCCGCCCTAGGCATTGATAAAACTCATAGAATATCTTCTTATGCAAAAACAAAATTAAAAGGAGAGAATGAATTATTACAAAATTATCCAAATGCCGTCATAATAAGGCCTAGCGTCGTATTTGGCAATAATGATAAATTTATTAATAACTTGATTAATTTAATTAAAATTTCACCAATATTTCCTTTAATCAATAAAGGCCATGTTTTTTTTCAACCAATTTTTGTAGAAGATTTAGCTGATGCTATATGTAAAATTCTTTTGACTAACAATCAATCATTTTACGGGAAAATTTTGGAAATAGGTGGACCAGATAAATTGACATTTCTAGAAATACTAAATTACATTTTTCAAAATTTTAATAAAAAACCCGCTTATTTCCCTGTTAACTATAACATTATTAAATTGCTTTCTTATTTATCAAAACTTATTAGAAATTTTCCTATTACTCCAGAAGAAGTGGACTTATTATTGATTAATAATACAGTAAATGAAGAGAATTTAGCTGATGTATTAAAAATTAATTTAACACCACTAAAATATTATATAAATAAACATTTAAAATCATTTCAAGTTGACAAATCCTAATTTTTAAAGATATTAGGGATAATGGCAAATAATAATTAAACTTGCCGGATTAGCTCAGTGGTAGAGCAACCGCCTTGTAAGCGGTAGGTCGTCTGTTCAAATCAGACATCCGGCACCATGATTCTAGGGGGAGATGAGCAAGAATATAAAAGCAAATATTCTAGTTATAGAAGACGAACCAGAAATTTCGTACACTATAAAACAATATCTGGAGCAAGAGGATTTTATCGTCACTATATTAAATGATGGTATTGAAGCAATTGAAATTGTTAAAAAATGTGAACCAGATTTAATTATTTTAGATTGGCTATTACCAGGAAAATCTGGTATAGAAATATGTACAAACCTAAGAAAAACGCCCGCTACTTCAGAGATCCCAGTATTAATGCTATCATCAAGAAACGAAGATTTTGAAAAGGTTACTGGACTTGAGAATGGAGCTGATGATTATATAGCAAAACCATTTAATAACTCAGAATTAATTGCAAGAATAAAAGCATTACTTAGAAGAACTAGACCAATATTTTCTAATACAAAATTAACATATGATGATGTGGAAATTAATCCTGAAAATCATACAGCATACAAAAATAACGTAAAACTAAAATTAGCACCTATTGAATTCCAAATCCTTCAAATTTTTTTAGAAAATCCTGAAAAAATTATATCCAAAAGAACTTTGATGAATAAAATATGGGGAGCTGAAATATATGTTGAAGAAAGAACTATAGACGTTCATATTACAAGATTACGTAAAGCTATAAATAGATCTAGCGATATTAAATCTGAATTAATCAAAACAATACGGTCTGTTGGCTATATATTAAAATCACAACAAATTGATGATAATTAAATTTGTTAATGCCTTTACTAAAAACGTAAATTATGGTAACCCTGCGGCAGTTTGTATTGTTGATGATTTTTTAGATCTTACAAAAATGCAAAAAATTGCAACCAAAAACAACATATCAGAAACAGCATTTTTAAAAAAAATATCGGAAAATAATTTCGACATACGTTGGTTTACACCTGTGTCTGAAGCTCCAATTTGTGTTCATGCAACATTGGCTGCTGCACACATATTATATGAAAATAATATTGTTGAAAAACATATTGAAATAAATTTCTTTAATACTAAAAATCAATTCTCAGTCTCTAAAAGCGATGAATGGATAAATTTAAATTTTCCCAGTATCGAGGTAATAGAAGCAAAATCTAATAAAATTATTAACGCAATTCTGAAAAATCATAATGTTACTTATTTAGGACTTTCAGAAAATATAGTATTTGTAGAATTGAGATGTAATAATGAGGTAAGAGATTTTATACCTGATTTAAAGTTAATTTCGTCACTTCCATATAGGGCATTACTAATTACTTCTAAAGATGATGAATATGATTTTATATCAAGATATTTCGCACCTTCTGTTGGTATTGATGAAGATCCAGTATGTGGTTCCGCCCATTGCAGATTAATACCATATTGGGCTAAGAAGCTAAAAAAGGATACAATGGTGGCATTCCAAGCTTCAAAAAGAGGTGGAATAATTAAATGTAAGAACCTAGATAATAGGGTCATAATTTCTGGTCAGGCTATAACCACCCATAGCCAAAAACTAATATAATCAATTTATTTTAAATTTATCTTTTAAAATCTTAATCCATAGGGTATCTATTTGTTATAAATTAGGTAGCAACATATTATGATAAAAAATTATTCTTGGGATGAATACTTCATGACCTTAGCTTATTTAATTTCGATGAAAAGCAAGGACCCCAGCACAAGAGTGGGAGCTGTCATTGTTGGCGTTGATAAAGAAATTATCTCAACAGGCTATAATGGTTTGCCCAGAAATATTGATGATAAATTAAACAGATATACTGATAAAAATTATAAATATCTTTCCTCAAATCACGCTGAGGAAAATGCCATATTACACTGTGCAAGAAATGGAATATCATCAAAAGGATGTTCTATTTACACACCATGGATACCATGTTCCAGATGCGCCAAAAGCATTATTCAAGCAGGAATTATTGAAGTAATATATGATGAAAATTTTCCAGGAAATGCTAAAGAAAATCAATATGAGAATTGGCAGGAAAGTATTGAAATATCAAATGAATTAATGCTTGAAGCTAATATAAAAATAAGAAAGTTTTCTGGAAAATTAATAAATTCAAAAGGATTATATCAAGGTAATGAATTCGAAATTATATAATTTCTATCTACTATATAAATGTGTTTATGCAGCTTTACTTAAATCTTTAATTAGTCCTCCTAATTTTTGAATACCCTCTATAATTTGTTCTGAATTACAATAAGTAAAATTTAAACGCATTGCATTTATAGTTTTCACTTTTTCATCACTAGCAAATACTTCTCCTGGCATAAAAGCTATCCCATATTTCTTCAGTGAAATATGTAGAAGTTGACAAGTATTGATGTTATTTTTCAGCTCTACCCAAATAAACATGCCATTACTTGGTATTTTGTATTGTATATTTTGTGGAAAATATTTTCTTAATGCTCCAATCATTGTATCTCTTTGAGTTTTATATTCTATCCGCAATTTATCTAGGTGACTATCTAGTTGATTTCGAGCTAAAAAGTCTGCTAGAACTCTTTGAGATAATGTTACTGTATTTAAATCCCTTGCTTCCTTTATTATATTTAATTTATCTATTAAACTTTCAGGCACAATCATCCACCCCACTTTGAGTGAAGGCATTAAGATTTTGGAAAATGTACTAACATAAAATACCCAATCAGAATTGATTGACCTTAAAGGTAGCGTTGGTTTTTCATAATATAAAAATCCATATGGATCATCTTCTATAATAGGAATTTTATATTTTTTGGCCAAGGCAACCAATTTTAATCGAGCAGAAAATGGCATATTTATTGCAAGTGGATTATGACCATCAGCAATTATATATATAAATTTTGGCCTTACCCCTGTTTTAAGGTGTTGCTCCAATTCATTGATATCAATCCCTGAATCTCTCGTATTAACAGTAATTACATCTAATTTAAATTGCTTAATTGCCATCATAAGACCTGGATAAATTAGTTTTTCAACAATAACCTGGTCATTTTGATTTAAAAACAGTTTTGCTAATAAACTAATCCCTTCTTGGCCTCCTGTTGTTAAAAAAATTTGTTCTTCTCTACAAAACACACCTCTTTCCTTCATAATTGAAACGATTTGCTTTTTAAGTTCTTTCGATGGTGGTGCATATTGAAAGTTAACACTATCTTCGTGCAGACAATTTATCATTGATTTTTCTAAAGTGGATATAGGAAACAAGTGAGAAGAAGGTAATCCTAACGCAAATGATATCTTGATATTACCTCCTCCTGCTTCAAGTATTTGCTGAATAATATTTTGTTTTGGATTTCGAACCCAATTGGCATATTTATCTTCATAAAAAAGAATATTATCTGACATATTAAACAGCTAGATTTCTATTTTTCTCTGATACCCTAATTGAGTATGTCGTTACATAAGATGCGATTTTAACATAAATATTTAGTGTTATGCAATAAAGCGATTAACTTTCTTTAGTCAACTCCCTACAAAGTTAAACTTATCTCAGCTAGTGGAGTGCCCAATATTAGCTTATAAGAAACTTGTATTCTCTGCTCTTACATCATTGAGCAATATACATTCTAAGCATTAAGCCCAGCTACATAACCCGAGGACCAGGCCCACTGAAAATTATAACCTCCTAACCAACCGGTAACATCTACTACTTCACCAATAAAAAACAGACCAGGCACCTTGTTTACTGCCATGGTTTTAGATGATAATTCATTGGTGTCAACTCCACCTGCGGTTACCTCTGCTTTCATATAGCCTTCTGTGCCATCTATTTTAATTATAAAATTATGAAGAAAATAGGCAATCTTTTCCAGTTCAACTAATTTATAATCGACTATTCTTTTATCAAATGCATATGTTATAGCTAAATTATCCACAAACCTTTTAGGTAGATATTCTTTTAAAAAACTACTGAGGAAACTTTTATTATTTTTATTAGTTACAAATAATTCTTTAATAGCTACTTTTGGCAATAAATTCACAGTAATTTCTGCTTGATTTGGTTGCTTCAAATAAGATGAAATCTGTAAAATTGCTGGTCCGCTTAATCCTCTATGAGTAAATAAAATATTCTCCTTAAACTGAGTTTTGTTATTAGAAACTATTGAAGGGATCGAAATTCCGCTTAAATCTTTGAATGATCTAAAATCTGATTCTGCAACTGTTAATGGTACTAAAGCAGGACGTGGAGTAACTATTTGTAGGTCAAATTGCTTCGCTACTTGATAACCAAAATTAGATGAGCCAAGTTTTGGTATAGAAAGCCCGCCACTAGCAATAATTAACGATTGAGCTTGGAAAATACCATGATTGGTTTTTAGGTAAAATTCATCATTTTTAGTAATTAATGATACTGAGCAGTTAAGCAATAAAGTAACATTATATGTCTTACATTCTGTAACTAACATATCGATAATCTGCTTAGCTGAACCATCACAAAATAACTGCCCTAACGTTTTCTCATGATAGGAAATACTATAACTTTCTACCAATTTTATAAAATTATGCTGGGTATATCTAGCCAATGCAGAAATCATAAAGTGTGGATTTTGTGAAAGATAATTTTTAGGGCTAGCATGTAGGTTAGTAAAATTACATCTACCACCACCTGAAATTCTAATTTTTTCGCCAATCTTATTAGTGTGTTCAATAAGCAAAACTTTCCTACCACGTTTTCCTGCAGTCAATGCAGCCATAAGCCCTGCAGCACCAGCACCAACAACAATAACATCGTATTTAATAGTATTCACTTAAGTACTCATAAAAATTATTTTAATATGTGGTGCGCAAGATTGCTTCACCCTTATTTAGTTCACAACGACAGAGACTAAAATTACACCGTCGTAAACAGCTTTAGCAGCATAGCGATCTTTAGCTTTTAAAAAGCAATCATAATCAAGAGTTAGACTATATCATTTTTTTAGTGAAATTATATACTTGAATTAAAACTGATAAAAACATTATCTCCAAAATTAAGAGAATCCACAAAGTTTAAAACATCATCAGCATATTGTTCAATCTGATCCTGAATAGTCGCTGCTCTTTACTTTAATGGATCAAAATTCAAACTAAAGTACATGATATTTGAAAATTATAACCAATAAATTACTATTTTTACCTCAATTAACGAAGAATCATTATTAAATTGCAAAAAGTTGTTGAAATAATTTATTGATTATACATAATGCTTAGGTATTGTGTGCCCGCATGATGGAATGGTAGACATAACGGACTTAAAATCCGTGGGGAGTTCATCCCTTGCCGGTTCAAGTCCGGCTGCGGGTACCACTTATTAAATATCATTTTATATGGAGAAAAACTTCTTTTATAATAATTTAGCACACTCAGATAGCATAATTAAAAATTGTATTGATGAAGAGTTGGACAGACAACAAAATTCAATTGAACTAATTGCATCAGAAAACATAGTAAGTAACGCAGTACTTGAAGCTCAAGGTTCGATACTTACCAATAAGTATGCTGAAGGCTATCCTGGTAGACGTTATTATGGTGGCTGTGAATTTGTTGATAAAATTGAAAATTTAGCAATAGAAAGATTAAAAGAATTATATTCTGCAAATTTTGTAAATGTTCAACCACATTCTGGTTCTCAAGCAAACCAGGCAGTATTTTTAGCTTTGCTGAACACAGGGGATAAGATTGTTAGCCTATCTTTAGATTGTGGTGGTCATCTTACTCATGGTTCAAAAGTTAACTTATCTGGTAAATGGTTTGATATAGAACATTATTTTGTAGATAAAGAAACTTATGAACTAGATTACAATCAAATTGAAAAAATTGTTAAACAAGCAAAGCCCAAGTTAATTATTGCAGGTGGATCAGCCTATCCAAGAAAAATTGATTTTGCAAAATTTAGACAAATCGCAGATTTAGTTGGAGCATATTTATTAGTTGATATGGCACATATTTCCGGCATAGTGGCTACTGGATACCATCAAAACCCCATTGAGCATGCTCATGTTGTAACATCAACAACACATAAAACATTAAGAGGTCCAAGAGGTGGAATTATACTCACTAATCATGAAGATATTTTCAAAAAAGTTAATTCCGGTATATTCCCCGGCATACAAGGTGGCCCCCTAATGCATGTTATAGCTGCAAAAGCAGTTGCATTTGGTGAAGCATTACAACCATCTTTTAAGCATTACATTAATCAAGTTCTACTCAATGCCAAGGCATTAGCGGATGGATTATTAAATAGAGGATATAATATTATAACTGGCGGAACAGATACACATCTTTTACTTGTTGATTTAAGAAAACATAACATTACTGGAAAACTTGCAGAAAAATCCTTGGAAAAAGTAGGGTTAACTTGTAACAAAAATGGCATTCCATTTGATGATGCTAAACCATTTATTACCTCAGGAATTAGACTTGGAAGTGCCGCTGCTACAACAAGGGGATTTAAAGAAGCTGAATTTAAACTTATATCTAATTTAATTGCAGATATCCTTGATGATTTAGCAAAAAATGGAGAAACAAATTCAGTAATTAAAGATGTTACTTATGAAAAAGTACTGAATTTATGCAAGAATTTTCCTATTTATTAAGATAGAAAATTACGGATAAACGTAATACCTAATAATATCCTTATCATGCATTGTTGGTGACTATCAATGAATCACTAATAATAACAAATATGTACTTTTTATTTATTTTACAATATCATGTGTATTCAAAGTTAAAATTTTTCCAAAATTACTAAGGTGAAAATTGGTTTTTTAAATTTAAGAAATTTTATATATTTTTTGTTATTAATAATGTTTTTTAATTCATGTAAATATCCAAACCATCAAATAAACGAATATCCATCAGAGAAATTGGATAAAAACACGAAAACAAATATTGCTTTGGTTTTAAGTGGTGCTGGAAGTAAAGGAATTACACATGCCGGTGTAATTGCCGCATTTGAAAAACATAATATCCCAATTGATTTAATAGTTGGTTCAAGCGCTGGATCATTAGTAGGTCTACTTTATGCAGATAGTAAAAATCCCACCAAAGTTAAAGAAATTTTGATTAATGCAAGTAGAAAGGATTTTTTACAAGGAAGCCCTGCAGTCAATTTTATTGGCGCTACATTATTTAACAGTCCCTCTGGATTTAAACAATTTAATAAATTTCTAATAAAAAATATTAACGCAAAAAATTTTGAAGAATTGAAAATACCTCTCGTAGTAGTTACAACCGATATAAACTCTAATAAAGCTCAAATTTTTAATTCTGGTCCAATTAAAGATAGTATTTTTGCAAGTTGTGCAATACCTGGCCTATATAAGCCTGTAGAAATTAGAAATAAATTGCTAGTTGATGGAGGTGTCATTTCACCTGTTCCAGTGCAAGAGGCTTTACAATTTAAACCAAACATCACAATCGCAGTCAATATTGTATCCCCTCCTCCAAATAGTGAGATAACAAATAACCTCTCAATATTATATAAAAGTAGTTGGATAACCTATCATAAGCTTTCATTAGAACAAGAAGGTTATGCAGATATATCAGTTAATGTTGATACATCAAAATACGATTGGTTGGATGATTTAACCAAAGAAAATAAAACTGAATTATTTCAACTTGGTTTTGATGCAGGAGAAAAATTGATTAATGATAACAAACAACTCTTTAATCGTAATAGCAAATAAGGTAGATGTCACCTAGTCAGATAATAAAGCTTCTGCAAAATCTTTTGCAGAAAATGTGTTTAAATCTTCTATACTCTCCCCTACCCCAACATAATAAATTGGTAATTTAAATTTTTGAATAATAGGAACTATAACACCCGCCTTAGAAGTACCATCAAGTTTTGTTAATATAATACCATTAATATCAACAATATCTTTAAAATTCTCAACTTGTTTAATGGCAGTTTGCCCAATAGTAGAATCAATCACAAGTAAATTTAATTGAGGCAAAAGCTCATTATTCTTTTTTAAAACTTTATTTATTTTTTGCAATTCATTCATTAAATCGATCTTATTGTGCATCCTCCCTGCTGTATCGATCAATAGCACATCAAAATTTTCAGCCTTAGCTTTTATTAAAGCTTTATAAGCAATGCTAGCAGGATCGGATTTATATTCCCCCGTCACTATTTCGCAATTAGACCTTTTTGCCCAAACTTCCAATTGTTCAGTTGCAGAAGCTCTAAAACTATCTCCTGCTGCAATCAATACTTTATTACCAGTTTGTTGTAATTTATATGCTATTTTACCTAGTGAAGTTGTCTTTCCACTGCCATTTATGCCTGAGAAGATAATTGTATAGGGTAGTTCTGAATTTGGAATTATTAACTCTTTCGTATATGGCTCCAATATAGATTGTATCTCTTCAATAACACAATCAACAACCATTTGCTTGGTTATGTTAGTATTAAAACTTTTCTTTGATATCTTTTCAACAACCTCATTAGAAAATTTTACACCTAAATCATTCGATATTAATATTTCTTCTATATCATTTAATATCTCTTTATTAGGTTTATTTAAAGCAAAAGCTTTTTTTAAATTTGTACCTAAATTTGTAGACGTTTTGCTCAGCCCACCCTTTAATTTACTAAACCAATCCTTCATAATTTAAACTTAAATCAATAAAAAATACAAATAGCATAAAAACACTTTATTTAAAATTACTTTAATTTAATAATTAATGTAGTTGGATGTTGCTTTATCACTGAACAAATAATAGAATCAAAACAAAAGTGATTTGTAGATACGCATTATGTTTTTAGATTTAAGCACTGAGTTTTTATCAAGAATTCAGTTTGCATTTGTTATATCGTTCCATATAATTTTTCCTTCCTTCACAATTGGCTTAGCTAGTTTGCTAGCTGTCTTAGAAGCCATCTGGTTAAAAACAAAACACCCAGTATACATTGAAATTTATAGATTTTTAATAAAAATATTTGCCGTTACCTTTGGAATGGGAGTTGTAACAGGAGTCGTCATGTCATACCAATTTGGTACCAATTGGGCTATATTTTCTGATAAAACCAGCAATGTACTTGGACCATTGTTTGGATATGAAGTTTTAACAGCTTTCTTCCTAGAAGCTGGTTTCTTAGGTGTAATGCTATTTGGAAGGAATAGAGTTAGTGATAAAATTCACTTTTTTGCCACTTGTATGGTTGCTATTGGAACAGTAATATCTGCATTTTGGATACTTGCAGCCAGCAGCTGGATGCACACACCAGCAGGGTACGGAATAGGGAATGATGGAATATTTTATCCAACGAGCTGGATGAAGATCATTTTCAATCCATCTTTTCCATACAGATTTTTTCATATGCTTTTTGCAACGTATATCACCACAGCTTTTGTTATAGCAGGAATTGCATCATATTATTTGCTCAAAAAAAGGTATATTGAGCATTCCAAGATTATGCTTACAATGTCCATCTTTTTTGTAGCCATATTTATTCCCTTGCAAATTTTTGTTGGAGATAGCCAAGGCCTTAATACAAGAAAATATCAACCTGCTAAAATTGCTGCAATGGAAGCAGTGTGGGAAACAAAAAAAGGTGTACCCTTAACAATAATAGGGTGGCCTGATGAAGAAAAAATGGTAACGAAGTATGCAATAAAAATACCCAAATTAGCCAGTGTTATTTTGACTCATTCTATTGATGGAGAAATAACAGGTTTGAAATCGTGGAAAAAAGAAGATAGACCGCCTGTAAAGCCTGTCTTCTTTGGATTTAGAATTATGGTAGGAATTGGTTTTTTGATGGTATTCACAGCATATTTAGGAATTTATTTATTTTTTAAAAAAAAGTTGTTTACCTCAAGTAATTTTCACAAATGGTGCTTACTTATCTCACCATTAGGATTTATTGCAATACTGGCTGGTTGGATAGTTACAGAAGTTGGAAGGCAGCCATATGTTGTATACGGCTTATTAAGAACTTCTCACGCAGTTTCAAACATAGCTCCACATCAAGTGTTATTTACACTAATTTTATTCATGATTGTTTATACATTTATGATGAGTTTTGGTATTTTTTATGTCTTTAAATTAGTAAAAAAAGGTATTAATGAAGGAGACTGGAATAAGAAAAAAGAAACAAAATTAACAACAAGTCGCATAAAAGATATATTTATAAAAATGTATGGTGAGGCATAAACTATGATGGATTTCTCAAGCTTTTTAAATTTACCAATAATTTGGTTATGTATATTAGTAATTTCAATATTTTTTTATGTATTATTGGATGGTTTTGACTTAGGTGTCGGTATTTTATTACCATTTGCACCAACAGAAGATTGCAGAGATACTATGGTAAACTCTATCTCTCCTTTTTGGGATGGAAATGAAACTTGGCTAGTACTAAGTGGTGGAGTTCTATTTATAGCATTCCCACTGGCCTATTCCATAGTTATACCCGCCTTATACTTACCCATTATATTAATGCTGATTGCATTAGTATTTAGAGGAATGGCAATTGAATTTCGATCAAAAGCTAGTCTAGACAAGAAAAAAATTTGGAATGGTGCATTTCACTTTGGATCTTTAATAGCTGCATTTTTTCAAGGGGTTATATTAGGCACAATTATGCAAGGGTTTGAAGTTGAAGGAAGGATTTATACCGGTGGTGGCTTTAGTTGGCTAACCGCTTTTTCTATCACAACTGGCATTTCTTTAGTTTTTGGATACACATTGTTGGGTGCGACGTGGTTGATATTAAAAACAGAAAAACATACTCAAGATTGGGCTAAGAAATGCGCCTTATATTCAATGATATACGTACCTATCTTAATGGGTATCGTTAGTTTATGGATACCATTTATTGATGAAGAAATTTTTGATACTTGGTTTAAACTTCCTAATATACTGTACTTATTACCTATACCTCTAATAACTATTGTCACTACATATTTTTTATATAAATCAATCATTGAAAATAATGAATTAACACCATTTTTACTGAGTATTACGCTATTTTGTTTTGGTTTTGTTGGTTTTGGAATTTCCTTATGGCCATGGGCTGTCCCTAGAAAATTGACTATTTGGGAAGCAGCAGCAGGACCTGAATCATTATCATTAATGCTAATTGGTGTAGTCATAATATTGCCAATAATATTAACCTATACTGGGTATAGTTACTATGTATTCAGAGGCAAAAGTCAAAAAGGAAAAACCTACTAAATTTTTATAAAATTATTAATTAATAGATCTCTATAATCTTTCAATAAAAACGTTATCCATCCAGCATCCTTTGCCATCCATGGATATTTTTATTGGCAAAAATTATCATCCCAAATCAAATGGGTATAGCCACTACTAAAATGGGGTAACTTTTTCTTCTAAGCCACTTAACATATAGGTTACAATAAAAAATGACTCACCGTTATTGATGAACTTCCGTTATAAATGTTATTTTATAAAAATATCTTTCTATCCACTTTTATTTAATATGCCTTATTATAGTTGCACTTTCTGTTTTACATAACTATAATGTGAAAGTATGGATTAGTAGAAATTTTTTTGCTAGTGATTTCGTAAGTGGGTTATTATAAAATAATGTGGGAGTGTGAAAATGAATATAAAATCAGCAATTAAGGCAATAGAAAATGCCACTCAACCTATTTTTTTGAATTTATCTGCCACTCAAATCGAAGACGAAGGTATAAAAGCATTAGCAGGAGCAATAGAGAAAGCCACTCAACCCGTTACTTTGGATTTATCTAGTAATGAAATCGGAAATGAAGGTGCAAAAGTATTGGCAGGGGC
>Ga0114932_10001329_pt1 | contig 28255 bp, 34 predicted proteins | sample 2SBtaG_2_FD_87286 | JGI IMG/M metagenome (GOLD analysis project Ga0114932, IMG submission 87286) | Deep subsurface microbial communities from Kolumbo volcano to uncover new lineages of life (NeLLi) - 2SBTROV12_ACTIVE470 metaG | ecosystem: Environmental > Aquatic > Marine > Volcanic ...
CCATGCGGGTTCAGGCGGACTATGTGCTGATCGGCAAGATCAAGCATCTGGAACAGATCACCGGGAAGGCCGGACGCACCATGTTGGAGGTGGAATTGGGACTGCGCCGGCCCAGCGACGGAAAACTCATCTTTTTGAAGTCCTACCGCCAGGAAAATGCCAGCGGCGGGCCCGGCGTCGCGGCGGCCGTCGATTCGCTGAATACGGCGGTCTCGATCATTTATGCAGATTTCCTCCGTGACCTGGTCAACAAATAGCCGGTGCCATGACGACTTTTCCGACGATCCAAGAGGTGCCGCGCTCGGCGGTTTCAGCGCAAGTGAGAGCCGATCGCCATGGCCATCGGGGCGGCGTGCTATGGTTCACGGGGCTTTCGGGATCAGGCAAGTCGACCTTGGCCATCGCCTTGGAACAGGCGCTTTTCGCCCGAAACTTTCAGGTGTTCGTGTTGGATGGCGACAACTTGCGCCATGGCCTGAACGGCGATTTGGGGTTTTCAGACAGCGACAGGCAGGAAAACATCCGCCGCGTGACCGAGGTCGCGGCGGCCTTTGCCGACGCCGGTATGGTGGTGATCAGCGCCTTTATCTCGCCGTTCCAAGCGGACCGTGAAAATGCCCGGCGGAGCATCGGCGCCGGCTTTCACGAAATTTTCCTCGACGCCAGTTTGGCGGTGTGTGAATCCCGCGACCCGAAGGGTCTTTACCGTCAGGCGCGGGCCGGAGAAATTGCCCAGTTTACCGGTATTTCATCACCTTATGAGCGGCCTGGAAATCCGGCCATGTCACTGGATACAGACCGCGAAAGCATCGATGCGTGTCTTCAGCGGTTGATCAGCTACGCGCAAGCCGCCTTTCGATGACGCGGCGCCGGATCCTTACATCATGCCCAGCGCGCGCTTGTAAACATCAAGAACTTCTTCCATTTCGCTGCGATCACTGGCATCCATCTTGCGCAGGCGGATAATCTGGCGCAGGACCTTGATGTCAAAGCCGGCGCCCTTGGCTTCCGAATAGACTTCCCGGATGTCATCGGAGAGCGCTTTTTTCTCTTCTTCCAAGCGTTCAATCCGTTCAATAATCGTCCTCAGCCGATCGCCAGCCACACCGCCTACTTCCGCCATTTGGTTCAACTCCTGTTGTCTCTGTTCGCCACGCCGCTGCGGGCGCCGCAACATACGGAGCGGTCATGGCAAGTGCAAGCGGTTGCACTGCCCGGCGGGCGGTTGCGTCGGCGGAAAAGCTTATATAGCCTGCCACATGGTGCCACGTTGCCTTGGGGGAGCCCTTGACCGAATACGATCTGAGCCGCTGCAATCTGCTCTTGGTGGAGGACAATATGTATGTCCGAAACACCTTGGAGGATTTGCTGCGTCATTTTAAGTTTGGACGGATTTCAACGGCGGAGAATGGCGAAGACGCCATCGACTACCTGAAGTCCATGAAATTGACCCAAAACCCGGGGCCCGACCTGATCGTTTCCGATCTGGTCATGACGCCGATCAATGGCCTGTTGTTGCTGCGTTGGACGCGAACTTCCAAGGACAGCCCGAACCGCATGGTGCCGTTTGTCATGTTGTCGGGCGCCGCCGACCGCGAATACGTCAATTCATCCCGTGATCTGGGCGTCACGGAATTCCTGGCGAAGCCGTTTTCTGTGACCTCCGTATACGAGCGGATATTGGAAGTCATTGATTTTCCACGGCAATTTGTGACGACGCAAAAGTATTTCGGCCCAGACCGGCGCCGCAAGCTGGATGGCAACGCGCCAAACAATGATGAGCGCCGCGAAAAGCGCGACCAAGACGTCACGATCGTCTATTCCACCGACAAGGTGGTGAAGGCGACAAAACCGACGGATGTATGGTATTGGCGCCTGCCCAACAATTTGCAGGAAAAGGCGGCAGGCGGGGCCTTTGGCCCAAATACGAAGGGCGAAATGCCGACGGACCTGTTGGAACAGGCAGAACAACAACTGGAGCGCGCCGCCTTGGATTTTACTTCCTGGGCGCTGGAATATCTGGCGAAGCTTTCCGATTTGTGCACGGAAGCGCTGATGGAACCGGGCCGCCGGGTGCGCCATTTCGGCGAGATTCATACCCTGGCCCTGGAATTGCGGGGCCAGGGTGGAACGTTCGGCTATCCGCTGATTTCGACAATCGGCAAAATGCTTTTCGATCTGACCTCGGAAGGCTGCCGCGAAGACGACAATGCGGTGGAAATCGTCAAGTGCCACATCGACGCCATGCGCGCCATCCTGCGCGAAAAATTGTCCGGAGAAGGCGGCGAAACAGGACAGGCCGTCATCAAGGGGTTGCGCCAAAGCATCGGCAAATTCCAGGTCGTTGAATAAGTAAATTCACTGATATCTTTTTTGGAATGATTATAATATAATGCCGTCAATAAGATTGGGTGGCATTTTGCAAAAAATTTCTTGTGGAAGACCTGCCACAAAGACCATATCTAGATAGGGAAGCGTATTAGGCGTCGCCGGTTGGCAGACTGGCGGCGCGAAAGCCAAACACCGGATCGGTCGCGTGGGGAGTTTTGGACGCGGACGATAGGAGAACCGTCTTATGGACGCCGAATCGCCACCGGGGATCAAGCTCCCTACCGTTTTCATCGTCGCCCACGATGACCGTCACCGCGGTGAACTGAACGCCGCGCTGTCGCCATATTTTGACTTGAGCGTATTCACCGAGATGTCCGCCGCCATGGATGCGCTGGCGAACCAGGATCCGGACGTCATCATCGCCGAAAACGACGTGCCGCCGGCCGGCGGCATCGCCCAGTTGGTGGCCCAGGCTTCCGATGAACATCACAAGGCGGGCTTTTTGCTGACCCGCCACAAGGGGGAGGATTTCAGCGTCTCCCTGGACAAGACGGGCCGGCCGGGGCGCTACCTGACCTGGCCGTTCACGGCGAAGGCCCTGATGGGCTCGATCGAGCAACTGATCAACGAGAAGGCGGAAAAGGCCTGGGATGAGTTGCCCGAGACGCAGCGCAAGACCCTGAAGATGACGGTCGAGGAATACCAGGGCATCGCCGACAAGATCGCGTCGGGCGAGCCGTTGCAATACGACACGGCGGCCGAAAGCTGCACGCCCCTGGTCACCGCCATCAACGAAGGCGGCCATCACGATCTGCTGAAAAGCGTGCAAGCGCATCACAATTACACCTATGTGCATTCCATGCGGGTGGCGACGCTGCTGACCATGTTCGGCTACGGCATCGGCATGCGCGGCGACGATCTGTTGATCCTGTCGACGGGCGGGTTGCTGCACGACGTGGGTAAGATGGTGACGCCGCCGAAGATTCTCGACAAGCCGGGCAAGCTGACGGAAGAGGAATGGCCGATCATGCGCGATCATGTGGTCGAGTCGGGCAACTTGCTGGATGCCGGCGACGACATGACCAAGGGCGCCATCATCATCGCCGAACAGCACCACGAAAAGATCGACGGCACCGGCTATCCGAAGGGCCTGGCGGGCGCCGAGCTCAACGAACTGGCGCGCATGTCGGCGATTGTCGACATCTTCGGCGCGCTCACCGACGAGCGCTCCTACAAGCCGCCGTTCCCGCCGGCCAAGGCCTTCGGCATCCTGGAAAGCATGACCACGGCCATCGACCAGAACCTGTTGATCCTGTTCAAGGACATCTTCGGCGGCGACGCCGACGCCGGGCTCTAGGACGGTTTCGGAAACACCCGATTTTCCAACGGCATAAGTTAACCGAAGCTAAATCATCCTATTCCCGCCGTGTAGGTCATCGTGTCGGCGCGGTCCTGGGGTATTCCGAATAGCCGGCAGTCCGCGGATGTTCCGTCGACCCGGTAGCGGACGATGAATGGAGCGGGGCCGGAAAGGGGGCGCGTCTGCGGATCAAGGCGCCAGCGGCAGGGCGCCGGCGGTGCCCGGGTCGCGAGTCTCGGCGACCAGGTGATCAACTACCATTTTCAACGCCTCGGCTTCGTCCTTGCCGTCGTCCAATGCCGCCTGGTAGGCGGCGATTTGCCGGTGCGCGCTGGTGCCTTCTTCCTGAATGCGCCGCAGATGATGGATTTCGGGCAAGCAACCCAAGGCTTCGGCATCTTCGCTGATCAAGTCGATCATCTCTTCCAGCAACTCCGCATAGGGGACGATCTCACCGCGGCCAAAATCCACCAGACCGCCACTGATCCCGTAGCGTTGGGCCCGCCACCGGTTCTCATTGATCAGCATGGCCGAATACTGGCGCCACCGCTGGTTGTTGAGGCGCAGCCGGTAGAGCATTCTGAGCAGACATTGGAAAAGCGCGGCCACGGCCAAGGCGTCATCGACGCGGGTACAGACATCGCAGATGCGCATTTCCAGCGTCGGGTAGCGGGCACTGGGCCGCACATCCCACCAGACCTTGGTGCCGTCCTCGATCACGCCGGCGCTGACCAATACGTCCACGTGACGTTGAAATTCGGGGAAGGAATCGAAGAAATACGGCAGGCCGGTGCGCGGCATCTCGTCCCAGACACTCATGCGGTAGGATTTGAGACCGGTGTTCTCGCCCTGCCAGAAAGGCGACGAAGTGCTGAGTGCCAACAGGTGCGGCAGGAAATAGACGATCTGGTTCATCAAATCCATGCGCAAGTCGTCGTCGCCGATGCCGACGTGCACGTGCATGCCGCAAATCACCAGCCGGCGCACCACGGCCTGCAGGTCTTCGGCGATGACATTGTAGCGTTCGGCGTCCGTGTGATCCTGTTCGGCCCATTGGGAAAACGGGTGCGTCGACGCGGCCATGGGCGCCAGGCCGTATTTTTCCGCATTGTCGGCGATGCAACGCCTGAGCACCGTCAGATGCGGCCGCACCTCGCCGACGGAGGCGCAGGGCGGCGTGTTGATCTCGATCTGGGCGCGCAGGAACTCGTGCGCCACCTTGTCGCCCAGTTCCGCCGTGCAGGCATCGAACAGGGCCGCCGGCGGATCCGTGGCCAAACCCCGGGTTTGCGTATCGACCAAAAGGTATTCTTCCTCAATACCGATGGTAAACGGCGGCGTTTGGTAGACCATCAGAAACGCTCCACCCGATGCAGGCCGCTCAGGCCCATGATGTCGGGCAAGATATCTTCCAAAATACCGGCCCACTTATCGATGCCGGCGGCGTCGCGGACCTGGTCCTGGTTGATCTCAATGACGCAGTTGGCCAAACCCGCCGAGCCGCCGTGGGCGTCGATGGTGTACGCCAGTTGTTGCCCCGAATAGGGTTCGTTGTCGCCGACGTTGAGGCCCCGCGCTTCCAATTTTTCCATCAACGGCACGGCGATGCGCGGGTCGCGGTTCCACAAGACACCGATATCCCACGGCCGAGGTGATTCGCCAAAACCGGGTGAAAAACTATGCACGGAGAAAATTACCGGCGCCGTGCCACGCTCCCAAATTCGCGCCAGGGCCCGATTGACGGCGTCGTGATAGGGCTCGAACAGTTCCGTGGTGCGCTGGCGTTTGGCATCGTCGGCCAGGCCTTGGTTGCCGGGAATGGGAGTCGCATCAATATCTTCGACGATGGATTGGGGATGCCCCAGGGGCCGATTGAGATCGATGACCAAACGTGAAAATCCGGCCAACACCAAAGGCGCGTCCAGGTGCGCGGACAAGCGCTGCGATACGTGCTGGGCGCCGACGTCGTAGGCGATGTGGCGCTCAAACGCTTCGGCACCGAGACCCAGGCTGTCCAGCGCCGCCGGCACGGCCCGGCTGGCGTGATCGCAGATCAATAAAAGCGGCGCCGCGCCGTCCCGGTTAACGACCTCAAAGGGTGCCGGGTCGCCCGGTTGCAGCAGGGTGCCTGCGCTATCGACGTACTGATCCATGCGCCGACTATAGAGGATTGCGTCCGCTTTTCGAGCCATCTTTCCGCTTCTTTATTGCCGGCGCATTGGTCATATTGATTGAAAGAGGGAGGCGTTTTGATGCTGCGAACCGGCGACGATTACAGGCAATCGTTGCGCGATGGCCGCGAGGTCTGGATCGAAGGCGAACGGGTCGACGACGTCACCACCCACGCTGCTTTCAAGCCAACTATCGCCAACTGGGGGGACGATAAGTTATCGGATTACGCGGTCGGCTTCATCTGTCCCATGAATGCCAAGGGCCTCAAGCATATCTGCCGAACCGGGTTCGCCGCGGTCAAACCGGCCGAGGACTACGCCTGGCAGCCCAGTTCGATGAGGTCGACAGTCTGATTGTTTTCGATGACGTTCCGGTGCCCCGGGAAGACGTCTTGTTCTATCAGCACACCCGGGCGGCGACCTTCATCCGGGCCACCCTGCACCGCTATTCGGCGCTGCCGTTCACGCTGCGCATCCTCTACATGGCCGACATGATGATTGGCGCGGCCTTGTTCAACGTCCGTCAGACGGGCCTTGAAAAACAGCCGGCCGTGCGGGAGAAGTTGGCCGAACTGGCGGTCTGCCGCGAAACCATCAACGCGCACTTGACGGCGGCCGTGACCATGGCCGAGGAAAGTCCCGGCGGGCTTTTGATGCCGAACCGGTCGTTGTTGTTCACGGGCCGGGTTCAGGCCTGCACGCAGCTTCCCGGCGTCATGCATCTGGCGCGTGAACTGTGCGGCGGTCAGATCTGCATCACCCCCAATGCGGCGGCGTTCGCCGGCGGTGAAAGCGCTGAATGGCTGGAGAAGTTCTATACGGTCAACGAAGATTGGGTCGCCGATGACCGGCGCAAGCTGTTGGCCTTCGCCAGGGATCTGTTGAATTCCGACTATGCCGGGCACCGCCTGACCTTTGAGTTGTTCGCCCAGTCGCCGCCGTTTGCACATTTGAATGCCGTTTACATGAATTTCGACTGGACGGAGCCGCTGGATTTCGTCAAAAACGCGGCAGGCCTGTCGGATCGGGTGATGGGCAAGAAAGAGGGCTGAGCCGTGACACGCGAAGATTTCCTGGAAGGCATGAGCCGCGCCGCGCAGACCGTTTCCATTGTGACGACGGACGGCCTGGCCGGATTGGGCGGCGTCACGGTCAGTGCCATGTGTTCGGTCTCTGCCGACCCGCCCATGGTGCTGGCCTGTATTCATCACCAAAGCCGCGCCGTGCCGGCAATCCGCCAGAACGCCGTCTTCTGCGTCAACGTCCTCGCTGACAGCATGCGCGACATCTCCAACATCTTTGCCGCGACGACACCGACCGAAGACATGTTCGCCATGGGAGATTGGCAGCCCGGCGGCACCGGCTCGCCGGTCCTGCAGGGAGCGCTGGCGTCGTTTGATTGCCGGGTTGAGGAAATCCACCGGGCCGGGACGCATTTCATCTTTCTGGGCAATGTCGACCGGACCCAGTTGGGCGAAGGCAAGCCGTTGATTTACGGTTCGCGGTCTTACGGCACGCCGACGTTCTTCGACAAGGATTGAGGGCGGCTCTGGCTGTGCCCATACGCCGCGCCAGATAATTTCTTACCCGTCGAGAATTTGATCGACATAATCCCAGGGCTGCGCCGATTCCTGGAAGATGACGTGCTGTGGCTTGAACCGGGACGGGTCATCCAAGGACGCCGCATAAACGGAGCATGCGTCGGGGAATCGCTCTGTCGAACCGAACACGGGTGAGCCGCAAACCGGGCAAAATTCGCGGCAGACCGGAAAGCCGCTGTCCGCCTCCACCACATAGGCAGACAGCGTGCCAGCAACGCGCAGGCGGGCGCGGTCCACCTTGAACCCGGGTGCGTGGCCCGTGCCCGTCGCACGCTGGCAGCGGCGGCACTGGCAAAGGAAGGAAAATCCTGGCTCTCCAGTGATTTCCTAGCGTACGGCGGCGCAGGCGCAGCCGCCGGTCAAGTTAGCCTCGCTCACGGCTCTTCGCGGTTCGCTTTGTGCAACCAGTCGGCATGCGACGGCGCCTTCTTGGTGGCGGTCCATTCATTCAACATGTCCCATTTCACCTCATCCAGGCGCCGGTCCATATCCTTCGTGTTGGTGCTGACCGCCAGTTCCAGGCGGTGGCCGTTGGGGTCGAAGAAGTAGATGGAGGTGAAAATGGTGTGATCGACGGGTCCCAGGACGTCGATGCCGGCGGCCTCCAGGCGGCCCTTGGCTTCCAACAGCATCTCCATGCTTTCCACCTCCATGGCGAAATGCTGGACCCAGTCAGGCGTGTTCGTATCGCGGCCCATTTCCGGCGAATTGGGCAATTCAAAAAACGCCAGAACATTGCCACCGCCGGCATCCAGGAACACGTGCATATAGGGGTCCGGCTCCTTGGTGGACGGCACCTCGTTTTCGCCGATAGCCAGAACAAAATCCATGTCCAGGTGCTTGCCGTACCATTCCACCGTTTCCTTGGCATCATGGCAGCGGTAGGCGACGTGGTGAATTTTTGAAATTTTCATGTCGATATTCTCCTGTCCCTAGCTGGCATCGATGGCGCCGCGGCGCAGCTGATCGCGTTCCATGGATTCGAACAAGGCCTGGAAGTTACCCTCCCCGAACCCGTCGTCGCGCTTGCGTTGGATGAACTCAAAGAACACCGGTCCGAGAAGGGTCTCGGAAAATATCTGCAACAGCAAGCGTGGATCGCCGTCTTCGGTTGAGCCATCCAACAGGATGCCGCGGGCCTGAAGTTCGTCCACCGGCTCACCGTGACCGGGCAGGCGTTCATCAAGCATCTCATAATAGGCGTCCGGCGGTGCCGTCATGAACGGCACGCCGCGCGCCTTCAGTCGGTCGCAGCAAGCCGGCAAGTCATCACAACTCAAGGCGATGTGCTGGATGCCTTCGCCGTTGAAAGCCATCAGAAATTCCTCGATCTGGCCTGAACCGCCGGCGGCTTCCTCATTGAGGGGAATGCGGATCAGACCGTCGGGCGCGGTCATAGCCTTCGACGTCAGGCCCGTATATTCCCCCTTGATATCGAAGAAGCGGATTTCGCGGAAGTTGAACAGGGTCTCGTAATAGTTGGCCCAATAGTCCATGCGGCCGCGGTAGACGTTGTGGGTCAGATGATCGAGGGTGTGGAACCCGCAACCTTCCGGGTGCCGCTCGGCGCCGTCGATAAAGTTGAAATCGATATCGTAGATGGACGATCCGTCCTCATAGCGGTCGATCAGGTAAATGGGCGCCCCGCCGATGCCCTTGATTGCCGGCAGGCGCAGTTCCATGGGACCGGTCGGAATGTCAATGGGCTGGCCGCCGTGTTCAAGGGCGTAGTCGTAGGCAAGGTGTGAATCGCGCACCCGGAAGGCCAGACCGCAGGCCGATGGCCCGTGTTCCTCGGCGAAGAAGGCGGCCGGGCTTTGCGGTTCCTTGTTGATGATGAAGTTGACGTTGCCCTGGCGGTAGAGGGTGACCTCCTTGGAGCGGTGATTGGCGACATGGGCAAAACCCAGTGTCTCGAACAGAGGTTCCAGGACATTGGGCTTGGGCGAGGCGAATTCGACGAATTCAAAGCCCTCCAGGCCCATGGGGTTGTCGAACAGGTCGGTCATGGTGTCTCTCCACTGCATGTGTCATTCCGGAATTTGAATCAATTGAAATGACAGAGCGGGGCGGAGAGCAGGCATGCCCACGGACGCTTTTCGACAGTTGCTGGGCGATGACGAGGAACACGGTTCCTATCCTTTCGTGATTGACCGGGACCCTATCATAAATCACGGCAGACGCCGACCCGTTTTCGAAATTTTCGCCTATCGAATATTTATCTTGATTAGTTCAACGCTAAATCATATATTGTTTAACGTTAAACTTAAATGTATACCCTTATGAGGATATGAAGATGAACAGACGCAAGTTTTTGAAGATCGCCGGGTCGACCGGCGTCATCGTTGCGGCAGCCGGTGCCGGCTTTGCCCTCACCCGGACACCGAGCGGTGCCTTAGAGCCCTGGCAGGCGGCAGGCAACGCCTATGCCGACCCCATGCGCCGCGCCTTGTCATATGCCATCCTGGCGCCGAACCCGCACAACCGCCAGCCCTGGATCGTTGATCTGAAAAGCGACACGGAAGCCGTTTTGACTTGCGATCTGGGACGCTTGTTGCCGGAAACCGATCCTTTCAGCCGGCAAATCGTCATCGGCCTGGGCTGTTTTCTGGAATTGTTTTCCCTGGCCGCCCGCCAGCAGGAGTATGGCGCCGACATCACCTATTTCCCGAAGGGCGAGCCCGGCGCCGACCTGGACAGCCGTCCCATCGCCCATCTCGTTCTGACGAAACAAAGCGGTCTTGCGCCTGATCCGCTGTTTGCCCAGGTCATGAACCGTCACACCAACCGCAATCCCTATGATACGGAGCGGACCATCAGTGCTGACGTTTTGCAACGCCTGCAAAATGCCGCCGCCGATAATGTCCAGACCGGCACCATCGGCGGCGGCCAGCTGCTGGGCGATCTCCGAACCCTGACCCGCGATGCCATGGTCACCGAGATTCAGACGCCGGCGGCGCATGGCGAAAGCATCAAGCTGATGCGGATCGGACGGCGCGAAATCGAAGCCAATCCGGACGGCATCTCCTTGGGCGGGGCGTTCTTGGAAACCTTGAAGCTTGCTGGCATGCTGACCCGGAATAGCTTGGCCGACCCGCAATCGAGCGCCTTCCAAACCGGCATCGATATGATGAACGAAGGCGCCATGTCCGCCATGGGCTTCGTATGGATCAATACGGCCGGCAACAGCCGCACCGCACAAATCGACGCCGGCCGCGCCTACATGCGCGTTGCCCTGCAGGCCGCCGCCGACGGCCTGGCCATGCAGCCCATGTCACAGGCCTTGCAGGAATACCCCGCCATGCGGCCTTATTACGAACGCACCCACAAGGCGCTGACGAAGGGTTCCGGTGAGCGGGTACAAATGCTGGCCCGGTTGGGTTACGCCTCTGAGGTGGGGCCGTCGCCACGCTGGCCGCTGGCGACACGGATGAAGGGAAGCTGATGGCCGAGGCGGGTGAGAATGAGCTGATCTACCGGCTGTTCACGGAAATCGGCATCATCGAACAGCTGGGGCGGAACCGGCTGGAGCGGGGATTGCCGGACGGTCTGAAGGTTTCTCAGTTCGGTGTCCTCAACCATTTGGCTCGCCTCGGCGGCGCTTGGGCCCCGGCGCGCCTGGCGGCGGCTTTTCAGGTTACCAAGGGGGCTATGACCAATACACTGGGCCGGCTGGAAACACGCGGTCTTGTGAAGGTCAACGCCGATCCCGACGACGGCCGGGCGAAACTTGTCACCTTGACGCCGGCCGGCCGGAAAATGCACGCCCGCTGCCTGGACGGCATCATGCCGGTGTTTGCCGATCTTATGGATGAGGTTTCAGCGGCGGATTTCGCGACCGCGTTGCCGGTGTTGGAAAAAATCCGGAAATTTCTGGATTCTAATCGGCCCTAAAACTGCCGGGCCTGCACGAACATGGCCTGAATTTTATCTTCGCCCAAGGCCTTGCAGGCTTCCAGTCTGTGCAGGCCTTCCACCAAGACCAAACGTCCCTTGCCTTGGCGCACCTGAATGGGCGTTTTCTGGCCTTCCTCCAGCATGCTCTCGGCGATGGCGTCGACCTTGCCCGGTTCCAGGGTTTTTTTGCGCTTCACGGGCACATAGATATCATCAATGGCAACGAGGCGTGTGGATTTCAGATGGTCTTCCATGGGTCGCCTCCGGGCGTCGAACGTGGTGCATCGGACAGCCTGACTTAAGGCGTGCCATGTGTACAGACCCGATGGCGCCCCGAGGCCAAATGAAATATCTGATCTTGGATTCCGGAAGGTTTGTTCTCATATTGCCTTCCAGTGGAAAATGAATTCGGAGGCCGGCCCATGACTTTCGCGGTTCTCGGCAGATGCCCCGTCCGTGGGCAAACTGGCGTCGCCATTGCCACCTCGTCCATTGCCATCGGCGCGCGCTGTCCGTTCGTCCGCGCCGGCGTCGGCGCGGCCTCGACACAGAACGTCACCGACCCGCGCCTGGGCCCGGCCCTGCTTGATCACATGGCGGCCGGCTTGACGCCGGAAGCGGCCATGGCTGCCGTCACCAAAGATAGTGGACCCATTGAACACCGGCAATTGCTGGCCATCGATCTGGAAGGCCGCACGGCGCATTTCACCGGTGCTCAGGCGTTGGGCCGGACCGGGGCATCGTCGGGCAGCAATTGCATCGCGGCCGGTAATCTGCTGGCCGATGACGGCGTGCCTGCCGCCATGACCAAAGATTTTACCGCCGATGACGGGAGCTATCTGGCCGATCATCTGATGGCCGGGTTGATGGCGGGGCTCAATGCCGGCGGTGAAGAGGGAGACATCCATTCCTCCGCCCTATTGGTGGCCGGCGATCAGGATTGGCCGTTGATCAACCTGCGCATCGATTGGACCGATGGCGATCCGGTTCGTGAGCTGGCGGCGCTTTGGACGGCCTATATGCCGCAAATGGACGACTATGTGACCCGCGCCCTTAACCCGGAAACTGCGCCCAGCTATGGCGTTCCCGGAGATTCATGAAGGTCTGCTGACCGATGATTTTGGCGAGACTTGATTTTTCGGCCCCGATCCCTACCTTGCGGTGCGCATGGAGAGTATTGGACCATGAACATGGCCGCACCGCAGACAATTGACTCGCCTTGCATCGGCATTTGTGAGTTGGACTTGGCCACGGATCTGTGCCGGGGCTGTTTCCGCAACCGCAATGAGGTTGCCGGCTGGAGTACGGCGTCGGACGACATCAAACGGGACATTCTGGCGAAGGCCCGGGAGCGGCGTGCCGCCAGTAAAGAAGGAAGACAACGATGAGTACCATACTGGCGGATCTGCTTGCCGAGCGCGACTATCTGATGGCCGACGGGGCCACCGGCACCAATGCCTTTGAGTTGGATTTGAAGCCCGGCAGTCCGCCGGATTTATGGAATATCGACGACCCGGAGAAGCCGAAAAGCATCTACGCGGCATTTGTCGAGGTCGGCGCCGACATCATTTTGACCAATACCTTCGGCTCAAACCCGCACCGTCTGATTCTCGATAAGATGGAACACAAATATAAGGAAATTAATGTCGCCGGCGCTCGTCTGGCCCGCGAGGTCGCTGATGCGGCGGGGCGGCCTGTGGTGGTCGCCGGCTCCATGGGGCCGACCGGCGGCATGATGGAGCCCTTTGGGGAATTGACCCCCGATGTGGTCGAGGCCGCTTTCACCAAGCAGGCCGAGGCCCTGGCCGAGGGTGGAGCCGACGTCATCTGGATCGAAACCATTTTTGCCTTCGATGAACTGGGCGCGGCCATTCGCGGTGCGCAGAAATGCGGCTTGCCGGTGGCCTCGACCATGACCTTCGATACGGCCAGCCGTACGATGATGGGCGACACGCCGGCGGCCGCCTTTGAGTTCGTCCACGAATTTGATCCGGGCCTGATCGCCTTCGGCGCCAATTGCGGCGCCGGCCCGTCCATGCTGATCGATACCATCGTCGGCCTGTGTGAGGCGGCCAACGACGGCGATGTGGTGATCGCCAAGGGCAATTGCGGCATGCCGCAGATGATCGACGGCAAGGTCCAGTATTCGGGCACCAAGGAAGTGATGGCCGACTACGCCAAACTGGCCCGCGATTGCGGTGCCAGGATCATCGGCGGATGCTGCGGCACGACGCCTGAGATTCTGGCCCATGTGGTTGAGACCATGAAGGACCATGCGCCGGGCGAGGTGCCCAGCCGCGAAAAGATCGAAGACGTGCTGGGCCCGATCAAGGTGCCGCCGGCGGGAAGCTGACGGGCGGTGCGCCAAACTAAGGCGTGAGGTCCCGGGCTGGCCCCGGGAGGAGGACCGAACATCTTTGATGTGCGGCCGTCGGCGGGACCGATTTGGTGAGCAGCGGTTCAGCATGCTCGGTGCAAGCCGAAAGCCCCTTCCGGCGGATGATTGCGGCTTGTATCGTGACGTTAAAGTCACGACGGTCCACGATCATTCTTCGAAACGCTGACGCGGCGCCCGCCCCCATTCCGAGTTTGCTGAAAGAAACGGCGTCTGCTTTCGATGGGGTATCGGTTGTCGAGGTTGGTGTTGGGGTGTGTCGCCTGTTGACCCTGAACGGACTAAGCGTTGATTACTTGGTCGGCCTTGTCGCCAATCACAGAAAGAATGGCAGTCGCGTCTTCTTCTTCAACTCCCAATTCTTCGAGGCTTTCCTTCATGTGTCTCACGACCCGTGAGAACTCATGGGCGGTAATACTAAATGGTTCGTGGGCAGATTTTAGGTCTCGGCCTTTGTACATGTCTGGGCCGCCGCTAATCTCACACAATAGTGCGCTCATATGTTCTTGCAGAGCTTCGGTATCAATTCGCTCAAAGAAATTCAAAAGCTGTGGGTCGGCTAGAATGCGTTCATAGAGAAATTCGGAAAATCCATCGGTAATCACTGCCCCATACTTGTAATAAAGACTTTTCGGATTAACGCTCATTCCCAACTCTCCGACCCAATAGAAAAAGAACCGTGCTTACCAATCATACCCGATTGACCTCTGGAGGCATGATACTATCTGAATGGCGCCTGGATTTCAGTTGGATCGTTTAGAAATTCATTTCTGCTTGTGGCTATAAGCTGCTGTTTTCCGCGACCGCGATCTAAGTCTGCTTTCAGACTCTTTACAGATCAAACTAGGTGGCTGTTTCGGCTAGAAGGTGGCAATGAACGCAACTGACACCGAGCGTACCGCTTTTTAAGACGGCTATCGAGCGAAGCCCCCGATTTGCCCCCGATGTACTGCGCCAAACGCTGCAAGCGCTTCCCGAACTTCGCTGCTCGGGTCTCCGTAAACTATAAAGCGAGTCGGATTGACGCACCCCATGAAACGATCCGCAAAGTTAGCACCGAAAGAAGCGAGGTGGGTCATCGTCGCAGCGGAATCGGAATAGCGTTCATAGATTTCGCAGGTAGATCCATCTTCACTGATGAACCATTCGTAATTCATCGCCCCCGGTTCATTGTTTTGTGTCGTTTCGATCATCTCGGCCATAAGTGTTTTAAAATTGTCTAACTCACCGTCTTTGATACCGACTTCCAGCATCCAATGTACGTTTTCATTCATTTGACATCTCCCCAAGAATCAACGTTTCAGGCAACCAATGACAATATAGCAACTCTGATGAAGAATTACGGAGTCACTTCTGGTTTACCTGACCTAAAAAGAAGCGAGTGCGTTTACAGCAGGGATCTATCAATCAAATTGCATTTATAAAATCCTACACCAATAATCGCCTTTATCTGCCTATGTGATTAATTCTCACCCAAGTCTGCTGATGGCTATACTCCGCCATCCGGATCGCCACGTCACCCAGTCTGTTTACGAGGCTAAAGCAGTCCAAAGTGGTTACGGTGAGTCAAATAATTATTTCTCTAGATAGGTTGACATTCTTATTTGATCTCCCCATCTCTCCCCCATGCGCTGCGGAAGACCGGCAGTTGCACGCTATTTGACCTTGTGAAGATGGCTCCGGAGCGGTGGTGGCCGGTTTGGAGACCCGTCGGGCCTGATGTGCCAAGGGACATGGGGGCATTGGGCCGGACGGTAAATAAACCCATACGGGTCGGGGGGGCGACGCGTAAACGACGCCGTATGCCTATCCACCGCCGTCATTCCCGCGAAAGCGGGAATCCAGGGTGATGGGCAAGGCGGTTATGGCGCTGGATTCCCGCTTTCGCGGGAATGACAACGAGGGCGATGAAAATGGATACCTTATGGTGATGATTGGACACGGTATGCACCGAAATCGTCACAAAAGTGTCCAATCTAAGCCTTTGATTTCATTGATTTCGGTTCGGAGAGGTTAAGGAAAATGGATACCTTTGGACACCAATGGACACGGATGGATACGAAACGTACAGGATGAATGGCGAGGGGGCATGACACATCGGTCCCGCCGAGGATCGCGCATCGAAGATGCGCAATCATCCCCCGGAGGGAACTATCCGCGAACTCTGACATCCAATGAAAGGTTGCTCTCCACATCGGGATGGCCGACCATAATTTTGGACCGTCGCGACTTAACGTCGCGACGCAAGCCAGAATCATCCCCCGGAGGGGGATATCGACTGGTTCCGTGGGAATTCGAACCGCTGTTAAACCCATCGGTCCCGCCAAAGGCCATGCATCAAAGATGCACGGCCTTCTCCCGGGGCCATCCCGGGACCTCACGCCTTAGTGTGGCGCACCGCCCGTCAACCTACCACTCCCCCGTATTCTCCATGGATGCCCAGGGTTCCGCCGGGGCCAGCGAGTCGCCTTCTTGCAGCAATTCGATGGAGATGCCGTCCGGTGAGCGGACAAATGCCATGCGGCCATCGCGCGGCGGGCGGTTGATGATGACGCCGCCATCCATCAGGCGTTGGCAGCTCTCATAAATATTGTCGACGCGAAACGCCAGGTGGCCGAAGTTCCGTCCACCGTCATAATCTTCCGGATCATAATTATAGGTGAGTTCGACTTCCGCATCGGGCGTTTTTTCGGCGGCGACGAAAACCAGCGAATATTTGTGCTCGGGCCGATCAATGCGGCGGGTTTCCACGAGGCCCAGGTGGTCGCAATAGAATTTCAGCGATTCGTCCAAATCCGTGACCCGGACCATGGTGTGCAGATATCTCATGAACGGCAGTCCTCCTCAGGTTGGCGCGGAGAATATCACGCGGTTTCGCGCTTGGCGACCCAGGTTGAGCATGTGACCATGCGGGTCAGATGACCGAAAGCCAGCTTCCTCCCGGCATTCACCCGGCCCGCCCCTGGCTTATGTGGGCGGCCGGCTGCAGCCTGTTCTTCTACGTGTTTATGCAACGCACAGCGCCCAGCGTCATGACCAGCGAACTGATGCGCGATTTTGACGTTACGGCGACGGCGCTTAGCAATTTGTCGGCATTCTATTTCTGGTCCTATGTGATCGTGCAAATTCCGGTAGGGCTTGCCGTTGACCGGTGGGGGCCACGTCGATTGCTATCATGGGCGGCGGCCGTGGGCGGGGCCGGCGGGTTCATGTTTGCAAGCGCCGATACCCTGGTCGTCGCTTCCATCGGCCGGTTGCTGGTCGGTGCCGGCGGTGGTGTCGTGTTCGTGTGCACATTAAAGATCGTCACCGATTGGTTCCCGTCGCGCCGACTTGCCATGTTGACCGGTGGCCTAATGATGATCGGTATGATCGGCGGTGTCGCCGGCCAGGCGCCCCTCGCCATTGCCATGGAATCCTATGGTTGGCGGACGACCATGGGTGCCGGTGGGTTGATGGTTCTGCTGCTTGCCTTCGTTGCCTGGTTCGTCGTTCGCGACCGGCCCATCACCGGGGCGGCAAGCGGGACCGGCCAATCCATACTGGCCGGCCTTGGCCGTTGCTTGCGGCGGCCGCAAACCTGGCTGGTGGCGGCCTACATGCTGTTCCTGCTGCCGCCTATGTTCGCCTTCGGCTCCCTCTGGGGGGTTCCCTATTTGATGCAAATCCACGGCTTCGAGCGCCCCGACGCCGCCTTCGCCGTATCGCTGATTTTGATCGGCTGGGGCGTCCTGGCGCCGGCGGTTGGCTGGCTGTCGGACCGTTGGGGCCGTAGGAAGCCTCCGATGATTGCCGCGGCAGTCGCCAATTGCCTGACCATGGCGGCGCTGTTCTATGTGCCCGGTCTGTCAACGATGGCGGTCTATGGCATTCTCATGGTCAACGGCATCTTTTCCGCCGGCATGGTCGTCAGTTTCGCCACCGGCCGCGAGCACAACGATTTTCGCGACGCCGGCGCCGCCATGGCGATCGTCAATGTCGGCGTGATCGGATCCGGCGCCATTGCGCAGCCGTTGGTCGGCTGGCTGTTGGATTTGCACTGGAGCGGCGGCACGGCCGGCGGCATCCGGGTCTACGATCAGGCCGCCTATGACGGCGCGTTTTGGGTATTCCCGGCCAGCTGTGCGGTGGCCACCGTGCTGGCCCTAATGATCCGTGAAACCCGGGCGCGGGCTCAGGTTGATCCGGCGTGATCGGGGCGGAGATCGGGTGCGTCTATGTTGCCGAGGGTTGGGTCGCATTCGCCGCGCCAAGCGGCCGACGTCGAGGTAACGCCATTCAACAATTCCCATTGCCGCAGCGCCACGCGAAAGGCCGTTCGGGCGTGCCGACTGCTTGGGACAGCGGCCGCGTCGGGCTCAGCCTTTGCGTCCAGCAGTTGCCACGCCAGGCGTTTGGCATCCGCAAGTAACGTTGGCGCATGGTGGTCGATCAATTGTTGAAAGTCGTCAAAGGCCGCCCGGTCGAAATCTTTTAGGCTGCCGTCGCCCGTTCTCAACGGATGCGGCGGGTAAAAGGCCAGCGCGATCGACCAGCCCTCGGGCACGGGAATATTGGCGGCCTGTTCCCGGCCGCGCCCCAGTAGCGCCGGCAGCACATGGGTGTGCGGTCCCAGGGGTGTGATGCCGCCGCTTTCCGGGATTTCCTGAGCAACCTCGATGCGGCCGAGCCGGGAGCAAAAAACCCGTGTCGGATCAGCGACCTTGATGGCCGCGACCGTGGCGGGCGGCAGATCGAGGAACGAGGTTCCTTGCGTTGTCCGCAAGGCGGTGATCAACGTCGAATTATTCGTGCGGACACAGACGTCAATGTGGGGGAGACCGAAACCCAGGTCGAATCCGATTTCACCGACGCCATCCAAAAGGGCGTCATTATCGTCGGCCAAGTCGGTGACACCCGCCCGGCTGTTTAAAGACGCGATCTTGTCCGGCAGGCAGACCATGACCCCTTGGCTCCAGGCCGAGGGTATTTTTGAGATGGTTTCATAGGGAATCAGGCGAATTTCGGCATGGTCATGGATGCGGATACCGCCGCGGTCCGTTACCGCGCTGATCCAGCCTTCGCCTTCGTCAAACCGCACGGTTTCGCCGGCGTTGCGGTGAAACTCCGCAATCGCACCGAAGGTGCCTAATGACCAAGAGGTCGCGGGGTCTTTAAGATACCGTGACAGGATCGCGAAATTCGTTTTCATGGCGCGATCCTAACGTGCTGGCGGCCGCCCGCAAACATCGACGAAAGCATTGACGCCCGCCCGCCGGCCAGGGACCATGTCTCAAGGAGAGGAACCATGCCAGACCATCCCGACGGCATCGCGGCGCCAAGATTTATCGGCATTCCGACCTTCATGCGCGCGCCCTATGCGGCAGAGATTGCCGACGTCGACATTGCCCTGGCCGGCGTGCCCTATGACGGCGGGGTGACCAATCGGCCTGGTGCGCGTCACGGCCCCCGGGAGATGCGCAACCAGTCCAGTTTCATGCGTGGTATTCACCATGTTTCAAAGATCAACCCCTTCGAAGCCTGCCGGGTCGTCGATGTGGGCGACGTGCCGTTTCAGCAGTCCCACGTGCCTGAGAAGGCCATGGTGGAGATCGAGGCGTTCTTTGCGCAAATCCATGCGTCTGGTGCGCTGCCCTTGTCGGCCGGTGGAGATCATTCCATCACGCACCCGATATTCCGCGCCATCGCGTCCCCCGAAGCCCCCATCGGAATGGTTCACGTGGATGCCCATACGGATACCTGGGACGCCTGGCAGGGCAATAAATTCAATCACGGCGCGCCGTTCCGCCGGGCCGTTGAAGACGGTGTTCTGGACCCGAAGCGCACCGTGCAAATCGGCATCCGCGGGCCGCAGAACGTTCATGACGGTTGGAATTTCTCCCGCGACAGCGGCATGCGGGTGATCTTCATGGAAGAGTTTACGGCCTTGGGCGTCGACGCGGTTATCAACGAGGCCCGGCGGGTCGTCGGCGGCGGGCCGACCTACATCTCCTTTGATGTCGATGGCCTGGACCCGGTCTATGCGCCAGGCACCGGGACGCCCGAGGTTGGCGGCATCACCACGGTGGAGGCTCAATCCCTGCTGCGCGGACTGCGAAACCTGAACTTGGTCGGCGGCGATGTGGTCGAAGTGGCGCCGCCTTTTGATCCGTCCGGCAACACGGCCCTGGTCGGCGCCACCATCATGTATGAAATTCTTTGTCTGCTGGCGGAGGTCGTGGCGGCCCGACGTTAAGCCGCCTCCGCCTTCGCCGCCTCCCAGGCCAGCATGGCGTGTTTGCGTTCCGCGCCCCAGCGGTAGCCGGTCACCGCGCCGGTTTCGCGGATCACCCGGTGACACGGAATCAAAAAGCCGATGCGATTGGCGCCGCAGGCCGTGCCGACGGCCCGGGCGGCGCTGGGATGGCCCAGACGGCCGGCCAAATCACCATAGGACGTCACGGTGCCGCTGGGCACCCGCAGCAAGGCTTCCCAGACCTTGGTTTGAAAGGGCGTGCCGCGCATCAGCACCGATAGGGGCTGCGCGGCGTTGTCTGTTGCTGAAAAGACCTGGCTGGCGATCGGTGCCGTGGCTGATTGATCAATCTGCCACAGCGCCTTGTCCCAACCTTTCATTTGCTCGGCCAGGGCGGCGTTGCGGCCCGTTTCCGTAACAAACCCAAAACCCGCCACGCCGCGCGCGCTCAACACGACGATGCATTCACCGAAGGGACTGGCATGGAAGCCGTAAAGGAAATCCATGTCCTGCCCGCGGCGCTTGTATTCACCCGGCGTGACGCCGTCGACGCTGACGAAAAGATCGTGCAGGCGGCTGGGGCCGGAAAGCCCTGCGTCGAAGGCCGCGTCCATGACGCTGACCGAGGCATCCAGACGTTCTTTCGCCGCCGACAGGGTCAGGTGTTTAAGGAACTTTTTCGGACTGACACCGGCCCAGCGGGTGAAGATGCGTTGGAAGTGATGCGGGCTGAGACCGCTGACGGCGGCTACGTCGTCCAGTTCCGGTTGATCTTCGCGGTGGTCGACCAGGTAATGAATGGCGTCGGCGACCCGTTGGTAATCGTCGGCGCCTGTATGGTGTGTGTTTTGATTGCTCATCATGAACCCACTTTAGCGCCATCGAATGGGCGGCGACCACCCGATCCTTGTGGTCTCGTGTATGCCCTGAGTTGACCGCCATCAAGTATGTAAAACCACGCACGTCTTGACTCTGGTTAAGTCGTTGGATCTTTCGCTGGTCGACAATGCGGGCCGAAGACACAGAGATAAGTTATGGAATCATTCAAATACCGTGTCCGAATAGGGGGTTGTGCATACCGTGAAGAGTCGAGACAATCCCCGTTCAGTCACGTTTTAATTTGTACAAGACCGGGAGGACAAAGTGACTAAAAGGAAAACACAATTTACCCGCCGTTCCGTTTTGGCCATGGCTGGTGCGGGCGCCGGCGTTGCCGCCGCCGCCACGACATTTCCGACCCGATTTGCCATCGGCGCTCAGGCAAAGGTGAAAATCGGCACCCTGTTGCCCTATTCGGGTACCTATACGCGCCTCGGCCAGGCGATCACCAACGCCATGGAACTGGCCTTTGCCCAGGGCGGCGGCAAGCTCGGCGGACGCGATATCGATCTGGTGAAGATCGATAGCGAAGCGAAGCCGCCGAAGGCCGCCGATTTGACCAACAAACTGATCAACCAGGAAAAGGTCGATTTCATCGTCGGTCCGGTGCATTCGGGCGTCGCCATGGGCATGGCGAAGATCGCCCGCGAGGAAGGCACCATGATGGTGGTTCCCAATGCCGGCGCCAATCAGGTCACCGGCCCGTTTTGCTCACCTAACATTTTCCGCACATCGTTTTCCAACTGGCAGCCCGGCCATCCCATGGGCAAGGTTCTGTTGGATGAGGGCAAGAAGAACGTCGTGCTTTGCTATTGGGCCTACGGCGCGGGCAAGCAGTCGGCGCAGGGCTTCAAGGACGGCTTCGTGCCGCATGGCGGTAACGTCATCAAGGAAATCGGCATTCCCTTCCCGAAGGTCGAATTCCAGTCGGCACTGACGGAAATCGCCTCCATCAAGCCCGACGCCGTCTATGTGTTCTTCGCCGGCGGCGGCGCCGTGAAATTCGTCAAGGATTGGGCGGCCGCCGGTCTGAAGGGTAAGATCGAACTGACTGGGGCGGGCTTCCTCACGGAAGGCGTCACCAAGGCGCAGGGCGCCGCGGCGGAAGGCATCCGCACGACGCTGCATTACGCCGATACCCTGGACCTGCCGGCCAACCATGCCTTCCGGGCCGCCTACAAGAAGGCCTACAACAAGGAAGCCGACGTCTTCGCCGTGCAGGGCTTCGACACCGGCCTGTTGATCCGCGCCGGCCTTGATGCCGTCGGTGGTGACATGGGGGCAAAGAGTGCCATGATCAAGGCCATGGAAACCGCCTCGATTGATTCGCCGCGCGGCGCCTGGACCATGTCCAAAGCCCACAATCCGGTACAGAATTTCTATCTGCGCCAAGTGAAGAACGGTGTGAACGAAGTGGTGAAGATTGCCGCGGCGAACCTCTCCGATCCGGCCAAGGGCTGCAAAATGTAGTTCCAAGCCTGATGAGAAATCGAATGCGAAGACCACGGATTTCTTGAGTCCGTGGTCTTCTCTTTTATGATCCCCCGACGTTCACTCCGCAGCGATTGAGCAACAACAAGCGTTAGGTGACGACCTGCCATGGACTGGCTGTTTCTGCTGATCCAAACACTGAACGGCATCCAGTATGGTTTGCTGCTGTTTCTTATCGCCAGTGGCCTGACCTTGGTGTTCGGGATCATGGGGATCATCAATCTGGCGCACGGGTCGTTTTACATGATCGGCGCCTACTTGGCGTTCTCCTTCACTCAGATGACGGGCAGTCTGCCGCTCGCCATCATACTTGGAATTCCCGTGACATTGGTCCTGGGGTTGGTGATCGAAAAATTTTTCATCGTTCACCTGTATCACCGCGACCATCTGCAACAGGTCCTGCTGACCTTCGGCTTGATCCTGATTTTTAACGAACTGCAGTTGATCATCTGGGGCGGCGACCCGAACGGTGTGCCCATCCCGCAGGCGCTTTCCGGATCCGTCCCCATTTCCGATACCCTGAGCTATCCGGTCTATCGGATTTTTCTGTCCGTCGCCTGTCTGGTGATCGCCGGATTGTTGGCCTTCGTCATCCAGAAAACCCGCCTCGGCATGCGGGTGCGGGCCGGCGCGTCGAACCGGGAAATGACCGAAACATTGGGGATTAACATCCGCCTGCTTTATGCGGTGGTGTTTTCCGTCGGCGTGACCCTGGCCGGGGTCGCCGGCATGTTGGCGGCGCCCGTGGAGACCGTTTATCCGGGCATGGGTGAACAGATATTGATCATCTCATTCGTCGTCGTCGTGATCGGCGGCATCGGATCGGTGAAGGGGGCGTTTCTGGGCGCCCTGGCGATCGGGCTGGTGGATGTATACGGCCAGGTCTATTTGCCGGAAATAGCCAGTGTTGCGGTTTATGCACTGATGGCCGCGGTTCTTTTGTGGCGCCCGGCGGGCCTGTTTGGGCGGTCTTAGGTATGGTCAATCTGCCGACACGGAAGGTGATCGTGGCGCTGGTGATCTTGATCGCCGCGCTCGCCCTGGTGCCGATCTCCGGCGATAAATACTGGATCAAGCTGGTCACCCGGATGCTGGTGCTGGGCATCTTCGCCATGAGCCTGGATATCTTGGTCGGGTACACGGGATTGGTCAGTTTCGGACACGCGGCATTTTTCGGTCTGGCCGGCTATGTCGTGCATTTGATTTCGCCAGAGGATGAGGCCGTCAATATGCTGTGGGCGTTGCCGCTGTGTCTGATGGTAACCGCGGTGACCGCCGCCGCCATCGGCGCGCTTTGTGTGCGCACCCGGGGAATTTACTTCATCATGGTGACATTGGCCTTCGCCCAGATGCTGTTTTATCTGTTCCACGATTCGGATTTTGCCGGCGGTTCCGATGGCGCCTATGTCTATGTGAAACCGGTGCTCACACTGGGCCAATGGTTAATCGTCGATCTGGGCGGTCAGGCGACGCTGTATTTTGTCAGTCTGGCCAGTTTGGTGGCGATTTATATCTTGTTGGTCATCGTCATGCGTTCACCCTTCGGCAAGGTCATCCAGGGCATCAAAATCAACGAACACCGCATGCAGGCCCTCGGTTACAACGTCTATCTGTACAAGCTGGTCAGTTTCACATTGGCCGGCACGCTGGCCGGGTTTGCCGGATTTCTGTTCGCCAGCATCGATGGGTTCGTGTCGCCGGAGTTGCTGGGCTGGCAGGAATCAGGGACCGCCCTGGTGATGGTAATCCTGGGCGGCATGGGCACTTTGTTCGGGCCGGTTCTGGGTGCCATTGCCCTGTTGGGCGTTGAGGAGTTGTTCCGCGACCGGGCCCTGTTCGGGTTCATGGCCAGCCATTGGCAAATCCTCATGGGCGCTTTCGTCATTGCCGTCGTGTTGTTCTTCAACAACGGGCTCGGCGGGTTGCTGCTGAGCCTGGCCGGCCGCCGGAAAGGCGAACGCTGATGGCTGCCGCTGTTCTCAGGGCCGAAGATGTGAGCAAGAGCTTCGGCGGCCTGCGGGCGGTCCACAATGTCAACTTGGCCTGTGAGATGGGGCAGGTGCATGCGGTCATCGGTCCTAATGGGGCGGGCAAGACGACGTTGATCAATCTGCTGTCCGGTGACCTGACACCCAGCGCTGGGCGGATCATCTTCCGGGACCATGACATCACGTCGCTCGCGGCGCATCGGGTGTCGCGGTTGGGGATTGGACGCAGCTATCAGCGCACCAACATCTTCCCCGACTTCACCTGTTGGCAAAACTGCTGGCTGGCCGGACAGTCAAGGGAGGCATCGTCCTTGCGGTTTTTCAAGCCAGCCAATGCGGGTTTGGCGGCCCGTGGGCGGGCGGAAAATGCCTTGCGCACGGCCGGGCTGGAAGGCCGCGCCGACGTGACGGCAACGGACATCAGTTATGGCGAACAGCGCCAACTTGAGATCGCCATGCTGCTGGCCATGGAGCCCGACGTCCTGTTGTTGGACGAGCCCCTGGCCGGCATGGGCGTCGAGGAATCGGCCCAGGTCATCAATCTCATCCGGCAGTTGGCAACGGACCATTGCGTCGTGCTGATCGAACACGACATGGATGCCGTGTTCGCCGTCGCCGACATCTTGACGGTGATGGTGGACGGAGAAATCCTGGAAAGCGGAACGCCGGAATCAATCCGTGACAGCCAACGGGTCCGGGAAGCCTATCTGGGCGATGAACAGGTGGCGGGCGGGAGCGCGTCGTCATGAGCGCGCCGCTTATTCGACTGGAAGGCGTCCAAACCTTCTATGGGGCCAGCCATGTCCTGCGCGGCGTCGATATGACACTGGAGCCGGGCGCGTGCCTCAGCCTCATGGGCCGCAACGGCATGGGCAAGACGACGACCCTGAAAACCATCATGGGCCTGGTCCGGCCGCAGAGTGGGTCCGTCAAGATTATGGGCATGGACGGGACGGCCATGGCGCCGCACGCCATTTCCCAGGCCGGCGTCGCATACGTACCGGAAGAACGCGGTATCTTTCCGAACCTGACGGTCGCCGAAAACCTATCCATGGCGGCCCGGCCGGGGCGCCATGGCCGCGAAGACTGGACCTACGGCCGGGGTATGGAACTGTTTCCACGCCTCGCCCAGCGCCGCGATCACTGGGGCAACAATCTCTCAGGCGGCGAACAACAGATGCTGACCATCGGCCGCGCCCTTTTGACGAACCCCGACGTGTTGTTGCTGGACGAGGCGACGGAGGGCCTGGCGCCGCTGATCCGCGAAGAGATTTGGTCGGTAATCCGTGTCATCAAGGCCGCCGGGATCGCGTCGGTCATTGTCGACAAGAACGTCGGCAAGCTGATGGACCTGGCCGATCATCATATGATCTTGGTCAAAGGCGAGGTGGCTTTTGTCGGCGCTGGTGATGAAATGGCCGCCGACCCCGACCGGCTGCACCGGCTGCTGGGGGTTTAAGCTTCGGGGATCGTCCGGGACCGGATGATGGTGACGGTGGAGCACGTTGTCGCCGAACTGCCATGCTGGTTCCGGAGATCATGACCCACCTTCAATATGCCCCGATCCGGTTTGCTGCTTGAGCGCCGGGCTTCCAAGATGGTGATGTGATTGGTCAGCGTGTCGTCCGGATAGACCGGGGCCAGCCAGCGCACATCATCCATGCCGGGGCCGCCGAATGACACATCGCCATCCAGGAAACCAGCCTCCGTGAACAGGCGGAAAGCCAGGGCGACGGTCTGAAACCCGCTGGCGATAATACCATCGAACGGCCCGTCCGTGGCGGCATAGTCTTCGTCAATGTGGATGGGCTGGGTGTCATAAGCGCGGGCAAATGCGATGATCTCGCGGCGCGATAAGGTATAGGGCCGCGAGATCATCATCTCGCCCTCCGCGTAATCCTCCAGATAGCGGCCTTCGCCTCTTTCTTCGCTCATGGTGGTGTCCTCAATCCCTTGATGAAGGCCTTCATCTCGCGCAATACGATCTTCGGCTGGTCGCGGTGCGGGGCATGGCCGCAGTCCGGCAGCTTCAACAATTGAACGGGCCCGGCGGCCGTTGCGGCAATCCCGTCGATCTGAGCCATGGTGCCATATTGGTCCGTTTCGCCTTGGATGGCCAGAATCGGCGCCTTCACGCGGCCGACAATGTCCTCAATGTTCCAGGCGCGGAAATCCGGTTCCAGCCAGATATCATTCCAGCCGCGAAAGGCCTGTTCCGGATCCTTGTGGTAGCGGCCGAGCCTCCGGACAAGGTCGCCCGACCGGAAGGTTTCCCTAGCCTGTGCGATGGCATCGACACAAATATCTTCGACAAATATGTGCGGCGCTTCAACGATTAGGCCGGCGACGGGATGATCGGCCGCATGGATCAGTGCGATCGAGCCGCCGTCGCTGTGGCCGACCAACAAGGGCCGTTGAATGGCCAACGCCGACAACAAGGCCGGCAGGGTGCGGCGCGCCTCGTCGTGCATGAAATCTGTCGTGTAGGGATCGGACCGCGGCGCCGAATTGCCATAGCCGCGGCGCGAATAGACAATTGCCGCCAGCTTAGTGACGCCGGCCAATTGACCCGGGAAATTCCGCCACATGGCTGCCGATCCCAAGCCTTCGTGCAAAAACACCAGCGTTGGGCCGTCCGCATCACCAGCATAGCGGTGCACCTCCAGCACGGCACCGTCGGCATCGACGAAGGATATCTCATCGGCGCCGTGTGCGCCGTCGCTGGATGTCATGGATCAGGCGTTCTCGCGAAGTTTGTATCGCTGGATTTTGCCCGTCGCGGTCTTCGGCAACTCATCAATGAATTCGATCCAGCGCGGATACTTGTAATCGGCCAGCGTCTGGCGGACCGAGGCTTTCAACTCGTCGGCCAGATCATCGGATGCGGCCTGATCCTGCTGCAGGACGACGAAGGCTTTCGGTTTGATCAATGCGTCGGCATCCGGATGGCCGACCACGGCGGCCTCCAAAACCGCGTCGTGGGCGATCAACGCGCCTTCCACTTCAAAGGGCGAGACATAGATGCCGCCCACCTTCAACATGTCATCGGACCGCCCGCCGTAAATGTAATAGCCCTCGTCATCGATAAAATATTTGTCGCCGGTGACGGTCCAGCGGCCTCGGAAGGTATCGCGGCTTTTATCGCGCTGGTTCCAATACATGATGGCGCCGCTGGGACCGTTGACCTGCAGGTTTCCCAATTCGCCTTGCGCCACCTCCGCACCGTCCTCATCAACAATCCGCAACTCATAACCCGGCACTGCTTTGCCGCTGCAATTGGGACGCACATCGCCTTGGTGGTTGGTCAGGAAAATGTGCAGCATTTCCGTGCTGCCGAGGCCGTCCAGGATGTCGCATCCCATGCGTTCCTGCCACCGGGTCAGCAGATCGCCGGGCAACGCTTCACCGGCCGAGACGCTGAGGCGGAGATTGGTCTCACCGGGAGCGGGCAGGTCGTCGCCAGCCAACAGCATGGCATAAAGTGTCGGCACACCATAGAAGACGCTGGGCTGGTGGTCGCGCAGGATGGCCGATACCGCGTCCGGCGCCGGCGGGCCTTCCAACAATACCGCCGTGGCGCCGACGGCGAAGGGAAAGGTCAAGCCATTGCCCAGGCCGTAGGCGAAGAACAGCTTGGCGGCCGAATAGACGACGTCTGTCTCGGTGAGGTCCAGTGTTGGGATGGCATATAGATCAGCGGTGGCCAGAAGATGAGCGTGCAGGTGCACCGCGCCCTTGGGCATTCCCGTGGTGCCCGACGTATACAGCCAAAAACACATGTCATCGGGCCGGGTGGCAGCGGTCTGGAATTCAGTGTCTGCGCCGGTCATCAAACTGCTCAGGGACTTGTGCGGCCCGCCGTCGCCGCCGGAGACGATGACATTCTGCAAGTTCTGATGATCATCCA
>Ga0114932_10001330_pt1 | contig 28255 bp, 53 predicted proteins | sample 2SBtaG_2_FD_87286 | JGI IMG/M metagenome (GOLD analysis project Ga0114932, IMG submission 87286) | Deep subsurface microbial communities from Kolumbo volcano to uncover new lineages of life (NeLLi) - 2SBTROV12_ACTIVE470 metaG | ecosystem: Environmental > Aquatic > Marine > Volcanic ...
AATTTATTGGGTGTAATAATCATATCGCTATTATATCACTGTTTGTCTAGCATGTCAAGGTCTAAATGCGAAATATATTTTAAATTTTTACAGTTTTCCCATTCATTTATCTCATTTAAATTCGGATTAACTTTATAAAAATTAGTATTCGGAAAACTATCAAATGTATTCTTATGTTGTTTTATCCAATCGTATATATCACCCTTATCTACTTTACTTAATTTATCTGCATAACCATCTGTGCCAGCATATATGTTATCTATTGTACCATCTGCCGAAAATAAGTCATAACCTATTATGTAAACTTCTTTAGCACCTAATTCACAAGCAAGATATATTGCTCTAGCACCTGTGCTATATGCAAAGTCTCCTATCTCTGGTTCTATATTTTCAACAAAGTCATTAGGCACAACACCAGTAATATATGTCATGCCTAAATTATTACCTACCATTAGAGTAAACACTCCATCAGCACCGTGGTAGACAACATCTTCCGCATTATTCCATTCGATATTGGTTTCACCACCCATAGACTCTAGCATAGTTTCTGCTACTATCTTTGGCACTGGTGTCCAGTATCCTAAATATGTTTTATTTTTGAGAGCATATCCTGACCGATATATTTCATGACCTATTCTTGAATCTAATGCTACTAATATGTCTGGTGTAAAATCACGATAGATTGCATTACAACCTATAACTGTGCCGTATGATTTTAAACTTTCTAGATCAATTGATTTACGAGAAGGTCCATTACCTAAACAAAATGCTCTCATATTTTTTCCCATTGCTTTTGCAGTTCATCCTTTAGTTCATTACGCTTAGGTTTCTTTTTATTAGGAATGACCTGTGGTCTATTCTTATTTGCTTTTGCAACTGGGTTACTTTTTAATTTCTTTGACATTTTGACAATAGTTTTCAGTTTAAAAATGGTTTAATAATATAAATAGTTGTATGTTCTCAATAGTTTTTTTAATTACAGCAGTTTTCACTTTCGAAGGTGAAGTTGATAAGTACTATACTTATTACCAGGATACAGCGTATCTTACATATGAAAGTTGTGAGGTTTACTTAGCAAATAATCAAGAGTTCATAAATCAATCTCTAAGCGAACATTACCTAGAGCGAGGAAACAACTTTCCACCTAGTGTAAATATAGAAGATTATACTGGATTTACTTTAGAATGTCAACCTTATGCATGGGATAATCAAAGTCTAACACCGATGATGTATAGACCTGTTATTGAAGAAGAATTACCCCAGGTTTAGATTTTTAAAATCTTGTATTGCTTCTTTAAGTAAAGGTAGATAATCTTTCTTATCTTTTACGAATCTTTGAACAGCACCATCCTCTGTCACCATAAGTATAACAACTTGATCAATAGGATTACCAAATCTTTCTTCATACATTTCACAATAAGCAGAACATTGAATAAAATAGTTCTCACACCATTCTTCTTTTTTCTCTTTTGTAGATGTTTTGAAATCAATTACAGATAACTTACCATTATATTCAGCGATACAATCTACTCTACCTGCAATCTGGTATTCATCACTATACAATGCTGCTTCTTGTAAAACAATATTATCAACATTATCTAGTTCACTTTTCATTAAAGTAAATAATGCCAAAGGCAATACTTCTTGTTTTGTTAGTTCTTCATTATTAAGATAGTTTTCTATTAATGTATGTACAGCAGTACCTCGTTTAGCAGCGGCTCTCATTATTTGGTTCGCAACATCAAAACCTACACTGGCACGCCATTTACGAATGCCTTCTTTACCTCTGTCATTTAAAACAGTAGTAATAGATGGATACTTCTCACCGTTCGGCGTGACATAGTATCTTTTACCATTGATAGATTCTGTTTGTAAGTCTGGACCTGACGAAGCAGGTGCATTGTGTTTAAAGGACTTCATGTCGTACTTGTCCTTAAAAAAGGTATTCAATTGATTCATAACTAATATTATAACAGATTTTGTTTATAGAGTCAAGCCGTTTGTGTATCTTGTTTTACCGTCAACTCTAGACGCTCTCAATACTTGTTTTCTGTTATCATCTTTATACGAGCAATGGACCCAACCACTATTCGGATCACCGTCTGTATAAAATTCTAATATTATTTGGTCAAAATCTAAATTATCTATTATATATTCTGCCAATACTTTATTATCTATACCTGTTATTTCAAAGTCAGCAGCCTGACCTTTAGCATGTTGAGAAGTTTTACTTGAACCTATCGCCTCACATAATTCTGGCGATCTATATCCACTTGTAATTCTAACTGACTTACCGAAGTGTGTTCTAACTTTTTGTAAAACATTTTCACATAAAGATTTCATATTTTCTAAATGTGTTTCGTTAGGTGTATTGTTAATACCTTTTCTAACTGCTGTATCTGATTTTGTAAATTCGTTTAGACTAAAATTTTCACTTAGTTGCATATTATCCTCTAGTTATTTCGATTATCTTTTTAACCTGTGTTTCAATTACATCACCACGATTTGGCCAATAGATATAATCTTCTGGTGATTTTGCTAATTTAATTAATAAAGGTATTATTAATTTTTCTAATTTAGCAAATTTATCTTTCTGTTCTTTACCTAGATTATCTTTTCTTAAATCATATTCATCATCCATTTGCTTCTTAGCAATTTCTAATTCTGTCTCATTCTTTTCTTTGATTTCAGATTTAGTTGAATTGATTGCTGAATATATTTTATCTAGTTTACCTTCAATTGTAGTAAGAACCTCTTTAGATACAGCTTTCCCGACACCATCAGCCGTTTGTTTAACAACTGCCTTAGTTGTTTCCGAATCTGATTGTGTTTTTTCTGACGGTTTCTCAGCAACTGAGGAGAAACCCCAATCACCACCTTCTTCAAACCCGTCTAAAAAATCAAAGTCTGCCATATATGTTTCCTTCGATGAGCGCTCATCTGTAATGCCTTATCGGATTGACTTTACAACAGACTGACTTCTTATGTCTAGAATGAAGTATGTTAAAGTGTGCTCGATAGCACTAGTATAAGTATTTATCTTCCTCCACCTTTCAAAGCACGAGTTTTATGTTTTTTTCTTATCTTCTCAATTTGTGTATCTTTTACTGATCTTTTCCCATATCTTTCTGCAAGGTGACTATTAGGATGTGCTTCTGATATTTTAGATAATGTTTCTTTCCAACCAGAGTCTGTATGACTTTCAACTGATCCTACACTTGAAACAATATTCATTTGAGTTGGCGGAAGTAATTCGATATGTCTTTTTTTTGTTAGTTTTTCCATTTCAGCAATGGTCATTAAGTCTTCCCAAACTTCACCTGTCTTTTTATTTCTGAAATTATATGTTGGCATTTATTCCCTCACTATACCATTTTGGTATACTGGTCTTCCATGTAGCAAAACCATTCTTGTATTTGATATAATAATCTCGATAAGCAGTAATACTATCTTCATTCTTAACATCATCTGGCATTGCTTGTGTTGGTTGATTAAAAGGAATATTTAGTGGTGCATTTTTAGGTGGGTTTCTTAACAAGTCTTTTAATACAACATATGATTTATGATCTTTACCATATCTAATTTTAAATTCTTCGTGTAGATGAGACCACATTTGATATAACCACCAATAGTTGTAAGCACTAGCACGAACCCATACAGCACTCGGGTGATTTATGTGGCATGCTTTATAGACAATTGCCTCTTCATTAGGATTATCTAATTTGTATCTGGTTACTTTTCTACCTGTCTTTGATTTAGCAATATACTTTTGACCGTCAAGCACTCTATGAGCAGTTGACATTAATTGAGCATATTCGATAAGCATTTTAGTACAATGTTTGTCTAAATGCATTTCAGCACAGGTCTTTGGTTCTTCATGTAGATAAAATATATTCATTTTATAATTTTGTTTCTATAATTTTTACCACTAACTTTTCATAGTTAGGATTAGTTGAAAACTTATCAAGATACATAGCAAGTTCTACCGCTGTGATATCTGGATTTTCTTTTCTTGCTTCTCTAAGTTCTTCATATGCCCATACTTCATTGATGATACGAACATAATCTCTAACACTAGCACATTTACTTTCATAAACTTTTACACCCCACCCTGGCCATTTGTTTGGATCCCAAGTGATAGGTAGTAAATGTTCTTGACTCTTATCAAAGGTTCTGATACCAAATAGATTATTACCTTCATTGGCAAATCTAGACTTACCCCAAGCAGACTCTAATATTGCTTGTGCAATTATAAGTTTTCTAGGTAGTTGTCGTTCAGGTGATACACTTAGATAAACATAATCAATACAGGCATCCAATGAAGCAATAAATTGCTTATTTGTATCTGAAATAATATCAGGTTCTTCTAATGCCCCTCGTATATCGTCTATGAATTCTTGATCTACTTTTGGTATTTCTATTTCGACAGGTTCGATTTCTTCGACAGTCTTATAAGAATAATTTAAAAATGAATAAGTTAATACTGTAATTACAAAAGCAATTAATCCTGTCTTAACTTCTTCTCTATACTCTTGTATGTAATATGCAAGTAATGATGAATATTTTTTTATGTAATAAATCATATGTGTTTCCTCAACTCTCTTTTTGTTTTCCAAGGTCTACATACAAACCATCTATATTGTGGTTTAGGTAATGCAGGACCTTCGATTTCTAATTCGTTTGTCGATTCAGCATAAATTATTCCTTTTAACATTAAAGAAACTGCTGCCTCATATAGTTTACATTCTTTGTATGGTCCGTCTATTCTTCGTCTAGGCGTTTCATATCTCGCCTTTCGATTATCTAGAATACCATTGATAATCTTTTTTTCGTATCTGTTTAGTTTCATTATATAATTATATACTATTTGTTTCGGATAGTCAAGCACAAAAAACCCCTAGTAAATAGGGGTTTAATGATAACATGGATTATTCATTCTTCATAAAATCGTCATTCCAATCGAATGCTTCTTTCACTAGATTCGCTGTAAATCCTTTGTACTTATTATTGACTTTTTTATTAACAACCGTAACTAGAAAATCTGCTTCTCCAGCAGATAGTCCTTCTAATAATTGTATAAAAATTGTTTCTCTTTTATTTTGTGAGATTGTACTATCGCCACCTTTTGTAAACAAATATAAGCGTCTTGCTTCTTGAGTCAAAAGAGTATGATCTGTTCCAATCGGTGCGTCATTAACAGTATAAGGCACATCACCTTTTGGTAGTAACCATTCTATTTTAGGATCAAATGCACCTTTTAGCACTTGTCTTAAAGCAACTGAATCATTTTCTTTTAATATTTTCAGTTTTCTTGGTTTATCTTTTGCGTTGTTTATTTTTGTAGCGATTTCATCAAATAAAGTAACCATTGCTCTACCTGATTCTGATAAAGCACTAACACCTTGTCTAGACATTAATGCTGGGTGGGATTGTGTACCAGGGTTGTTACCATCTTCGATAATACTACCGTCTGGATTTCTTCTTACTATAACCATTATTTTTCTCCTTAACAGTTCTTTTGAGATTAAAATTCATCTATAACCTCAATTAAAGTTTTAAGTTTATTTTTAATAAAGTAGTTCAAGATTTTATCTCTTGTTGCCACTTTAACATTATCAAACTCATTATTAATTTTATCCTCTAACTCTTGAGGAATACAATTCAAATCAATTAATTTTCTGTTGCGATTGTAATTTTTTTCTTCTTCTTCGGTCATTGTCATTAAGACTTCTTCTAACCATGAATCTATTTTCTTTCTACTTAAAGGTTTCTGTCGTCTACCTTCTATGAAAACATCATCATCTGACAATACATTAGGGATACCATCGCTTCTATCACCTTTTAGTATATGTTCTTTTATATATAGGGCAGGATTTTCATCTTTACCTACATACTTATTTAGTACAGGATTATATTGTTTTACAAATTCATTGTGTAATTGTATAAAATCTTTATCACCTGATAAAATTAGTATTTTTTTCAAATGGTTAGGCGATACTCTATTTTGCACTCGTCTAACTAAAGCCGCAATAATATCATCTGCTTCAGCAGTTTCTAGTTCTAAAACTTTATATGGAAGATTTTCTTTAATCTCATTTCGAATATTACCTAACATAGTAAAGATAGCATTCCAATCGTGATCTGATTTTTCTCTATTTGCTTTTCTGCCTGCTTTATAATTAGGAAAGAATTCTCGTCTCCATACATTTTTAGAGTCACAAGCAATAACCATATCGCCATAATCTTTACTAAACTTTTTATTATGTGCTCTAAGTGAATTTAAAACCATGTGTCTAACAAGGTCTTCCGATAGTTCAACTGCCTGACGGCCATTTATTTGAACCATTAAATTAGAAATCATTATCTGATTTAGGTCAACTATAATCATAATATTATTATAACATAATCCTTTCGGATTGTCAAGGTCTATTCCTCATCTTCTGGAAAGAAGTCTATTTCAAATTCTTCTTCGGTATCATCTTTTACTTCTTGTTGTATTTCTTCTTCTACAATTGGTGGTGTTTTTGCTGAAACAGATATATTGCGATAATTAATATCGGTATACTTCTTGCCATCTGGCATGGTAACTATTTTTGTAAGATTATCGGTTATGTCTTGCATTGGGTGTCTATGACCAAAATCTCTTTTTAGCAAACTCTTTATGCCCTCTATGGTGACTGCTAAATCTCTTAGAAAAGCATCGCTTTCCATAGTGACAGCATTTTCTTTTAAATCGTTTATAATGTCAACGGTCATTTGCTCTGCAAGGTTTTCTATAAAAGTTTCTTCTTTATAAAACTTTGCTTCTTCTTCGCTGATTTTAGGACCCTCTACTTTTCTTTTACGAAAAACTTTATCCATAGGAAACTGTATAAGTTTTCCCATTTTTACCTTCTTTTTTTTGCTAGTTCTCTTTTTATCCATGATATTGCCTGTGGTGATGTTGGTTTTTGATTTATCATTCTTCTTATTGCTTTATGCACTTTTGGATTGACATCTTCTTTTCTTTTGTTATTATCAACAATAACAAAATTGTTTAGACCAAATAGATTTTGAAATCCACCTATGTTTCTTTGAACGGTCTTATGATTTTGTATGACGATAGCGTCTGGCAAGACTCTATCTCTCATTGAATTTCTTTGTAATGCAACTTCTAAACTTGTATTAACAAATACCATATAGGTATCATAACCAAGATTTTTCATTAGTCTTGCTTCATTTGATATTCTGGCATAATCTCTTGCCGTGCTATCTAATATGAGACCTAAACGACCTTCTAGTGCCAGTTTCAATTGCACGCCGGTTCTCATTTTTGCTTTTGATCTTATCTCATCACGCCTTTTCACCTCTTCTGGATCAGATATAGCAAAATTTAAACTCATGTTTTCTTTTTTTAAAGCAGCAGCAAAAATATCATCACTATTAATAACTTTTAATCCCATACCAGACAATGTTCTTGCAGAAACCCAAGACTTACCTGAGCCAGGTCCGCCTGCAAGAAAGAATGCCTTGAATATATTAGGGTCATATACACCCTCGGTTATATATTGTTGAAAGTCTATCATACTACTATTTATATGCTGGGGCAATTGTTTTCCATTTCATTGGTTTTTCTTCATATTCTCCATAGTATAAATTAGTCCAGTCACCTGTGCTTAAATATCTTCTCATACTACGAATATATGCTTCAGCACCCATTCGTGTTCTCATGCCTTCTTCTTTTAATTTCTTATTATCAGTTCTAGTATTTTCTTGAGATTTACCTGCTTTAACAACACCCTCTTGAGTCTTGATCCATTTCTTAATATTATCGTAAGATAATGTATGATTGTCTGGTAGTTCTAATACACTTGGGTGAACATTAGAAAGTTTAGGTGGTTTTCTTTTTGCTCGAAGATTGGCCATCTTCTCGGCCATTTCTTCTTCTGCTAAAGTTACCTTGTTTATTTCCCAAGCACTATCTGTTTCTGATTTAATCATTAACTAACTGGAATCTTTGATAAATCTTCTTCTTCAATACCATTTAAAAATTGTGTAAATGTTATTTTACCTGTAGCAGATTGCCAAGTGCCATCTGTGTTATAGTAATCAGGATGTTCATTTGTCTTTTCATATTCTTTTATGGTTTTTGATATATGATAACCTTCTTCATTTTTCATATTCATAAATTTTACTAAGACAGGATTCTTTGGATTATTTTTATAAACTTCTATTGCAAGATAGTCTATGATCTTATGATCCATTGGCGTCTTTAAATATTTACCCATATTAATATCTCCTTGGTATAGTTTCTTTTCTTAAATAAAGAACACCTTTGACAACTTCTTTGCCAAACTCTTTATTAACAATATGCATAACCTGTGCTACAGAGTTTCCTTGCACCTCTTTATCTTTTAATTTATTTTCACCAGGTGGCATATAACTCACCTTATAGGTGTGTACTTCTTCTTTAAATTCTGGCATATCTCTCCTTATATATTATATTCGACTAATCGTTCTTCAACAATCAATAAATCATCAGCAGTATATTTTAAATCTCTAAAGATATGGGATGCTTCAAGAAGCAACACAGCATTATCAAAGTGATCTGATATACATTCAAAGAATTCATTATTTTTGAAAACAAATTTATAGTTTCTTAATTGAAAATTAGTTAGTTTCATTTGTGACTCTTTCCCCTTTAAAATTGATAACACCTTTAGATACAAAATGTTCTACTAGTTCATTGTATCCGCCTATATGTACATCATCAATTACAATTTGAGGAATAGTTCTCACTTGTTTGCCTAATGCCTCATATAATTCTTCAAGCGACATTTCGACCATAACAACCTTTTCTTCGTATTCATGGCCAAGGCGTGTCAATAACGCCTTTGCCTTGTCGCAATACGAGCATTGAGGTTTACTGTAAACTGTTATACTCATTAACTTAACTCCTCTACAGCAACCTCTTCAACAGGTGCATTTGACATTAGATCATCAACTGCTTCTTCAGCAAGTGAATCTATATCTTCGGTACTCACAATTTCTTGACTCATTATATAATCAAAAAGTCTGTTTGCTTCACCAACACCCATTTTAAGTCCAACATAAACTCTATATTGTCCTGTAGGTGTTTCATAGACTGCCTTATTCCATTCTTCATATCCTTGAACCTTTATCTGTTCAATGACATTTACTGTGGTACTTTCAATCTTAGAAGCAACTTGTTTGTTACCTTCTTGACCTACTTCGGTGATATAAAGTTCAGATTTTTTATTCATTTCACCCTCTAACTGATCAGCAAGATTTGCCTTTGCAATCATAATTGCCTTTTCAACAGCAAGTTGTAAGTCTGGACTTGACCCTTGACCGACTGCATAGATATAATCTTCAGCATCACGGTTTTTAATCAAACCCTTTTCTATTTGGGCGTCAACATACCATTGAGGTACTTCATTGAGTAATCGCCCTTCTTTGTTTGCTTCTAGGTCTACGGTATATGTACTTTGAGCACAGTTCGCCAAAGTTAAACCTACTAGAGCAATTAACATAATTCTAATCATTAGTTTATTCTCCTTCACTTTGATTCATTACATTGTAAGTTATCTCAAGTATTCTCTCAAGATTTATTTTGTCCATAAATTCGCCACCGTGTACTGTAAGGACGACAATACAGGTAATAATTACTAATAATTTAGTCATTATCTTTTTTCTTCCCAGACACCTTTTTCACTTAAACAGACCATGCCCGGTGTCTTAAAAGGGTGATCTGGTCTTTCGTACTGCCTGCAATAAGCAGGAGTAGTCAATCCATCATAATAAAATTGTGCATATAGTTCCCAATAATTAGGACCATCGTAACCATCTTTACATTGTAGCACTTCTTCTTTAGTTATAATTGTTTCTTTAATTAAACATTCTGAGTCTAAACATTTTTCAATTGTTGAAGTTTCTGTTTTAATCATACAAGGGTTTTCATTCAACCATTCTGATTTACTTTTTTCTTCACCATATGCCTTACTTATAAGAAGTATAATAACAACTATAAACATAAGCGATATTATGTATCTATGAAAAGGATCAAAATGCATTAGTGAATAGTTCCGTTTCTTGGTCTTGAATTAATATATACTTTATATAGTTCAGTCATTTTAATTGACCACATATTTTTCATATCTTTATCTTTAGCATTATCATATGCCCTACAAAGTTTACCTAGTCTTTTCATATATAGTTTAAAAGACATAGGAGGTTCTGAAAACTCTTTTTCATCAAACCAATTACTCATTACCACCAACCCTTTTGTGTTGTTTCTTGTATCTGCCATCTACCGTCAGGCATTTTACAAGCAGTACCAAATTCACTCTCTCTTTTAATACCACTTAACGGCCAAGTTTGTGATATACTAACAACTGATTCATAGTCAGTACATTTAATACCCTTAACTAGATAACTTCGATTAACAACAACCGTACCCCAATTACCAGTTCTAGAATTACCCCAATTGGTATGTGATCGTTTACCAGGTGCTGTATTTAATGTGTCTATAAAAACAGCATTGTGAATATTCATGTCATTTTTATACATCATATCCGCACCTAATTGAGCGCCTATAAGAGTACAAGCAGCAGTTAGTGCCACATTTGTATCAAGTAAAGCACGACAGGTTGTAAATCCACTCACGCCACCAGCAACTGTACCGATATGACTTCTCACATTTGTTTGAGAGCAACCTGTACTAATTAATAATATAGATACTATGCAAATAACATAGAATAGTGAAAATAATTTACCTTCGTGTTTTCTTATAAAAAACATATCTTTCAAAGTTTTTTTGTTTTTAAAATTCTGTATCATCTACCTATATCTTTTATATTTGATTTACTAATAACTTGATATGCACCTTTATTATATGCAGGTGCAACTGTAAAGTTTTTACTTTCTTCTAATTTCCAATTGTTGACAGGTTTAGTGCCAGCAACCTTTTTGGCGGTCCGTACGGGATTCGAACCCGTGGTCTCCTGCGTGACAGGCAGGCGTGATAACCGCTTCACTAACGGACCATCTGATATATCAGTTGATCTAGATTTATCTACACCTAATCGTTTCAATTCTTTTTCATGTTCTCGCAAAGTCAATAATCTTTGACTAGTCAAAGGTATTGGTTTTTTCTTTGATCGTTGATATGTATATATTATAGAACCCATTAATTACAATCCTTGTTTTTATAATCATCTTGAAGCGAACACTTATACATCTTGTCTGCCTCTAATCTCATTTGTGCTGATATGCCGTCTAATATATCAGGCATATTATTAAACACAACAGCAAGTATCTCTAAACTTAACTGGTGCATTTGTCTATTAAGTTCTGCATTTGCAACAGCACTATGATCCATGTCATTATTTTGAACCTTTTGTGTGATTACATGACCTACAACTGCCTCATTATAACTATCGGCCCTGGCAAAACCAGAGACCAATAGTGTAGTTATAATTAACAACATAAGAAAATTTAATCTTATCATTTTGCGTTAGGACCTCTACCAGAGAACACAGTCTTACCGCCCCCTTGTTTTGCCTTTTCAGCAGCCCTCTCTGCCTCTTCTCTAGCAGTTATACCGAGCAAGTCTTTGGTATATTTTTGAGGATTCTTTTGCGACCAGGCAGTAATCAAGTTCTCTATATTCTTAACCGATATCTTGTTACCTCTAAATTCTTCTGGTCTGTCTTTTCTAAACTGTAGCAAGTCTTTCAACCATGCGACCTTCTTCGGTTTAGTTTTTAACTCTCTAAACTCTATAAACAGATTTTCTTTTTCACTATATATTCCCATATAACTCTCCTTTTATTTTCTTTAGCATATCATAATAACGAATCATTGTCAAGCATACAAATTGTCTTGCTGTGCCTCAAATTCATCTACCATCTTTTGGTACTTTTCAATCTTTTGATCAATTTTTATAAAGAAAGACTCGTTATTCTTAACTGCCTCTCTAATCTCTTTTAGATCATTGATAATTTCTAGTATATCGTTCACTACTTTTCTCCTCTCAATATTTTTAAATCGGTATGGGCATTTTTTAATGCACTTGACAGGAATCCTACCATATAGAATGCCCTATCACTATTTGTTTTATAATTTAAGAATTGAGTCTTTGATTGACTCTCACCTTTACCGAACATATAATTAACTATATCCTCGTCTGTTGTTCCTTGTAAGTATTTTCTCATAATGTATTTTCTCCTAATTAAAAAAGTGAAGCATTTATTTTGTCGTTGCCGTTTTGGGTGCTTCTACTCGATCAAACTCACGAGCGCCAGACGGCCCCACAATCAGTCTCCGAGGGCATAGATTTCGTGTCATTGTGGGTGACCTTACTCTCGGTGTTTTTGCCCTTTACTTTTGCTATGGCATAATAAAACTCCCTACTACAATTATTGAAACTATCAGTATGACCACTAATGTAATAAAACTCATTAACATTATAGGTCTCCGAATTCTTCTTTGAATGATTGATAATAAGCAACTGCCGCACAATAAGCGAAAAAGGCAGTAAGTGATAATGTAGTGTATAATAATATAGTCATATTTCTTTCCGTTTCGTTGTTAATATGTCTTTATTATATACTAATACACGGCAGATTCAAGCACTTTCGGGCATATAATACCATTTTATCTTATTGATTTTATTGAGTTTTTTAATAAATTGAAAAGTGTTGCAAAAATACAACACTAAAAATGCGTGTTTTGAGGTGATTTTGAGAGTCCTAGGGCGTATATATGACTATGATTCTTTGTGTATAATTTAAAATTCTTATTTGTCGATTGATTTATCTAGGTTCGATACTTGTATCCCTCTTAGATAGTGTCTTTCTGGATGATAAGATTCCTTAATCATCTTTTTTAAAATTTTAATTATGAGCATTTTTAAACTTGCCATAATTACGCCTTAGGTTTTAGTGAAGTTTGAGATATCAAATCAAATTTCGGAGTTATTACGCATCCGTCGGATGTCGTATGCTTCTATTTAGACAAAATGAAATTTTCACCCTCATACTTACAAATATAATACGCATCCACAACATCTGTAGCAGGTGAAGTGTGCTTACATTCAAACATATCTAAAACATTAAGACTCGTATCGAGAGTAAACTGTTCGATCATCGCTTCTTTATTTGCATTACCTTTACCTGTCGCAAATTTCTTTATGACTGACGGTGCAATTAGATTGTAGTCCCATTGATTTTGATGAAGTTTGTATTTAAGTAGTCCCATATTTTCTGCAATATGAAAGACTCGACCCTTTGAGGCGAATGAATAATCTTCTAGATTGATTGTATGTATCTTTTTAGAAGCCATATGTTTTGGATAATATGTATTGATAATGTCTATAACCCAATCTGCAATATTTTCATATCGTTCAGACTCAGATGAATAAGGTTTATGTTCAGTACCATTGAAAGATACACCCTTAGATTTATATGAACCTGCATATTTCTTTTTAGTTGTTAAGTAATAAAACTTACAATCTTCAAATCTAAATTCATCTACACTAGTATTTACACATACACCAGGACAACTTAGACTATAATCAATCCCAATCTTCATCTATATCTGTTTTTGTTTCTACTTCTTCTTCGTGTTCATGACCACAGAATGGACAGAATTGCTCTAAGTAGTCCTCTGGTAGTTCGTGTTCAACCGTGTACTCTGCTGAACAGTTGTCGCATTTCTTTTTTAATATCATTAAATTCCTGCTGGTTGAGAAGTGATATCTACAATCTCACAAGCGCCTGCTGTACAAGCAAGTTCTTGAGCACCAGTTGTATTATCATCGCTTTCGTATTTTGATAGTTCTTCAAAATTAACTGACTTAGGCATTTGTTTTTTAAGTTCGTTATATCTTTCTCTATCTATATCTTGATAAGGTGCTTGCTGATATGTATGATCAGAATGAGGTAAGAAACTTACACCCGATACTTCGTCAAAATGTTTATATACCCACGCACCTACTTCCATCCATTCGTGGGATCTTACTGATACAGTACAAGATGGTTTATGTTCGCACCAGTGTCTTTGATATCTTAACCAAATCTCTAACTGTTCGATAGCAGTAAATTCATTTCTTGTAACAGCACCTTTAGGTGAAGCAGTAGGAAAAGAAAATACACTTACAACTGATGGATTCATTACATCTGGTTCGTGTGGTATGCCCTGATCTTTCATCATTTGAGTTAGAGGGTCTTTATTATCGCCTCTTACAGTTCTAACATAATAATCGCTATGTCTTGTATGAATACCAGAAGCACTATCTACTAACTGACTGACTGTGCCAGAAGGTTTAATACAAGTAGTAGCAGTAGATTGAGGTATCTTGAGTTTCTTTGCAAGTTCTTTATTTGTTTCTACTGCCATTTCTCGCATAGACTTTAATAGTTTAGGATCTGCTTCAATTGTTAATTGATTATCCATAATACCTGTGAGTGATACACCAAGTAGTCTTTCTTCTTCAGTATTATCTTTCCATATCTTTCTTAAATATTTAATGTCTGTAAGTGTTGATTGATATGTTCCTAGTGTAGCAGCAATTCTAACTTTTTTCTTTAATGTTTTAGTATCATCTGTAGCACGAATAACTACCTCTGTTAAATTACAGAATTGATATGGTCTTAATATAATTTCTGAGCAAGGGTTAGTACCAAATTCATGTTCAGGATCTCTACGACCATTTTCTGCAACTTTCTTTTTCGCTGCTTCACGATTAAATATACCTCTTTCACCAGACTTAGAATCGTATAACGATTTCCATTCATGCATAAACAATCCCATATCAGGAGTTCTTGTATAACAAGCAGAGTTATTTGCCAATGCTCTTTGACCATTCATCTCCCACCATTGTCCCATTTTTGCTTTACGAACCCTATCATCTTGAATATTACTTAATGAGATTAGTGCTGATCTTCTAACACCGCCTACTACAACAACTTCACCTACTTTACATACTAGATCATGGCATTCTAAACTGTCTAATTTTCTACCTGCAGCATCCCTAAATGTGTTGATTGCAAAGTCAAATAGATTAACTAATGGTTGAGGACCAGAAGCACGACCACCAAATGTCTTTAGTCTTGCACCTGCAGGTCTTACTTTTGATACATCAATCTTAGGTATCTGACCAGAATATAACATAGCAATTAGTTCTTTGAATGATCTTGCCCATCCAGTTTTACTATCTTCTACTACGATTATTGTTTCTGATTTTTCAACACGCTCAGCAACCACTGGTAACTTTTCTACAAGATCCCTTTCTACTGAAAAACCTACACCTGTACCACATAATAATATATACATGACTTCATCAAACGATCTTACATTATCAATAGGAATATAACTACAATTATATCCTGCAGTATGATCTCTTTCTAAAGCAGGTCCTGCCGTCATCAATGCTCTCATTGAGGGCATTACATCTAGATTTAAAACTGCTTCTTCCAGTTCTTCTCTATTAACCATTCTATGTTTATGATTTTCTTTTAAGTGTACTTCCATAAAGTCAAAATATCTTTTGACTGTTTCTGGCCAACTCTCCCTTTTCTTATCTTCATCTACGAACCTTGCGTATCTTGATTTATGTATGTATTGTTGGTAGCTAGTAGGGAGAAAATTGTCCATATTTGTTATATCCTTTTCCAAGAGTTTATTTGTTGTAGTGCTGAGAGTCCGCAAAATGTATTACTATATATAATACTTGCCACCTGTGCTGGTGTCTTTCCTGCAATTATCATATCGTTTATGTCTTTGTTTTCCAAAGACTTTGGCCATATTACCAAATTAAAATTACTATGTACAGCGTTGATCATACGATCTACAATTTGTTTATTTCTTGGTTCATTATCAAATATCATAGTGCATTGTGAGTGTTGTATATTTACAACAGCATCAGCACCTGCAAGAGCAATGGCGTTGTCTAAGAATAAACTATCAATAGGACCTTCTGTTATCATTACAGGTTTATTTAAATCTATTCTATCTAAACCATAAATCTTTTGTTTAGTATCATCAAATTTAATTGTAATATATTTAGGTTGCTCTTTACCAAATGCACGACCTTGAAATGCAAAAAACTTACCTGATCTATCATAGAATGGTATAACAATTCTAGGGTGATCAAATTCTAGAGAAGTAAATTTATTAGGAATAATGCCGTTAGTCCATTCATAGAAATTAGGACAGAAAAAAAACTTATCCCAATGTTCTTTTGGTATAAGTCTTTTATATAAAATTTGTTTTGCAGGATGAGTCATAACTAGATTATCAAATCTAGAGAGTGAGTCAAGGTGACGCTCATATGCAGTTTTTGTTTTTAGTTCTTTTGAAGGAGTAAAGTCGAATTCAGTTTTATCTTCACTTACTTTGCCATCTTTAAATCTTTCGAATATGTATTCTTTATGCATAATCGGATCAAGAAACTTAATAAGGTTACCAAGTGATTGACCCATACCGCAATTATGGCATTTGAAAAACATTTCGTTTTTCTTTTCATATACAAATCCTCTTGCTTTATTAGATGACTTCTTAGAGTCGCCACAATGCGGACACCTAAAGTTAAATAGTTTATCCGATTTTCTTTTAAATTTTGGAAGTCTTGTAGATAGGAGATTTAGAAATTTAATATCTATGTATGACATAGATTACATTATAACAAAATATGGTAAAAAAGTCAAGCCATCAATTCAAAGAACATAGGGTTATTCATTAGTAAACCAACCATAATCGCACACCCTATAATAACCCATCTCCATTTTTCTAACATACCAACTCTAGTGTCTAGTCCTGCTCTGATACCACGAATTTCTTCCATTATCTTTGCTTCAGAGCTTGAGTGCATTTCTCTTAGATATTTACTTTCGGTATTTATTCTGGAGTGTAATTCTTTAAGATCAGTATCCCATTCTTTTCTTCTAGATTCTAAAGTAATAAAGATATCTTCGTCTGTTTGCTCTGCTCTTGCTAGTTTAGTTTCTTGTTGTACAAGTAATCCTTTGAGAGATATTGTACAATCTGTTAGTTTATCAATTGCTACTTCTAATCTATGATGAATTTGCTCACTTTGTTGAGCATCCTTTTCAAGTAGAGCAATTTTAGTATTGATTTTTTCTAAATCTGACATACTAATATTTATCTATTCTGAAGGTTTTGGTTCGTAATATTCCTGATATGAAATGATAATTTGTCTTTGTTCCGCAATCGCTTTTCTTATGTCTGCATAGTTAATTGATAATGCTTGATAACCTTTGTCTGTTAATGCAAATAACACAGGTTGTTTGCCATCTGCTGTAAGTTTATCAAAAACTTCTTGATAGTTGTCTTGATTAATTACAATCCACTCTACATCATTTGCAGAAAGTGGGTCAGGTAACTCTAAATTAAGTGGTGGTTTTGCAACAGCAACTTTTACTGTTTCTATTTTTTTAATACCTGCACAAGCAGTTAATAGAAACATTGTTAATAATATAATTAATACTTTCATTTTAAACTCTCTATCAATGCAGGGCATTGTTTATTGTAATCATCTTGCTCAACAAGAGGAGAACCAGAAGCAATCTCTATACATCTATTTACATGACGAACGGCTTTGTTGATAACTTTTTGTGCTGCCTCAGGATTTTCCATACCCCAAGTTGCAATATCATATTTAGCAAACTTTTTAGTAAGTTCATTATTATCTTTTTGAAGCACTTCTAGTTTAGCACTTAGTTCTTTATTTGTAGTTAAGATATTTTCGTATGACTCTTTTTGTTGAGTTATAACTTCTTGTTGCTCGTTGATAGCAGTTTCTAATTGTATTTGATTTGCTTTAAGAACAGCATTGTCTGCTTTAAGTTTATACACATAAGCAAAACCTCCAGCGACACCTATCGCAGCAATCAGCATTATAACAAGTTTTATCTTAAACATTATTTATTTTCTAAGTCTTTTATTCTATTAGTTGCTTTATTAAGTTTTTTTTCAAGTTCATCTATCTTTTTGGTGACATATGGATACTTCTTTCTCCATGCGTCATCTGGTTGTTGTAACCAAGTTAGTCCCCAGCGTTCAACCAGATAGTCTGCAAACATATCAAACTTGCCATACATCCAAAGACCTATTCTTGTGCTTTTAAAGTATGTTGAAAATGCTAGACCAAATAACGAACCAACTAATGCTGTGTAGATCCACAGTCTATTAGTTGCCATATCTTGTATTATTTCCCACATATTATTGATTCATTTGTTTATGTTGACATAACTTATAGTAAGTATTAATATTGTGATCACTAAATGAATCAAAAGATAAACTTAGTATACCTCTCATTATACCACCAAACCAGTGTGTCAACATATAAAAGAACCCTGGTTGATCTTTATAGTCACCATTAGAATTAAAGTACATAAACTTTCCGTTATGTTGAAATCCCATCCACGCAGGTGGTATTCTGGTTACTAAATCGTTATTATTTCTAAATCTATAATGAGTGAATTTCTGCATAGAATTCCACTTCTTACTACCTGCTCTAGGTGACCCATATGTATATAATTTTACACTTGAATTATTTAATCTGCCTGCAACTAAAGTAGCAAGAGCAGCACCTAGACTATGACCTGTTATGTATATTTGTTTTTGTTCTGCACCACATTCGTCCATGTGTGCTACAATATCATTCCATACATCATTTAAAGCGTATTTAAAACCTCTATGAACCTTACCTTCAACTCGACCATCAATAGTAGATGAATAAACTTTTTTAATATCTAAATCTGCTTTAATATCTTCCCATTGAGTAGGTTGTGTTCCTCTAAAAACTAATATAAAATTATTCTTACCGTTTAAAGCATATGCTTGTGTGCCGCCAAAGTCAAAATATTTAATTCGCCAAGACTTGTCAGCATATGTTTTAAAAGGACCTTCGTTTTCATAACACTTCTCGGACAACTTTGCCATAAATGACGCTGTTGCCCAAGAAAAGTCAGATGATAGTTCCGTTAACTTATTATCATCCATTTTTGAATCCTTATTGTGATTTAATCAAAGTGTACACACCCCAAACTAATCCGACCCAAGCGGCTAGTTTTGCGATACCACCGAATAAAATAATTGAGATACATATAGCGATAACTACAGCACCATCCCAAGATGTTCTTTCTTTTACTCGATCAGTACACCAATTTTTGATTTTTGTAAACATAATTCTTCTCCTTATTTTGATATCTTTTTCTTCTTCATAATATTTTTATCTTTAGCAACACTCTCTTTTTTTCTAAGAGGTTTACCAGAGATAAGTGAACCCGAAGGTTTCAAATAGCTTGTAGCAGGAACTTGAAGTCCCATGCTATATTCTTTTACAAACTCTTTGTAAGTTTTACTCACTTTTTAGACGCTCTAACTTTTTTAGCAAGGTCACTATCTGCCTTACCCCAAGTACCAGAACCTTTAGTTATAAAAGAATTAACTCTTGCAAACGCCCATTGTTGTTGCGTTGCACCAGGTCTATGACCACCTTTCCATGCAGCCATGCCTCTATCGTAAACTTTTTTGAGAATTGAATAAGGCATGCCAGATTTCTTTGCCTTATTTTGTAAACCTTTAATCATTTCTTGAAGTTCTACTTCTACTTCTTCTTTTTTCTTTTTACCTTTTGCTTTATATCCTTGAGCAAACGCTGCTCTTCTTTGGGCAGCTGAAGCAAAACCTTCCTCTGTTTCTCCATACATTTGTCTAAACTTTTTAGTATGTTTTGATAATTTAGTTTTAGCACCTTTATCGCCCGGTGCAGGTTTATAATCGTCATCATCATCTGATTTTTTATAATCTTGTTTAGAGAAGTGTTTTGCTCTTTTCTCTTTTTCTGATTTCGATAATGTTTTGTAATATTTTTTAGGTTGAGTGCCACTTTTAGATTTGACATCTGGATCTTGTGCTACTCTTTTTTCGCCAAGAGGTCGATCATAACGATTATCAGCATTGCCATAATTAGGAACTTCTTTAGAACCAATTGCCATTGCTTTTAATTGATCTTTGCGTTTTGTTACTTCATCAATTTCTTCAACTGGATCTGGAAGAACCATATCAAGTGTTTCTTTGATTTTAAATCTTTTTAAAAGTCTATCTTTCATTTTTTCTTGATCCTTTTTCTTTACTGGTACAGTAGAAGAATCATCACCAGTTCCTGCAACAGCAGTTCCTGTAGCATTTGCAGGTGCTTCTTCATACTTAGGACTTTTTTTCTTCGTGCCATCTGCTCTAGGTATTAACCCTTTTGCTTTTAAATGTGATTTGTCAGTAAACCCTGCTTTACCTGCTTTGTATCTTTTCATAGCATCAGCAGTATTTGGTTTAGGCATATAAGTCCTCCGTTGTTAAATAAACATCTTTGTATTTAAATATGTCATATCCCATAATATTATCTGTACTCTCATTGAAAGTAATAGTGTCATCTTTATTTATGACTATATCACCATCTAAGTCGTATATATCACTTTTTACTTTGTATTCACCTGCAACTAAAGGTTCTCCATAGTTTTCAGATAAATCAAATTCAAATCCATTATCTTTTAAATATTTGTAAACTTCTTTTTCTACTTGTGCCGTGTTTTCAGTTTCTTCTTTTAGAAAAGCAATTGCAGCAGCAGCTGCTGATCCTAATGCACCACGAACACCTAACTTACCTAATAATCTTTTTAAATTAAAAACAAAACGAGTCAACAATGTATAAGCATTTCTTTGCTGTTGATTTGTTATTTGTTTTGACTTAATTAATACTTTACCTTTATCGTCAATAATACCAAGTTTATATGCTTTAGTTTTATTGAATGGTGTAACTAATAGTTTTAATATTCTATATGCAATTAAAGCGTCAATTACTCTACTCATTAAATTCTTCCTAGTTCTACTAATACTTTCCTATTGATTGGTATTTCAACCAAATCATATTCTGGCATAAAGTGTGAAAATACCAAAAATGTTTTTAATAATGTCCAGTGATTTTTCTCGATTTTGAAGAACAGGAGGGTAGTTGCGGCGTCAACGCCGAATACATTTGAAAGAATGATTATGTGATTTATAATCAGTCTTGCTTTTAATTCTCTAGATGTTTCATATTTTCTAAACAAGCGCTTTAAATATTTAAAGCGTTTCATATCATCTAAAAATTCCTGTTCATCAACGCAAGAAGGATTATCGTAATGTTTCATAGCGAACATATTGATATTCTCTGGCGTCAATTTCGAAAAATCAACCATTATAAAATCACCAATCTAAAATTGTGTTATACTAAATTTGCAAAAACCTTATATGTGTTATTGCTTTGTTTTTCCCAATTGAATTCTAGTTTTAATCCACCTTCTTTCTTATGAGAAATTCCGTCACCATCTTCTATTTCAGTTCCTTTGGACATAGGTCCATTAGAATTGTCAGATGTTTTGCCATATCTGCCACCAAATTGTTTTACTTCAACAGTTGCAGTACCTTTTTCGCCATCTATTTTAGGTGAATTGAAACTTAATCCAACTGTACCTATTCTAGTATTTAACTGTTCTAGAGCAGCGTCAGGTTGTAAGTATTCTCTATCAGCGATAGAACCTACATAAGCATTTAGTTTTTGTAAAGCAATAGGGTCTTGAACATTAAACGCAGCATGAGTTTCATCTTCTGCTTGTTTCAATGTAGCGTTAGCAGTATATTCATTGAATTGTCTAAAACTTTTCATTTTTCTTTTCCTTTTTCTTGTCAGATACCTCTTCTTCGATATCAGCATTAGGATTTACATCTAAAATTTCTTGTAAAGGTTGAGTACTCTCGTATGCTTTTCTCGCTCTAGGCGATAAACCATTTATCTCTTCCTGTGTTAATTTCTTATCCATAAATAACTTTCTATGAAGTTGCGATATTTAGTGCCTCTTGTTTTTCAGCAGGCATTGTATCATTTTCTTCTGCCTCTTTGATAAACATTTCAACTTGCTGAAGAGCACCGCCCATAGCATTTCGTTGATCTTTTAGTTGCACAATTTGTTTTTCGCCTTCAATAATATTTTTAGTTAAATCGTCATAATTTTTAGCAAGTTCTTCTTGTCTTGCTTTTAACTTATCAATTGATATAGTCATTTAATAATCTCCATTTTAAAAATATAGGAGGGGAAATAAATCCCCCTCCTAATTCAGTTAGTATTACTACTATTCTCTTACCTATTAAGAGAAAGCAGGAACTGTTACAGTAGTAGCAGATCCGTGAATGTAGTAAACAGTAGTCGATAATCCTACTAAGTGTAGATCAAGAGCAGACGGTGTGTCAACTTTAAGGTTAAAGTGAGCAGTACCGTTTGATAATACAGGTTCTGCATTTTCATCAGCAGTTGAATCTAAGTGAGTAATAGAACCTTTAAAGAAGATTGTATTACCAGTAGTTTTAATTGTAAAGTCTGTTGCGTCTGCAGCAGCGCCACCATAAATAAAGTGGAATCTAAGACCAGCAGAAGGAGCAGGAAGTGTGTAAGTATTATCCTGTCCACCATCAGGTATAACAGTAGTTCTACCGCCATGAGCAGCAGCAGTTAATGTTACATCACCGTCAGCAAGAACAACAGGTGTCATTCTAATATCAGCACTATCAGGTAGATTGTTGAATAAACTTGCTAGTGAGATTTTTTTGTTAATCGGCGTACCAGAAGGATCGTCCACAATGTGTAGTAAGTCAACACTTGCAGCAGAAGAACCTAAATCGGTTAATGCCGTGATTTTTTTATCAGCCATTTTTTAATGTCTCCATAAATTGTACCCCTTATGTATTCGGGGAATGTTAGCCCAGGCATTGATACTATCTCGCCAGGGATCAAATATAAAGGGGCAAAATTGCCCCTCTATAAATTATTTATATACTTTATGTAGTAGTTACTCCATTAAGTATGTCAGCAGAACCAGATGATGAACCAGATTGTGGTCTAACTACTAAACCATCTTCAAGTCCAGTAGAATCTTCCATCACGAATCTTCCGCCAGATGAAGTAGTATCTAATCCAACTTCTTGAATTATGAAACTATCATCTTCGCCTTCGATTGATACAAATTGTTCTTGTATATCTAAACCAAAACCAGTTCTATATGCAGTACTACCAGTTACATCAGTCGCTAAGTTAGGACCCTCTAGTGTCATTGTCATACATTCTAGTAATATTTTATCGCCAGCGTTTGTAGAAGAACCGTCAGTTCCGTCTAAAGTGATACTATCTGTTATTGTAGTTTCATCAGCGATACCGTGTATTGCTTCACTATCAGGATCTACTGCTGTAGCAGTTCCGTCAAAGTGTAAGTAAGCATCGGTAAATGATAAGAAACCTGCGTCAGCAGATTGTAGTACACCTCTAAATGTAATTATATTCGTTCCTGTTCCTGAATAATATTGACAAGCAACAGTATTATCAGACGCCATATCAGTAGCACCTAATCTCGAAAGTAAAATATATGCTTTATTTGTAACCGTTTGGTTAGCAGAATATGCAGCACTTGTAAATGTGATCTTTTCATCAAAAGTTAATACTAGGTCAAATGTTGCCGCGTCAGCGTATGCACCACCAGTATAATCAATTGACAATAAGTTAGCAGACGCTAATTGCTCAGAAAGATTACGAATCGCAATTAAAATTTCTGGGTCTGCACTTGTATTATCGTTACCAGTTGCAGCACTTGCTACACCAGGTTGCATTACCCATCCTTTTGTAGTTGCGGCTACAAATTCTCTTCCGTGAGGAGCATTAGAATCATCTGGTAAACTCTTTGGTCTTGACTCGACCGCATTTTGTTTTCCCCATAATGCCATGTTAATCTCTCCTTATTAATAAGTTTTTTTGTTTGTTATATAACACTACTATTTATCAAAAACCAATTCTCTTTAATTGAGAAATCGTATTTGAGGCAGAAGTATGTAGTATACCGATGCCTCCTGCGTTTCTAAATTGATCGACATTCTTAGGATAATCGTCAATTAGTATTGCAGGTTGTCTTTTATTATCATTACCCTTCATAGCAAAGTTCTTTTTTTCTCTACGCCTCACTAAATTTATCATAAAATTTTGCGTATATCCTAAATTTTTTCTTAACCATCTTCTTTTACCCGGTTTACAATTAGGGTCTTCGATAGTATATGCAGATAAGATATGTGGATTATATTGTCTAATATAATTCCAGAGTTGTTTTCCATCTCTCATCCAAGGCATATTTGACCAAAAGTTTCGTGTGTTTCTTATAGTCTCCCAATGCCTATCTGACTGATCTTGAGTAAAAGTAGTACCTGTTGCCTTTTTTGCAGCAACCATAAAATCAGCCAAAACTCCATCCATATCACAATAGATACGAGGCAAATCTCCTTTTGCCTCTCTGTAAAAAATACGATAATCTTTCATAGATTATCTCCTATCCCAAGTTTGTAGTATTAACCTTTATACCACCCGAGTACTGACCAACATTAGTGTCTGGATTAACTTTTATTTCAGTCTTTCCGCCAACTTTAATTTTCTTTTTCTTTTCACTATCTACTGGTGGTTGAGGTGTTGATTTATCTAATATTGCCTGTGCGACACCAGTTCTTAAAGGGACTTCACCAGTGTCAGGATTAGGTTCAGGTTTTACAGTTTTATTTTTTTCATTCTCTAATTCAATTTTAAGCATTTGAATTTGTCTTTTCATATCTTCTATGGTGCCTTTATCTTTATCGTCACCTTTTGCTACATGCTTTGATCCTCTGCTACGATCTCGATTAATTTTATCAAAATCTTCGTTTGTAGAAGGAACTAAAAGATAATCTCTAAGTTTATTCATACTGTTTGCTGCAATTGCTATCTTATTCATCCACCAACTTGGTAATGAATCTTCTGGATTCATACTTTGAAGTTTAGATAGCATTTGAGAAGCATCCTCAATTGTTGTTTTACATTGTCTAACAGCAGAGGCAGTATCAGTATGCCCATCTTCAACTATTTTTCTAACATCTTTAAGTGCTTCAGCAAATGTTTTAGTATATTTCATATTTTTCCTTAGTCAGTTTTTTTACCAGCAATAGCATTTGATGCTTTCATAATTACTTCTTCAAGACTACCAGGTTTTGTTGTCATGTATTTTTCTTTCATTGGTTTTTTCATAGCATTTATTTTTTTCATAGCAGCCATCATTTCTTTACCTGCGTCTTTCATAGCATACATAGGATTACCAGCTTTCATCATTTCTTTTTTAGATTTCATTTCGCCTTTCATCTTCATAGCATTCATTTTCTTCATCATTTCCATACTTGGTGTTTCTGTATCATCTTTATTTGTTGCCATGTCCATTTCCATTTTCTTCATCGCTTTAATATCATCGTTGGAATGTTTTTTAAGCATATCTTGTTTAGGATCTTGCATAGTCATAGCATTCATTTTCTTTTTATCATACATAGCATTCATTTTCATAGCATTCATTGGTTTCATTTCTGCCATTTCAGCAACATCATCTGTTTCTTCTTTTTTCATTTTCTTCATAGCATTCATAGAACCGTATTCTTTCATAGCCATTTCCATTTTCTTCATCATTTCTTTCTTCATCATTTCAGGCATTTTTTCCATTTCTTTCATCATCTCTTTTTTCATCATCTCCATTTTTTCAGGATCTGTTTCTGCCTTCAACATTTCGATTTTCTTCATCATCTCTTTTTTCATCATTTCACCCATGCCGCCTTCAGTACCAGGATGATAAGGTTCTTTTTCTTCATTTTTAGCATCATGTTTAGCATCCACTGCCTTAAAGAATTTCTTTTTTTCTTCATCGGACTTTAGATCACCTAGGGAGTTAATCCCAAAGTCTTTCATAGTCGCATTAAATTTGTCTTTATAAGTCATTTCGTTTATCTCTCCCTTTATAAGATTTTCTGCAATACCTAGTTTCTTTTTAACCATGTTTGTTGCAGTTGCAAAACGGACACTATCACCATCTTTACCATATCGTTTGACGAAATCGTTTTTTGGTAAATCGTCTGCGGTTTTATGTACCATTTTAATTTGTTTTTTAGTTAAATCAGCTTCGTCTTTAATATCTTTTTGTAGTTGTTTTGCCTGCCTATCGTGTGTTTTGACTGATTTTTTTAATTGTTTAATGATAGGTTTAATAGTTTCTTTATCTTTACTATCCAGGTCTTCTTTTAATTTGTTGTAATACTTTCTAACTAAAGCATCTCTTGTCATTTGATCTTCTCTAGAAATATGACCTTTCATGTTATGCCTTGCATTTATAGCATCAATTTTCATTTTTTCTGCTCCTGTGCCAAACATATCTACAACTTTTTTTGCATTTAATCCGTGTTCATTATCTCTTTCATTGTCTTTGAAATCTTTTTTAGTAAACTTTTCTTCTAAAGAGGAACATACACATTCTTCGCCACCACAATCTTCACATACTCTGCCTACTTCTGGAGTTGCACATTGACACTCTCCGCCATTGCAAATAGGACAATCAGGATCTTCGAATACATAAAAAACTTCTTGTAAGTTTTCTTCTGGTACACAATTAGGTACCATTCTATCGCCCTTTTTCTTTAGACCAACTTGTTTAAAACCTTTCCAACATGCCTCACATTGTAGTTCGTCTGCTTCTGCCATGTCTAATGGTTCTTTAAAGTCTGACCATTTCTTACCTCTTTTAATAACTAGTTCTGATTTTGCAGCAGTTGATAGAAAAGGTATATCACCTTTTGCTAATTTCATAAGCATATCAGTTGAATACTTTTTCAACATAGTATTCATTTTATCAATAGCGCCAACAGGTAGTCTTTTACCCTTTAGAGGTTCATATTCTTTTTTAAGTTTTGTCATTTGAGCAGAAGTAAATTCTGTAAGATCATCTACCATACTTGGTGTCATACCTTTTACTTGACCTGCTCTGACCATTTTTATAAATTTAAATTTTGATAATTTATCTTTAAAGTTTTTATCTTTATCAAATAAATGTTTTACATTATCAGGTATTGGTGGTGTAGATTTTTCTTGAATGCCTAATTTTTTCTTTTCTTTGTCAACTTCTCTTTGAGTAAGCATTTCACCTTGTTTATCTTTTGCCTGTTTCATTCTACCTAGTTGAACCAACAGGTCTGAATATCTAGTATATTTACCTTCGTCTATTTCAATTGATTCTGCTTGCATCCAACCTTTTACTTTATAAGTTGGCCAGTCAGATTTATCTATGACAATGACTTTTGACTTCTTAACAATCATCATTTCTTTTGATTTGTCTTTTAGTTGTCTTGCCTCTGCAATAATTTTATCTTTATACTTACTCATTTAAGTTGATTCCTCATCTTTAAAAGTGCCTTGTCGAGTTCTTCCTTCCAGTTTTCACCGTATCGTTTCTTATATTTATCTATTGTATCACCTTCAACCGCATATTTATCTATATCTTTTTCATCTATTTTCATAGTGTATTGTCTAAAGTTTTGTATAGGTTGACCTGGTGTCATTGACATTGTATGCCTAGCAGACTGATCTGTGCCTAATTCGTAATATTCTAGTAGTCCTGCCCTCGTTAAAACATCTTGAAACTCACGATATCCAACACCAACTTGTCTTGCTATATCTGCAGCAAGTCCATATTTGTCTTTAAATACATTAACAGACTTCAATTTATTCTTAAACATCTGCATACCTATTGATACTGCCTTACGGTCAACTGTTTTACTTTTTATATAATCAGTAAATTTACCACCTGGTAGTTGAAACTCTTTAACAAGTTCATCTATGATTGAATCTTCTTTCTGCATTTCTTTAGTTTTTCTTTTCATCTTATTAATATAAGTTCGATATACAGCTGCCTCAGCAGTCTTACCCATCTCTCTTGCTCTTTGTTCCATTGCAACAGCAGCTTGAATTTTATGTGCATGAGTTTTACCAGAGTTTTTAATTTTGTTTACACTATCTTTAGCGTCTTGAACAGTTGCAAATTTTAATCCTTTGATAGTACCTTTTGGATTCTCATCTGTATATAAATCAGAATGTTTATCTGAACCTGCAGGTTGACCTTTCTTTCTAGGTATTCTAGGTGCTTCGTCTAATGTTTGTATATCATATAACCATGCCTTCTTAATTAGTCCATCACAATCATATGATACATAATTAGAACCTCGTCTAACTATCATACCTTTTGAACCGTCCATATGTTCTACCATATCACCAATGTTAAATATTTTTTCTTGATGATATTCTTCTCTTAAATCATTATTTAA
>Ga0114932_10001334_pt1 | contig 28192 bp, 33 predicted proteins | sample 2SBtaG_2_FD_87286 | JGI IMG/M metagenome (GOLD analysis project Ga0114932, IMG submission 87286) | Deep subsurface microbial communities from Kolumbo volcano to uncover new lineages of life (NeLLi) - 2SBTROV12_ACTIVE470 metaG | ecosystem: Environmental > Aquatic > Marine > Volcanic ...
AAGCAGCATTCAACTGTTTATACTTCTCTCCAAACCTTACTACTACTATATCGGAATCAGCTATAAGTGTACTTGTTCTAACAGAATTAAGCAGAGCACCCTTGTGATCATGCCAGAAACTTAATTCTTCGCTCCCTAATATTGCCACACCACAATCATCTGAATCCTCATGTACCGTTATCGGGGCATTTAGAGTTACTGGAAGGGACATTTTATTAACCCCCTCTTCTATCTGCTCTCTCCAATCACTATGAATTTCACCAGATAGATAAATTTTCCAGATCCTTTCACTCATTAGTCTAATACTCCATTAAATAATAAATTTGTTATATCAAAACTTTACTTTTTTATTATATACGTTTTATTTAGATACCTATAGATTTAATTTGTATATTTGTTTTTAACAGCATTGGTGGCTGATCTATCATGCAGAAACGTAAAACTAATACAATATATAGTTCCAACGTGGTGGCTCTACAACCTCATAGAGATAAATCAAATCATACTGATAGGTTAAATTATAAAAACAATAAAATATCAAGCTCCCAAAGGGACTGGCTATTACGCGGTTTATCACAACCAGGCGGAAAACTGCCTTTATTTGATAGAGAAGGACAAAGAATAAATCAGCGTACAATTAAAAGTTGTATTCGCAAAGGATGGGCCGAACCATGGTTTGAAAATCCTATCAAACCTGATTGGTTAGTATGCAAACTTACAGATAAAGGGAGAAATATAATAACAACTTAAATAGAGCAAAAGTTATATCACTACAACTAAAAGTAAAATAAAATAACTTCTATATGCTTATCAAGCACTAAATATAATTGGCCTGTAAGCTCATATTAAATTTTCTACAAAACCCAGATATTCTGCATTAACCCTGAACGGTCAGCATGATCCGTCCAAAGTGCTTGTTCTGTTTAGCACGTTCCAGTGCTGTTGATGCCTCAGACATATCGAAGGTACTATCAATCGGCATATTAAATACACCGGCTTCCATGGCATCCCATAAATCTTCTTTTGCAGCACGAAATACTTCTGCATGTTCTTCAAGTGAACGAGTACGACCGGTTGTACCAATATATGTAAGACGCCGTTCAGCATGCATATTAAAATCAAATTCAGCGATCTCACCACCCAAACGACCAACATTAATGATACATCCATGTATTTTTGTTGCCGCCATATTCTGATTAGCTACATAACCAGAGATTTGATCAATTACCAAATCTACGCCTTTACCATCAGTAGCTTCCAAAACTTGGTCCACCCATCCCGAATCAGATGAATCCAGAGCTAAATCGGCACCGTAATCACTCAAACGCGAGCGTCGCTCAGTGTTCGTCGACGTCCCTATTACGAGACTCGCACCTAAATGTTTACCCATCTGCATGCCAATTATACCAACTCCTGTACTTGCACCTTGAATTAGTATTGATTGACCTGCTTCAAACTGACCGTTAGTGACAATGGCATCATGCATTGTTAAAAAGGCGGAAGAATATGAGCCACCATGAATGAGATCCATACCGCTAGGAACTGGCAATGTACGTCGAAAATCAGCGACAGCATATTCAGCCCAGCCGGCAGCACCAACAGCCATCACGCGATCACCAACTGTAATTCCGCTGGTCTCCGATCCTACCTCGGTAACTTCACCACAAAACGCAGCGCCCATAACCTTAGCACTTCCCCCAACATGCCCATAGTTCTTCCCTTGGGTGGTTAATAAATCCGAACGGTTAACGCTACAGCTTGCTACCTTGACCATTACCTGGGTTGGCTTAACCGCAGGCATATCTACTTCATCAAGAACGACACCGCCTTCCCGCAATACAACGGCTTTCATTTTATTCTCTTTCATCGCGTACCTTTCTGAGCAGATGTGTTATTACGAGGTGATATAATCAAATATGTAAAGATGTAAGCTCAATAAACTATCAGTTTATCACTATTCACATTTGTATATTCATTAATAAGTTATTTCAACGATTCATATAATTGGTCGGGACGGCAGGATTTGAACCTGCGACCCCCACACCCCCAGTGTGATGCGCTACCAGACTGCGCTACGTCCCGACAATAGAATTAATCTCAACTAAAACATATAATTCATGGCTAATTTACATCAATGGAGTATTATAAATTGGGTAATCTAAGTTTTACCTGAATCTAGAATTAAACGTTTTAGTTCTTGAAGTTCCTGTAGAACTTCTTTTAACTTCTCTTTATCTACCCCGGATTCAGTATTACTAATCTTAGTATCTGAAACAGTTTTAATGGAAGATTTTTTAACTAATAAATCATTCTTATTCTTAGATTCATTTAATAATTTCTGTACACCTTTTATGGTGTAACCATCATCATAGAGTAATTTTTTAATTCTTTTTATTAGAATAACGTCATCTGGTCGATAATACCGTCTTCCTCCACCTCTTTTAAGTGGATTCACTTGCCTAAATTTAGATTCCCAGAATCGTAAAACATGCTGTGGAACATCAATAATTTCTGCAACTTCTCGTATTGTACGAAAAGCTTCGGAAGATTTATTAGTTGATAGATTTTTTGTTAATTCTTTGCCAGACATCGCCACAACTTGGATATATCTAATGAAATTTGTTGTTATACAAGATTACTGATCTAATCATCTTGTATAATCGATTCAGGTGGATTTATATTATTTTTTAAAACTTGACTTGCCCTAAAGGTAATAACACGTCTTGGGAGAATAGAAACTTCCTCCCCTGTTTTAGGGTTTCTTCCTATTCTTTCATTCTTATCTCTTACAGAAAAACTGCCAAATGAAGAGAATTTAACCATCTCTCCTCTGACCAAGGCTTCAGAAACCTCTGAAAGCAATGATTCAACAAGTTCCGATGATTCATTACGAGACAAACCAACTTCCTGATAAACGGCCTCTGTCAATTGTGCTCTTGTTATTGTTCCAGCCACCGTTATCCCCCATTATTTAGATATTTGACGGTAACCTTTACTGATATATCCGTCAATATCAATACATTGTAGTATGTGGTTAAACTAACTTGATGAGTTTGATAAAGTTATTTAAATATCCTATACATTACTAATACAGTAATTCTACCAACGTATTAAACCTGAACCCCAAGTCATACCGCCACCTAAGGCTTCAACCAAAACTAAGTCATGTTTTTCTATTTTTTTATCACATACAGCTTCCCATATAGCCAGAGGTATAGATGCAGCTGAAGTGTTCGCATGTTTATCAATCGTTACAATAACTCGCTCAGTGTTTATTCCAAGTTTCTTTGCAGTTCCATCAATAATTCTTTTATTAGCTTGATGCGGAACAAACCAGTCAATATCAGCAGCCAGAAGATTATTATGAACCAGAGCCTCGGTTACCACTTCTGACATTTTAACAACAGCATGCCGAAAGACTTCTTTTCCTTCCATTCGTATAAAACCAACTGTTCCCGTTGTTGATGGCCCACCATCAACATAAAGCAAGTCATGGAGCCGTCCATCTGAATGTAGATGTGTTGATAAAATTCCCCTATCACTACCTAGACTTTCAGCGGACTCATTACTTAATAAAATACTTCCTGCACCATCACCAAATAAGACACAAGTTCCTCTATCATTCCAATCCAAAATACGTGAATTAGTTTCAGCTCCAATTACAAGTGCATTGTTAACTTGACCTGATTTAATAAAATTATCAGCAGTAGCCAAAGCATAAACAAATCCAGAACAGACTGCTGCAATATCAAAGGCCATCGCGTTGTTAGCACCAACTTTCGCCTGAACAGTTGTAGCTGTAGCTGGAAATGTATGATCTGGTGTACTTGTAGCAACTATAACGAGATCAATATCCTTAGGACGCATACCTGCACTCTTTAATGAAACGTCTGCAGCGGCGGCGGCCAGATCTGAGGTTAATTCACCTGGCGCAGCAATATGGCGCTTTTCAATTCCACTTCTAGCTTTTATCCAATCGTCAGATGTTTCGAGTTGTTCTGCTAAATCCTCATTAGTGAGGATATTCTTCGGTAAATAACCTCCACACCCAACAACTACAGATCTACGTAACTTATTATTACTCACTCTGCTCACCAATGTTTAGTTGGGCGATATGTTCAGCTATCATTTGATTTCCTCCATAGTTAATCATATCAATTGCTACGCCTATAGCTGTAGCAAAACCCAATGCATCAGTCCCCCCATGACTTTTAACACATATACCATTTAGTCCAAGAAACATTGCACCATTATATCTTCTCGGATCACTCCTGTTTCTTAGTTTATCCAGAGAATGTTTAGCAAATACATAGCCTAATTTCGCCCATAAAGAGTTACGAAAAGCTTCCCTAACAAATCCATTTATCAGTTTTGCTGTACCCTCAGCAGTCTTTAAAGCAATATTCCCAGTAAACCCATCAGTAACAACAACATCTACAGCTCCTGCAGGTATGTCATCACCTTCTACAAAACCTACAAATTCTCCAGAAAAATCAATACCCCGAATTATATCAGCTGCTTTTTGTAGTTCTAGATTTCCTTTTGTATCCTCTGTTCCAACATTTAATAAACCAAGAGTAGGGTCTTCAATACCTAATATTGTTCTTGAATACACTTCTCCCATTACAGCGAATTGTACAAGATTTCTTGCACTACAAGATATATTAGCACCTAAATCAAGCATAACAGTCTCTCCCCTTAATGTGGGGAAAAAAGAAGCAATAGCTGGTCTATCTATTCCTGGAAGATTTTTCCACTGTATCATAGCCATGGCCATCAAAGCTCCAGTATTACCAGCCGAAACGGCCCCGGATGCAGTACCATTTTTTACTGATTCTAAGCTAAGCCACATAGATGTATTACGACCGCTACGTATAACCTGAGATGGCTTATCATCATCAGCCACCTGCTCTGAAGTATGATAAATCTCAACGTAATCTCTTAAACCACGTTGTTTAGATATTAATTTACTTATCTGTTGTTCATCACCATAAAGTAAAAAATTGACATGAGGATATCTTCGGCGAGCAATGTTTGCACCTGCAACAACTATCTGCGGCGCATCATCACCGCCCATGGCATCTAAAGCTATAGTGACGGGCTCCATCAATTGAGACCGCTTTCCAGCCGATCAGAACGGCTTTTAAAGTTATATTTTATCTTTAACTTGAATAACTTGTCGACCTTTATAAAATCCAGTCTTCATGTCAACATGATGTGGACGGTGATATTCGCCAGTAGTTTGATCTTCTACATAGGCAGGAGATTTAAGAGCGTCATGCGAGCGCCGTTCACCACGTCGAGCTTTTGATATTTTCTTTTTTGGAACAGCCATAATATTTTCCTTCAGAACATTACCTATTTAAAGAATATATTTTTAAATAGAGGGAGGTAATTAGCTAATAGTCCGCTCGCATGCAAGGGACATAATTTTAAAATGTGTAATTATTAAATTTTTTCATTTTTAAATAATGTTTTTAATTTAGTAAATGGACCATCATTTTGTATACCAGAACTATAGTTTTCCATATGAGCATCTGCAGCCGGTGATCTAGGATATGGTACTATAGCTAAAGCAAGGTATTGTGTTATTAATTCTCCTAGTTCAATTGTATCACCCATTAATATTTCAGACGAATCATATTTATATGCTTCCTTGATGAGTGTTTCCTTATCTAAGTCATTGCTATCTGTTAAGTAGTGTTGAGCAAACGATGTTTTAATGTTTATGCTGAATGGTTCTAATGTAACGACGCAATCCTGGAGAGTTTTTGCTTTTATGTCTCCTGTGACTAAGATTTCTTTAGGCGAAATTTGTTCTACTGAAACTAAGGCGCGCAAGTAATCTAATGATATTAATGAGCACCTAATTGACAATAATTTTCTTTCTGCTTCAGAGGCTAATATATCAATATTAACTTTTCGTGAAGCTTTTAAAGAAGTTAAATAAAATATCCTAGACAATTCAATCTCAGAATTATCTAGGTAATCATTAGCTATGTTGTTATCTTTCATATGATGCCTTTGGAAATAATATTTTTCCTTGCATAATTTCTGAACTAGATTGAGCGTTAAGCTGCAGCAACGATTCTGTTATGTATTTAATCATAGCTGCTATCTGATTATCAGTTGCCGCAGTGGTTGCATAAAGATTTCGGTTTAAAGCCATTGACAGAGCTTCATTGCCTTGTTCAAAGGCATTATCGTAAGCATCTACACGTCCGTAAAGATTGCGGGCTAGTGTTTTAATGCGTTTACCTATCCCCATATCTCCAATACCTTTTTCTCGTAGAGTTCTATCCAAATCAGCAAACATCAAATCGTGCACTAATTGGGATAAATGTTTACCAGATTCATCTGTATTACCGAGCCTTTTAAAGAGTAAATAAGCATGTAAACATATCATTTCAAATCTACCTAATTCAGAATCTGGTACACCGTAATGAATATAAAATTCAGGAGAACGCGCACAAACCACCAAGTTATTATATAGCTTTAGTGCTATATCGCGTTGCTGATTACGTTTCTTTAACCTTTCAAACATTAATCTCTACTTTAAATCTCATCATTGGCTCAGTTGACAGGAAGTTAAGGGCAGTGCAAATGTGTTTTATAATATTATAGATCTGATTATCAGGAAAAACATAGTAATGATACCATATAATATTTGTCGAAAACTTTTGAATTTGACAAGACCATTCCATTACCTAATTATTTTAATAACATTTCTTATAATTACCTCTTGTACGCCTATAGTTAATGTTCATGGAAAGATGTCAATAAATGAAGACATACAAAATATTAAAGTCGGTGTTTCCAAACGTGATGATGTAATAAAATTACTTGGAACCCCCTCAACTGAAGGCGTTTTAACAAATGACGTATGGTTCTATTTTTCAGAAAAAACGGAAACAACAGCTTTTCTTAAACCGAAAATTGTTAAAAGAAATATATACGCTTTAGTATTTCAAGAAAATAATGTAGTTAAAAATGTTGTTACCTATACCGAATCCAATGGAAAAGAAATAGATATAACCAGCCGGGTAACTCCCTCTGCGGGGGCAGAATTAACATTTCTACAACAACTATTCTTTAACCTGGGCAGATTCAGCGGTGGTGAGAAAGATCTAGAACCAGGAAGATAATATCTCATTTTATCTTCCTGGCCCTGGATAAATTTTTTTCATTCAAAAACTAGCTAAAACCGCTAATATCATAAGTGCAACAATATTCGTTATTTTTATCATTGGATTAATAGCAGGGCCAGCAGTATCTTTATATGGATCTCCAACGGTATCACCAGTAACAGCAGCTTTATGGGCTTCTGAACCCTTTCCTCCATGATTACCATCTTCAATGAATTTCTTAGCATTATCCCAGGCACCTCCTCCGGCTGTCATTGAGATTGCTACAAATAATCCCGTAACAATAACCCCTAATAACATTGCCCCTAGGGCAGAAAAAGCAGCAGATTTACCACCTATGACTAAGATAACTACGTACAGTATTATTGGTGATAATACAGGAAGTAGTGACGGTAGAATCATTTCTTTAATTGCTGCACGTGTCAAAAGGTCAACACATTTACCATATTCCGGTTTACCCGTGCCCTCCATTATACCTGGTATTTCTTTGAACTGCCTCCTAACTTCAATTACTACCGAGCCGGCTGCTCTACCGACTGAGGTCATACCCATAGCACCAAATAAGAAAGGAAGCATACCGCCTATAAACAATCCGACCACAACGAAAGGATTAGTTAATGAAAAATCCAAATTGACTCCTGAAAAATATCCATAATCTTGGACATTATTTCTAAAATAATCCAAATCTGAAGTGTAAGCTGCAAAAAGAACAAGAGCACCTAATCCAGCTGAACCGATAGCATAACCTTTAGTTACTGCCTTTGTCGTATTTCCAACTGCGTCTAAAGCATCGGTGGTTTTACGAACATTCTCATCAAGATCTGCCATTTCTGCTATACCGCCAGCATTGTCTGTAACTGGCCCATAAGCATCTAGGGCCACCACCATACCTGCTAGTGCAAGCATGGCTGTTACAGCGATCGCAATTCCCAATAATCCGGCGAGAGCGTAAGATACAATGATAGCAGCACAAATGATTAAAGCCGGAACTGCCGTAGCCTCCATTGATATAGCTAACCCTTGAATTACATTTGTGCCATGACCAGTCGTTGAAGATTCAGCTATAGATCGAACTGGTCTATACTCGGTACCGGTGTAGTATTCAGTAACCCAAATAAGAAGACCAGTAACTACCAGCCCAGTAACAGCACTAAGAAATAAAGACATACCATTTACTTCAGTACCACCCACCTGAAATTGTGAATCAAATCCTATTACCCAACTAGTAACAGCTGCTATACCAACTAAAGACAGCAATGCAGATGCAATAAACCCTTTATAGAGAGCCCCCATTATATTGTTACTATTTCCTAAACGAACAAAAAAAGTGCCTACTATAGAGGCAATTATGCAAATACCTCCTATAGCAAGTGGATAGACCATCATAGATTCTTGCAAAGGGTTTCCTACGAGATATATTGATATTAAGACCATAGTGGCAACAACTGTTACAGCGTATGTTTCAAATAAATCTGCTGCCATACCTGCGCAATCACCAACATTATCTCCAACATTATCAGCTATAACAGCTGGATTTCTTGGATCATCCTCAGGAATGCCAGCCTCTACTTTACCAACTAAATCAGCACCAACATCTGCCCCTTTAGTGAATATACCCCCACCCAATCTTGCAAATATTGAAATAAGAGAGGCTCCAAAGCCTAAGGAAACTAAAGCGTCAATCATATCACGCCCGCCTATAACTCCTTTATTTTCAAGTAGTAAAAGAATACCGTAATAACCTGCCACGGAAAGCAGAGCTAAACCAGCAACTAACATGCCTGTTACTGCTCCCGCTCTAAATGCAGTTGATAAACCTTCAGCAAGACCCTGACGAGCAGCCTCGGTTGTCCTTACATTAGATCGAACCGATATATTCATTCCAATAAAACCGGTGGCACCAGACAAAACAGCACCTATCACAAAGCCTAAGGCTGCAGGCCACTTAAGTACAAATAATAGAATTATAGTTATCACTACACCAACCATTGCTATGGCTCTATACTGTCTATTTAAATATGCTGCAGCCCCTTCTTGAACAGCAGCAGAAATTTCCTGCATTCGTTCAGAACCAGAACTCATAGCTAAAACCGAGCGTGAAGCCCATATACCGTATAAAATTGCCAAAATGCCACAAGCTACGGCGAACCAAATAACTGAAGTCATATCAAAACTTCCTCTGTATTAGTTTATTTAATGTTGGATTACCTATTGCTAATATTTAAAGCCAATTACGAATCTAACAATTTATTAAAAGACGCGGGAACATGCCAAAAAGATATAGTGAACGCAACCGGTCAGTACATTTACTTTTAATATTTTTCTAAATAAATACTTAAGCTATCGTTACAACTCTTCTACCCCTTAACCAAGTAACGCTAATTAGAACGGCAACAAGCAAAGGGACCGCAGCTAAATTAACCGCATTCCATCCTACTGTCTGATAAGTACCCCCTGCTAATAATGAGACTACAGCAACCGTTCCAAAAACAAAAAAATCGTTCACGCCTTGAACTTTTGCCTTTTCCGCCGGCGTATAAGTCTGTAAAAGTAAGGTAGTACCTCCTGTAAACATAAAATTCCAACCCAAGCCAACAAGTGCCATGGCTACTCTTAGGTGCATAAGGGAATCACCATTTAAATTTACCATTATACTGGCGCCAGATATAAGAGCGCCGATCGTTATTATATTAATGTCACCATAACGCTTAATTAACCAACCAGTAAAAAAACTCGGGACAAACATACCTAAAACATGCCACATAATTACATTAGTAACATCGAAGAATTCGAAAGAATGTATCGGATGAGAGCCCATAAATAATGGGGTAGCAAGCATAACAAAATTCATAACACCATATCCAACCATCGAACTTAAAACTGCAACAAGAAATGCTGGCTGAGCTGCAATTTCTCGAAATGGACGAACCTTTCCTGTACGTTCTTTCTCATCAGGCATTGGGATATCAGTAAATAATAAAAATATAACCATCATTATTTGCATGACTATAATAACTGCAAAAACACCACCATAAATTATTGGCGCTAAAAGATCATATGCCCACGCTGATAATGTTGGCCCCGCTAAGCCTGCAAACACTCCTCCAGCCAACACCAAACTAACGGCCTTAGCTTTTGTATTTTTGTCAGCTGTATCTACAGCAGCAAATCTAAACTGTTGGTTAGATCCTGCACTTGCTCCAAATAATGAGGAACCTATACAAAAGATTAAAAAATCTTGATTATAAAGTGCATATAATGCCAGAAAAGCTCCCAATGTACCAATAACTATGAATATAATAAACCCGTTCGCCCTTCCCACTTTTTTCATTAAAAGTGCCGCTGGCAAGGTTGCTAGTGTCATAAATGTAAACTGTAAGGTAATTGGTAATGTCGCTAATCCAAACGGCAAATTAAATATCTCTACTATCGGAGCTAAAGCTGCCCCTATAAAGGTAGTAACAGAGAAAATTAGTACCATCTGAGTTTGAGCCAATGCTTGACAAAAAGATAATAGCGTTACGTTTTTTATTACAGAACTTGTATTCATTCGCTCAGTATTCTCTTAACTTTGAAATCAAAATGTTTAGTAAACTGTCCTAATAAATTATTAATTGATAACTCTTATAAAATAACACCTGTTTATCAATTTAATTATTAAAATGCTGATATCCCTCAGAATCAACTTTTAGTATTTTTCCATTTATATCCTTTAAAGTTATAACATCTTCATTCAAACCTGCTCCGATGATTTTACCTATCTGTTTTATTTCAACATTATATTTTTCAGATAATTCACTCACTTGAGATATAAGTTCAAAGGGAACGGTAAAAACAAGCTCATAATCATCACCTCCAGATAATAATTCTATTCGTGAATCTATATCATTTTTAATAATAGATTCAGCTTCACTAGAGATTGGAATATCATTTAAATATATTTCAGCATAAACGCCAGAGGCTTCACATATATGCCTAAGATCAGCTAATAGTCCATCTGATACATCAGCTGCACTGTTTGCAATTCCGTTGAGGCCTTTTCCAAGATCTATCCTAGGAGTTGGCTTTCTAAATCTATTAACTAAATAATCAGTAATAGAAATATTATTTGATTTATAATGGCCTTGAATTAATGAAAGACCAAGTGCAGCGTCACCAATAAACCCAGAAACATATATGTAGTCACCTATGCGAGCTCCACTTCTCAGCAAAATATTATTATCGTATATTTCACCTATCATTGTTATAGAAAGCATTAATTCACTATGAGTATGTGTTGTATCCCCTCCTATCAATGAAATACTGAATTCCTTCTGCTCATCAGATAATCCCTCAACAAATGATTCAATCCATTTTAAAGTGGTAGAACTGGGAAGGGCTAAAACAAGTAAATATGCCCGTGGAACAGCACCCATAGCAGCTATATCTGATAAATTAACTCGAATAATACGACTAGCTAATATTTTAGGATCTTCAGATTTAGGAAAATGTACTCCTTCTATAATGGCATCAGTAGTTAGAACGATATTTCCTTTTTCTATATTTAATTTTGCAGCGTCATCACTTAGCCCATATGCACCACCTTCTCCTAATGAAAGAGGAGAAAGAAGCTCTTTAATCATTTTGAATTCATCAAAATGTGTTGATTTGATAGAGCTCATATTAAGAATTCGTTTCTTATAAATTTTGTTCTAGCCGCAATCTTTTTGATAATTTATCTAGTATTGCATTTACTAAAGCTGATTCATTTCCCGAAAAGAACGAATCAGAAATCGATATATATTCACTCACTAAAACGGCGGGCGGTATTTCTTTATGTGCTATTATTTCATATATACCACATCTTAATATAGTTAGTAACAATGTTTCCATTCTATCTATGGGCCAAGATTCATCTAGTGATTCATCTAGAATATCATTGATTTTATCTACTAAATCCTGTGTTCCTGTAACAAGCAACCGATAGAATTCTTCATCAACATCGTGGAGTTTTTCTGATATATCTTCGGACAATTCATTTGGAGCGATACTTGAAAAATATGAAATAGATTTCTCTACAGATACATTATTAAATTCGATTTGATATAAAGTTTGTACTGCTGACAGCCTAGCTACACTTCTAGCTAAATTATCTTTATTTACACTTGAAGAGTATGTTTTTTCAGAAATCACCGAACAGACAGTCCAAAATTATTCTTTAATTCAAACATTTTTAGGCATACACGGGCAGCCTCTCCCCCTTTGTTTTTACGATTAACAAAAGCCCGTTCTTCAGCTTGTTCTTTATTATCCACTGTTAGAACTCCAAATCCTATCGGAACTTTATGCTCTATAGCAATTGTTTGCAGCCCTCTAGCTGTTTCACCGCAAACATAATCATAATGAGATGTCTCACCTCGAATAACACAACCAAGAGCTACATAACCATCGACTGACTTATTTACTTCTGGTTTCTTGTTTGAATTAATTGACATTGATATAGCTGCTGGTATTTCGAATGCTCCTGGTACTTCTATAATTTCCCAAGTTGATTTGCTCTTCTTTAGCTCTACAATCGACCCAGCTAACAACTCTTCAGCAATTTCTTTATAATATTTCGATACCACCAACATAATATGAGCGTTATGCGGCATTATCCATCTTCCCTATTTTGCGATTCATTACTTATAGGTCGTGTTTCAACAACTCTTAATCCAAAACCTTCTAGCCCGATTATAGATCTATTAGAATTAGATAATAATATAATATCTCGAACACCCAAATCGGTGAGTATTTGTGCACCAACTCCATAATCTCTTAGTTCATTCACTGGACTACTAGGAGAACTACGTAATTGTTTAATCCTATTACTTTCATCAGTTGGGGAAGTATCTCTTATAACTACTATTATTCCACTACCTTCTGCACCAATCATCTCCATAGATTTTTGCAATACTCCAGCATCTTTAGCATCAACACTCCCTAAAGCGTCGCTTCCCAGGCTGAATGAATGCATACGGACGAGTGTTGGCACATCAGGAAAAACATTACCTTTAACAATAGCCACATGCTCCGCATATTCTACCTTATTATAATAAACGTAATATTTAAACTGACCTCCATATTCAGAGTGAAAGTCTTTATCCAGTAATCGCTCAACAATACGATCATTACGTCTGCGATAGGCAATTAAATCTGCTATTGCCCCTATTTTTATATTATGGAATTGTGCGAATTTAATTAACTCAGGTAAACGTGCCATTGTTCCATCATCATTCATAATTTCACAGATTACTGAAGACGGGTTTAGGCCGGCCAATCTAGCTATATCAACTCCCGCTTCAGTGTGACCTGCTCGCACTAATACCCCACCATCTCTCGCAGCAAGTGGAAATACATGACCAGGAGTTACAATATCATTAGCTCTTGAATGAGGATCTATAGCAACACTAATCGTTCTAGCTCTATCTGGAGCCGAAATTCCTGTGGTTACTCCATCTTTAGCTTCGATTGAAACCGTAAATGCCGTTTCCAATCCTCCGCGACGTGATTGTGGAAGTAAAGGTAAATCAAGTTGATTTACTCTCTCTCTGGATAGAGCTAAGCAAATTAATCCACGCCCATTGGTTGCCATAAAGTTTACTGCATCAGGAGTAGCCATTTGAGCAGGAATAACCAAATCACCTTCATTCTCTCGATCTTCATCATCAATAAGGATAAACATGCGCCCATTACGGGCATCATCAATTATATCTTCAATTGGCGATAAAATACTAACATCATCTTCAGATCGCTGAATCTGGACTTCATCTTTCAATGCTTAACTCCGTTCCATAAGTCTCGCTACATAGCGAGCTACTACATCAATTTCTAGATTAACAATTTGACCGGTTTCATAAAAACTAAAACTAGTACTTTCCCATGTATGAGGAATGATATTTACGCCAAATGTATTATCCACAACCTCATTAATAGTTAGTGATACACCATCAATAGTAATTGAACCTTTACTCGCAATATATTTAGATAATTGAAATGGAGCAGATATCAAAATTCTATGATTATTTCCTTCTAATTGTATACTTTCAATCTTTCCTACACCATCAACATGTCCAAGTACTATATGTCCTCCCAACTCGTCTTTAAGACGCAAAGAACGTTCAAGGTTTACATGCGTACCAGTTTTCCAAGTATTTAAACATGTGCATTCTAAAGTTTCACCTGAAACATCCGCTGCAAACCATTCTTTACCCAAATCAACTACCGTCAGACATGCGCCACTACATGCTATAGAAGACCCCAAGGAAATATTATTGGTGTCATAATTCGTGCTAATTTTCAATCTATACCCTACTTTTAGAGCATCAATTAGCAAGACACGACCAATGTCAGTAGTTATTCCAGTAAACATTTTAATTAATCAATCCTATTCGACCATAAAGATCCAGTGTTTCAGAACCAATATTTTCATGATTAAGCAGTTCAAACTTATGCATGCTATCAATACCATCAACACCAAGATTACTAAACACCGATTTTCCATCCGCACCAATTAGACTTGGGGCACGAAACCAAGCTAGTAAATCAACCAGATTAGATCGCAAGAAAGAGGTACTAAGAGTAGCCCCCCCTTCAACCATAAGCCTGGTAATACCTCGCTTAGCTAGAGCCGCGAGAGCCAAATATAAATCAATATGCCCTTCACCATCTAGGGCAACTGATATAATTTCAACACCGTATTCTTCAAATTTATTTATCACAGAAAGATCATGATTTTCCGATGTTATTATCCAAGTTTTATAAGACGATGCTGTTTTTAATATATCAGAATTGATGTCTATTTTTAAACTGCTATCAAATACGACTCTTACTGGTGAACGATTCTCAAGACCTGGCAAACGACAGGTTAGCTTTGGATTATCTTGAAGAACAGTATTTATACCAATTGCTATGGCATCATACTGAGATCTCATTATATGAACCTTTTCACGAGCTAAAGCACCAGTTATCCACTTTGATTCACCAGTCTTAGTTGCAATCTTGCCATCTACAGTAGTAGCCATTTTGAGGGTTACTAATGGCCGTCCTGATCTAACTTTGTTAAAAAATCCAGCATTTAAAGATTCTGATTCATGCTCTAATATTCCTGAGACAACCTCAACACCAGATTTTTTTAATAACTCTATACCCATACCCGACACTCGGGGATCTGGGTCAACACATCCTATCACAACTCTTCTAAGACCAGATTCTATTAATAAATTAACACAGGGCGGGGTCTTACCATAGTGACAACATGGTTCAAGAGACACGTATGCAGTACTGCCTATAAGGCTATCTTTACCATAAACACTAATTGCTTGATTTATTGCTTGATTTTCTGCGTGAGGAAAACCCCCGTTTTGGGTTGTTCCACGCCCTATAATTATTTTTTTATCTGTATCAGACCGAACTATAACACAACCCACGGAAGGATTCGGCCACGTTCTGCCAAGACCTCTCTGACCAAGTCGCAACGCTATTTTCATATATTTAGAATCATCACTCATGGCTTTAATAAGCCAGATTTCTATTATTTAATCTAGAGCTTCAGGTGCTAATTGTTCAACACCAATAAAATCTTCGAAATCTTTTGCTTCTCTAAAATTCTTATATACGGATGCAAATCTTACATAGGCGACTGAATCTAAACTAGCCAATGCATCCATAACCGCTTCTCCAATAGCATCGCTAGATATTTCGGACTCACCCGATGATTCAAGACGCCTTACAATACCACTAACAACCCGGTCTATTCGCTCTGGATCAACAGGACGTTTACTTAAAGCAATTCGCATAGACCTTTCCAATTTATCACGATCAAAAGGTGCTCTTTGCCCATTATTCTTGATAACTAATAAGTCCCTTAACTGAACACGCTCAAATGTTGTCCATCTAGCTCCACAATTAGGGCATGCCCTTCTACGACGTATAGAAGTATTATCTTCTGTAGGACGTGAGTCCTTAACATGAGTATCGGAATGGCCACAAAATGGACACTTCATATCTTACACCCTCATTAATTAAACGTTTTAATTTAATTATCACCGTAAATGGGAAAACGACTACATAAATCGGAGATTTTTAATCTTACTGAATTTTCAACCTCTATGTTATTTATTCGATTATTAGAAAGTCCATTTAATACTTCTGATATAAGTTCACCTACTATTCTAAATTCACTAGAACCAAAACCACGCGTCGTAGCTGCTGGGCTACCGAGCCGTATGCCAGAAGTTACAGATGGTTTCTCTGGGTCAAATGGGACCCCATTCTTATTACAGGTTAAACCTGCTTTTTCTAAAGATGCCTCCGCTATATCTCCGGTCAATCCCTTAGGCCTAAGATCAACTAATAATACATGTGTGTCAGTTCCACCTGAAACTATGTCTAATCCGTTTTCCATTAAGACATTCGATAAAACTGACGCATTCTTAACAACCTGTTCCACATAATTTTTAAAGCTAGGCTGTAAGGCTTCACCAAAAGCTACAGCCTTAGCAGCAATAATGTGCATAAGAGGACCGCCTTGAAGACCTGGAAAGACCGCAGAATTCAATTTTTTACCTATATCAACATTATTTGTTAAAATCATTCCGCCCCTTGGCCCACGCAATGTTTTATGGGTCGTAGTTGTTACTACATCTGCATAAGGTAAAGGGCTTAGATGTACTCCTCCTGCCACCAGACCTGAAAAATGGGCCATATCTACCATTAACATACAATCATACTTATCTGCGATATAACGAAAACGTTCAAAATCTATAGAACGAGGATAAGCAGAGCCCCCAGCAATTAAAATTTTTGGTTTATATTCTTTTGCTAATTTTTCAATTTCGTCAAAATCAATTAATGCATCACTGCGCTTTACACCATACTGAATTGAGTTAAACCATTTTCCAGATTGATTCGGGGGAGCTCCATGAGTTAAATGGCCGCCAGCAGCTAATGACATACCCAGGATGGTATCACCTGGTTTACACAATGCTAACATAACAGCCTGATTTGCTTGAGATCCAGAATGTGGTTGAACATTCGCATATTCACATTTAAACAAAGATTTAGCTCTATCAATCGCTAGTGATTCTGCTACGTCCACATATTCACATCCACCATAGTATCTTCGACCAGGGTATCCTTCGGCATATTTATTAGTAAGGACTGAACCGGCTGCTTCTAAAACAGCTTTAGAAGTAATATTTTCGGATGCAATTAACTCCACCTGATCTTTTTGCCTATAAAGTTCAGAATTAATAGCATCAGATATTAACGGATCAGCATCAGCCAAGCCTCTGTAAAAAAAATCGTCATTATAATCTTCAATATCAATAGCTTCAGTGGTCATTAAATATTTATTCCTTGTTTCGATCTGAATCTCTTTATTTATCCCAATTTGACTATACGACGTAAATGTCGTTCTCCTCCTTCAAAAGGAGTAGATAAGAAAACACGAAGGCACTCTTTGGCAACTTCTGATCCAATTATGCGTGCCCCCATAGATATTATATTGGCATCATTATGCAGCCTAGCTAGACGCGCAGTTGTCGCATCATGACAAACAGCCGCTCGAATTGAGTTTATTCTATTAGCGGCTATGGAAATACCTATACCCGTCCCACAAATAACCACGCCTCTATTAACAGCCCCTTCAACTAATACTTCCGCAACTTTTTTTCCATAATCTGAGTAATCCACAGCATCTGTATTATTAGTACCTAGGTCTATATATTTTATATTCATAGACTCCACTTCAGATTTCAATTTTTCCTTGAGAGAGAAACCTGCATGATCAGCAGCTAGAGCTACAATAATCTGGGTCATTTATTATATCCGTTGAAATAATTTGATTATTTTTACCTAATAGACTTACCACATATTGTGTGTTTGTGCCAAGTTACTACTAATATTATGTTTAACAGCTTATTTATTAGACATATTTAATAAATTTAAAAATAATATTATAAATAGATGTAATATTAAGCTGTATATTAATGAAACCAACTACTACTTATCATGTTAAGGGATGAGGTGGTTATAAATGACTCAAGAAACTAATGTAAATATAAATCATAAAGATATGCTGCATATGACGGCACAAGTGGTCACCGCATACGTAGGAAATAACAATATTAACGGATCACAAATTTCTGATTTAGTTAAATCTGTATATACGAGTTTATCAGGATTAAATGATATCTTAGAAAAGTCTTCTTCGATAAAGAAAATTCCTGCGGTAGCAATAAAGAGATCAGTCAGGGCTGATTATATAATTTGCCTTGAAGATGGTAAAAAATTAAAAATGCTTAAACGACATTTAAGAACCACTTATGGATTAAGCCCCGATCAATATCGTCTGAGATGGGGACTGAAATCAGATTACCCAATGGTCGCCCCTAACTACGCGAAACAAAGGTCTGCATTTGCAAAAAAGATAGGATTAGGAAAGAAGTCGGCCTAAGAAATAGTATAAACATTTTTTCCTAATATTTTATTGATCTAAGGTAATAAAAATTCTTTTCAGGACATAATACAATGGCAAATAAAAAACATAAATTCATAGTAAATAGGTCTGAAGAAGCAATTTGGGAAAAAGGTCTGAGGAGTGAGTTTGAATATAGGGACCTAGGTATCCGTGAAGCGACATCAAATGAATTTGGAGCGCAGGTAATAAGAATGACTGAAGGTGCCCTTCATGAAGCAACAGGAAAACACAGTCATCTAACAAACTTCCAAATGTTTTATGTTCTTGAAGGAGAAGCTAAGTTTTATTTTGATAATGAAGGCGAAATAACAGTTAAAAAAGGAGACTGTTATTATCAACCAGATGGGCTAATACATGATGCACTGTATATGTCTGATGACTGCAAGTTATTAGAGATAACCGCACCGGCAGATTTTGAGACTAAGATTTATTAAAATTAATCATAGAGAAAAACACTAATTAAAACATATACATTGGATTTGTAATGAACGAAGTTAACAGTTCTTCAAAAAATAATACCAAAAAAAATAACTTTATCTGGCAAGACCCGCTACTGCTTGATGATTTACTTACAGAAGATGAGAGAATAGTCAGAGATACGGCCAATTCTTATGCCCAAGAGAATCTGATGCCAAGAATTTTGGAGGCAAACCGTCAAGAAAAATTTGACCGTAATATAATGAATGAAATGGGTAAGCTTGGTTTTCTTGGATCAACTTTACCAGAAAAATACGGATGCGCAGATGTAAATAATGTTTGCTATGGGTTGTTAGCTAGAGAAATAGAAAGAGTGGATTCAGGATATAGATCCGCCCTGTCAGTTCAATCTTCTTTGGTAATGTGGCCAATTTATACTTATGGCAATGAAGAACAGAGAATAAAATATTTACCAAAACTTTCAACAGGTGAATGGATCGGTTCATTTGGCTTAACAGAACCTAATGCAGGATCTGACCCTTCTAGCATGTTGACAAGGGCCACCAAAACAGAGGATGGATTTTTATTAAATGGTTCAAAAATGTGGATATCAAATGCACCAATAGCTGATATATTTGTTATTTGGGCCAAAGACAATGAAAATATTATACGTGGTTTTATTCTTGAAAGAGAAATGAAAGGACTTACAACTCCAAAAATAGAAGGGAAATTCTCTTTACGGTCCTCATCAACAGGTGAAGTCGTGATGGACAATGTATTTGTTCCTTTTGAAAATAAACTGCCAAATGCACAAGGACTTAGTGGACCCTTTGGATGCTTAAATAAGGCTAGGTATGGGATAGCTTGGGGAGCAATTGGAGCTGCCGAGTTTTGTTGGCATGCAGCCCACCAATACACATTAGACAGACATCAATTTGGAAAACCTCTAGCTGCAACGCAACTAGTTCAAAAAAAGTTAGCCGACATACAAACAGAAATAACTTTAGCTTTACACGCAAGTTTAAGACTTGGCAGATTAATGGATGAAGACAAGTCATCGCCAGAAATGATTTCTCTACTCAAACGTAATAATGCAGGTAAGGCACTTGATATAGCAAGATTATCCAGAGATATGCACGGCGGCAACGGAATATCCGATGAATTTCATGTGATACGTCATCTTATGAACTTAGAGACAGTTAATACATATGAAGGGACGCATGATGTTCATGCCTTAATACTAGGAAGAGCACAAACTGGAATACAAGCATTTTTCTAATAAAATGAATAAAAATCAAGCAATTAACCAACTGCGTTTGCGGTTATTATTATTAATAATAGGCCTGATATTATCTTATATTATATCGTTTGGTTTAGCCATTTATTTTGTATTGAGTAACAATTATTTTAATGATGATAATAGCTTATTAATTATATCTATTGGCATAATTTTACTATTTATGAGTTTTTTACATATCAGATTTCAATATCGAAAATACAGCCTTTACCTTATGAGAGCTCAGAATCTAGAAGAATAATACATTAATATCTCTATCTAATAACAAAAGATTTATCATTACAGTTAATGTATATATAATAGAGTTTTATAAAACTAATATTTTAACAACTGGGGTGTCGCCTTTCCTAGTCGACTGAGATCATACCCATAGAACCTGAGCTGGATAATGCCTGCGTAGGGAGTAGAATTATTAATAAATTTTCAAATTCTCAACCTAATGTATCTATAATAGGCGCAGGTGTATGCGGTCTAAGTATAGGCTGGCGGTTAGCTAGTGCTGGTTGTCAAGTAAATATATATGAGCGCGGCAAATCTGGACGGGCAGCTTCTTGGGCTGCTGCTGGTATGTTAGCAGCTGGCGTTGAATGTGAACCCGGAGAAGAAAACCTATTAAAGCTAACAACATTAAGTCAGAAACTTTGGCCTAAATTTCTTCATGACCTTAGCAAAGACTCTAAACAAAATCCTGAGTATCGCAATGAAGGAACACTTGTTGTTGCTATAAACCGTGATGATGCTACAAGATTAGAATTCACCTATAATTTTCAAAAAAACCTTGGAATAAACCTTGAATGGCTTGATGGATATGAAACTAGAAAACTTGAGCCTCATTTAAACCCATCTATCGTGGCTGGCGTATACAGTTCTAACGATCATCAAATAAATAATCGTTTACTTATGAGATCATTAGAGGAAGCCTTTGTTCATAAAGAAGGAATAATTCACGAGTACACAGAAGTTACTGACATAGAGACACATAATGAATCTGTGAAGGGTATAATAGTTGATGGCTCATTAATAGAAACTGATGTGGTGATTATTGCAGCAGGTGCCTGGTCTAATAATATAAACGGACTTACTAAGGAATGTATCCCTCCGGTCAGACCTGTTAAGGGACAAATGCTATCATTGAGTATGGAACAAAATTCACCGCTATTAAAACATGTAATTTGGGCCCCAAATGCATATTTAGTTCCACGTAATGATGGAAGTTTATTAGTTGGAGCAACTATAGAGGAAAATGGTTTTAATCCCGACTTAACAGCTGGTGGAATATTTTCCTTGTTAGAGGCCTCTTGGCGTGTGATACCAAATATTGAAGAGTTACCCATAAAAGAAATGTGGGCTGGATTCAGGCCAACTAGCAGAGACGATGCTCCAATACTTGGCGCAACAAAGATTAAAGGACTTGTAATGGCAACAGGTCATCACAGAAACGGGATACTTCTAGCACCAGTTACAGCTAACGCGGTAAGTGAATTAATTTTAAATGGTGAAACAACTAAAGAAGTAGAGCCTTTTTCAATAGAACGATTCAATAATAACATTGAACATTAAAGCATCTATACAGATAAAGTAATGAATAATGAATAATTCTAAAATTATTGTGAACGGAAAATTAGAAACATTCACAGCGAAAAATATAAGCGGATTACTGTTACAAAAAGGTATTACGCCAGACATGAAAGGAATAGCTGTTGCTATAAACGGCGTTGTAGTCCCAAGAGACTTTTGGGAAACTAGAAATATATCATCGGGAGATGAAGTAGAAATTGTTAAGCCTTTCAAAGGAGGGTAATCGGAAAAGTACTATGTCAGATAAACTTCAAATATCTAATAAATATTTTAACTCCAGGTTATTAATAGGGACTGCCGGATATCCAAATCAGCAGATAATGTTAGATGCTGTATCTTCCAGCGGAGCTGAAATAGTAACTGTATCTATAAGACGTATTAGCTTAGACGCATATTCAGAAAGTATGATCGACTTAATTGGAGATAAGTATCACCTACTTCCAAATACAGCAGGCTGTGCAACCGTTAATGATGCAGTTCTTACAGCGCAACTAGCCCGAGAATCACTTCAAACAAACTGGATAAAATTAGAGATAATTGGCGATAGAGAAACACTATATCCGGATAGTAATCAGCTAGTGATAGCCGCCGAAGAACTCATAAAAGATAACTTTATTGTTCTACCATACTGTACTGATGATCCAATCATATGCCAAAAACTACAGGATATTGGGTGTGCAGCAGTAATGCCATTAGGGTCACCCATTGGGTCAGGAATGGGTATTTGCAACCCATACAATATAGAAATGATTTGTAAACGCAGTAATGTACCAGTCGTCCTTGATGCAGGAGTAGGTACGGCATCAGATGCCACTTTGGCCATGGAACTTGGATGTGACGCAGTGCTACTTAACTCAGCGGTATCCAAGTCAATAAATCCGGTAAGCATGGCGAAGGCAATGCGGGACGCCGTAACTGCTGGACGCTTAGCGTCTTTATCAGGAAGAATACCTAAACGTAAGTATGCAGAGCCATCTAGTCCTCGTCTTGGACTTATAGGTTCATAAACTTTACTTATTAATATTACTGATCTGTTTTATTATAGCTGAAAAATCAAGTTCTGAATTGTTTTCTAGCTGAGAGAATGTATTGTATAGTTCAGTTGCCTTCGCTCCTAGAGGGGTATTAAGTCCATTGTCCTTGGCAGCAACTTGAGAGAGATTTAAATCTTTCAACATCATAGCAACGGTAAACCCTGCGGAGTAATCTTTATTAGCTGGAGATGTTGGCACCGGGCCTGGCACAGGACAATAATCTGTCATTGACCAACATTTACTAGTTGCAGTAGATGCAATATCCCATAATTTTTGAATATCAAGGTCAAGTTTTTCTGCCAATAAAAAACCCTCACTAACTCCAATCATTTGAATAGCTAACATTAGATTATTACATACCTTAGCAGCCTGTCCGCTGCCCGCATCACCTGCATGAAAAATATTTTTTCCCATAGATTTAAGAATTGATTCGGCTTTATCATAAGCTTCAATTTTACCTCCACACATAAACGTTAATGTTCCTGCATCAGCTCCACCTACTCCTCCTGAAACAGGCGCATCAATCATTTCTATTCCTCTTTGAGCAGCAACTTCCATGACTTGACGAGCAGTGATAACATCTATGGTTGATGAATCTATAAGTACGGTTTTAGGTGAAACAGAATAAAGAATTTTATTGTCTTCAAGATATACAGAACGGACATGTTCTCCTGCGGGAAGCATAGTGATTACGAATTCCGCATCTATAATAGTTTCTTCGGCAGAATTTGCTTTAGTTGCTCCTTTGTTTACAGCTCTATCAATAGCCTCAGGGATGATATCATATGCTTTAACTTTATGACCGTCTTGAATAAGATTGGAAACCATGGGGCCACCCATATTCCCAAGCCCAATAAAGCCTATTTGTGACATTCTATTTCCTTTTGTTATATTTAATAATTATAGAAATCTGGCTCGTCTGATTTTTGCGTAAAGTATTCATCAATGTCTTCTTCACTTATATCATCAACTTTTGAGGGTGACCATTTAGGAGTTCTATCTTTATCTACCACAACTGCCCGGATTCCTTCGAATAGATCATGCCCATTGAAACAGCGATTTGCCATGCGATATTCCATAGCCACAACGTTTTCAAATGCTTCAATTGTTCTAGCTTTTCTTAGCTGACGAAACGTAATCTTTAGACTGGTTGGACTCATTTTATTAAGAGAATCAATCGTTTCTTTACTCCAAATATCATCTTCTGATTTTAAATTTTCTATAATTTTTTCTATACTTTCAGCGGAAAAGCACCGGTCTATAGTTTCTTTTTTTTCTGATAAATTATTTAATCCCACCTTATCTGTATATTTAGAAATCACGTCATCAATATGGCCTGGTTGATTTGAAATAGCACTTAACTCATTAATTAATAAGTCAAGTGAATCTGATTTCATATAATAGTCAGCAATTTTAGCATATAAACAATCAGCAGCTGACAGTCGGGCCCCAATTAGGCCTAGATACATACCAATTTCTCCAGGACATTTAAGTAAAAACCAACTTGCACCAACGTCTGGGAATAAACCTATAGAAGTTTCTGGCATTGCAAACAATGTTCGCTCAGTTACAATTCTATGAGAACCATGTACCGATACTCCGGCACCACCGCCCATTACAACTCCATCCATCAAGGCTATGAATGGCTTAGAAAAGTTAAAAATTGTTACATTAAGCAGATACTCATTAGTATAGTAAATTTGACCATAATCGGTACCACGCTTATTATATAAAACACGTATATCACCTCCTGCACAAAATGTTTTGTCACCAGCCCCCTGAATGACAACGGCGACGATTTTATTATCTCTTTCCCAATTTAATAATTGAGCATGTATCATTTTAACCATAGAAAGTGATAGAGCATTTAGTGCTTTGGGCCTATTTAGAGTTATTAAACCTATAGACCCCTTATGATCAAAAATTACCTCAGTGTTATCGTTCATAGAGCCTCTGGTTATTGCCTTAGAATATCACGCGCAATAATTAACCGCATGATTTCATTAGTACCCTCAAGTATCTGATGTACTCGTAGGTCCCTTAAATAACGCTCAATAGGAAAATCTTTAAGATAACCGTATCCGCCATGTAGCTGCAATGCGCGGTTAACAATATCAAATCCGGCATCTGTTGAAATCCTTTTTGCCATAGCTGCAGCGGCAGTGGTTCCAACTTTATTATCGTCTAGCATACTTGCGGCACGATATAACATTAATCTAGATGATTCTAATTCAGAAGCCATATCAGCTATATAAAACTGTAAAGTTTGAAATTCCGATAGTGGTTTTCCAAATTGTTTACGATTTTTAATATGCTCGATTGCTAAATCAAGACAAGTCTGGGCGCCACCCACTGAACATGCACCAATATTTATTCGACCACCATCTAATCCTTGCATGGCAATTTTAAATCCATCACCTTCTTTTCCTACTATGTTGGAAACCGGCACACGACAATCCTGAAATATTACACCCGCTGTAGGTTGACTATTCCACCCGAGTTTTTCTTCGAATTTACCAAATGAAAGTCCCGGTGAATCTTTTTCTACTAAAAGACAAGAAATACCATTTGGTTGATTGCCCCCAGTTCTCAACATACAAACAAAAACATCAGAAACTCCTCCTCCAGAAATAAAAGCTTTCTCGCCATTTATAACGTAGTAATCTCCATCTCGTTTTGCTGTAGAAGTTAAAGAGGCAGCATCTGATCCAGATCCAGGTTCTGTTAAGGCATAGCTGGCAAAATATTCCATAGTAGTTAACTTAGGCAAAAAACGCTTTCGTATATCGTCACCCCCAAACCTATCGATCATCCATGAAGCCATATTATGAATAGATATAAATGCAGCAGTTGAAGGACACGCCATTGATAGTTGTTCAAATATCAAAGTTGATTCTAAACGACCTAGAGCAGACCCTCCATATTTTTCAGAGCAATATATTCCAGCAAACCCTAGTGCAGCAGCAAGACGCAATGTTTCCTTTGGAAATATAGATTCTTTATCCCATTTAGCTGCATTCGGAAGCATTTTTTCAATTGCAAACCTATGTGCCATTTGCTTTATTGAAAGTTGCTCTTCTGTTAGCTCAAAATTCAATGAATATTAGCTCCTTTGAAACTTATTAAGAGGATATGAACTATAACTAATAACAATAATAGTACCAGGACAGTGTATTGTTTATATGTATAAATAAACATTATCAAGGCATGACAGAACTACAGATCTATAGCTATATTAGTTCGTGTCATAAATTTTACGAAAGAATGTTTATAAAATGAGTCGAGGCCCCACAACTCCAGTTGGAAAATACCCACAAACTAGAATGAGACGGAATCGTCGCCATGAATGGTCACGCAGAATGGTACGAGAAAATATCCTTAGTTCAAGTGACCTTATTCTTCCAATTTTCATTTCTAACGAGATGGGTAAATTAGAAAAGATCGATTCTATGCCGGGAATTTTTCGTCATAGTATTGATTTAATTTCTGATATAGTTGGTGAAGCAAAATCATTAGGAATACCTTCTGTAGCTTTATTTCCTGCAACACCACCTGAATTAAAAACACCCATGGCAGAGGAGGCATATAACCCTAACAATTTAATATGCCGGGCCATAAGAATAATAAAAGAATCCCATCCAGACATTGGTATAATTTGTGACGTTGCATTAGACCCTTTTAATTCTGATGGCCACGATGGCATAGTTCGAGATGGACACGTAGTGAATGATGAAACAATAGAAGCATTATGCAGACAAGCATTAGTTCAAGTTGAGTCAGGATGTGATATAATTGCCCCATCTGATATGATGGATGGGCGTGTTGGAGCCATCCGTGAGACTTTAGATAATTCTGGTTATAATCATACTCAAATCATGTCTTATGCGGCAAAATATTCATCCGCTTTTTATGGGCCTTTTCGGGATGCTATCGATAGCTCGGGTTTCTTAGCTGGTGAAACTAAAGATACTTATCAGATGGACCCCGCTAATTCTGATGAGGCTTTGAGAGAAGTAGCGCTAGATATTAGTGAAGGTGCTGATATGGTAATGATTAAACCAGGCCTACCCTACTTAGATATAATTTGGCGCATAAAAGAAAATTTTGGTATCCCTACTTTTGCATATAACGTAAGTGGTGAGTATGCAATGCTAAGATACGCCGCTGATTCAAATGCTATAGAGTATACTAAGGCAATTATGGAAACATTAATATCTTTTAAAAGAGCTGGCTGTAATGGAGTATTAACTTATTTTGCGTTAGAAGCAGCCAGGGTTATAAACTCACAATGATTAATAAGAAACACAATAAAGACCAAAAAAATAAAGCACCTGCCGGATATTACGTGTATTACAATCCAAGAGTACATCAATTTAAACTCTTAGCTATATTAGCCATATGTATAGTCTTAATTACATTACCTTTGATGGTAGAAAAAACAGAACCAGGGCCTCTATATATATTAAGTTTATTCATAATGGGGTTTCTCTTGTGGGCTTATGTAACTCTCCTTCGTATCCGTGATAGACGTCCGCAGGTAATAATTGATGAAGCCGGAATCTTTGTGAGAGATTGGTACAGCAATATACTGCCATGGTCAGAAATCGAATTTATATCACACTCTAGTTCGGTTAGAAGAGGCATAATAAGTGCACTAACTCGCTCACGTAGAGGTCCATATTTACTATTTAAATTTTCTAACAACCCAGAGTATATTTCATCTATATCTCCTCCATTATCATGGATCCATAAAATATGGATAGAAATGGAACTACAAGAACCTGCTATCATGGAATTTGGTTTAGATAGTAAAGCCACACAAATTCTCAAAGCAATTGAAGAACATATTGAATATTGGCAAAAATCATCGAATTCAGATATTGAAGATAGTGCAATAATTGTAAGTACTAATTAATGAGTATGATATTAAATATGTTTCATATCTAGGTGCATAAAACTCATAATATTGATAGATCCTATGAAATTATCTATAAAAGCTATATTCGGAATAAAATCATTAAGATACTCTTAGATTTATGACAGTCCAAACTTCTAAAAAACCGTTAATTTTTCATCGTACAGGGCCAATGCCTTGTCCATATATACCTGGTCTTGTTGAACGTAATTTATTTACAGAACTGACTGGAATTAAAAATCAGGAACAACATGATTTCTTAACTAAAGCAGGCTTTAGAAGATCCCATAACATAGTTTATAGACC
>Ga0114932_10001335_pt1 | contig 28180 bp, 37 predicted proteins | sample 2SBtaG_2_FD_87286 | JGI IMG/M metagenome (GOLD analysis project Ga0114932, IMG submission 87286) | Deep subsurface microbial communities from Kolumbo volcano to uncover new lineages of life (NeLLi) - 2SBTROV12_ACTIVE470 metaG | ecosystem: Environmental > Aquatic > Marine > Volcanic ...
ATGATGCTGTTAGATTATATGAGAAATTAGGATTTTCTATAATACATAGATTAAAAGCGTATTATCGTGATGGAGAGGATGCATATGTTATGGCTATTGATTTTACTAGCTAGATTCAAATAAATAACTACATTTGATTTTCAGCATATGTCTAGACGAAAATTTGGTGGAATTATAATATTTATTCTTTCTATATCGGCTTTTTTTATATATGCATATTTGATTATGCTGTCTGAATGGAGTCCAATTGTTTTGCAGTTATCTATTTTGACAATTATTGGAGGTATACTTGGAGTTATTTCATGGATAGGATATGTAATGGCAACTACAAAATCTTCTCCATCATCTACTATTCAGGACGATGAAACATAATCTATTTTTTTATTTTTACATCTACAACTGTTTGATAGAATCTGGGACCGACAGGTCTGACTATTTTTGATCCTAATATGGTAGATTTGATAGATGTTGTTTCTAAGAAATGCCGTTCAGATAATTTTGGCGCATCCGATTTTTTGTCTGCATGTATATGTGAATAATAATGAATCACACCATTATTCTTTGTAGTTAAAATAGCAGAATCCAGAAATTTGTCTGATTGTTCAGGTAACAGCATTAATGTTCGGTCTGATTTATTTTCTATATTATAATTTTTTACTTCTGAAGAATCACCTTCTATTGATATTACATTACCTACAAGTTTGTTAATTTCAATATTCTTATTACATAATTTTGTTGCCTCAGGATTAATATCAATATTATAGACAGTACATTTTTTCGTTTTTGCTATCAAAATAGAAAACATTCCTATACCACCGAACAAATTGACAACAACTTCGCCATCTCTCACCAAACCAACAATCCTTTCACGTTCCGTAGATAAACGAGGAGAAAAAAACGCTTTTTCTACATCAACGATAAATTTACATCCACTCTCCTTGTATTCGGTTTGTGTATTATCAATTCCAGCCAAAATTTCTAAACTTCTAGTTCTAAATTCACCCTCAACTGGTGATGATTGATAAAATACTGATCTCGTTGTTTTTACTTGTTCTAATAGGGTTTCACCTATGATTTTCTTTTTTGCCTGTAATGAATCAGGAATTCTTAATACTATTATTTCACCAACCTGATCAAACGAAGAAAATAACTCCATACTTTCTTTTTCTGAAAGAATATTTTCTAATGCTTTTTTTAGCATACGTGTCAATTTCTGTAATAGTAATCTAGAGAGTTTTTTTGTTGTTTGTCCAATCTACTTCCTTCTTTGTTTACTCTAGGCCGTAAACTCTTTTCATCCCTTCTAAAAGTGATTTCAAGTGATTTAAGAAATCTGTTCATGGCTTCTGATTTAGGTAAAGGTGAAGAACCATGTCCATCAATACTTGAAGTACCCTCAAAAATCACCATTGAATCTGAGACAAGATCCATTAATTGTAAATCATGATCTATAATTATTGCTGATTTACCAAACGAACGTACAAATTTTTGGAGAAATTTTCCAACAGCTATTCTATCTTCAACATCTAAAAATGCAGATGGTTCATCCAATGCATACACATCAACTTTTTGTAGTAAACACGAGGCAACTGCAACTTTCTGTAGTTCACCACCAGATAAATTTTTTATAGATTTATTGTACAACTTTTTAATTTTTAGAGGATCTACTATCTGTTCCTCTTCCTGGCTATCCTCAATTGGACTTTGATTTGCTTTATCCAGAACTGATACAACTTCAACATCGATATCATTTGAGAGATATTGTGGTTTATACGCAATCTTGAGTTTTTTTTCTACAGTACCAATATCTGGTTTTTCTACACCGGCAATCATTTTCATCATAGTGGTTTTACCCAATGCATTAGCTCCCATAACACCAAGTAACTGGCCTTTTTTTACAAAACCAGGCTCAATTGTTACCGAGAATGTTGGATATTTTTTTACAAGCTTTGGGTAAGAGATAATTTTATCACCATGTTGAAATTCATCTTGTGATGTTGTAGCATCGAACGTAAACTGCTTATCACGAAATCTTACATTTTCACTTGGGAGAAATCCATCCAAAAATACATTTATTCCAACTTTGGTTGACATTATACTCGATACAATTCCATACACTGCAGGAACACCGTATAACACTTCAATGTAATCACTGAGATAGTCTAATAATGTTAGATCATGCTCTACAACCATTACGCTTTTACCAATGTTAGCTAAGCTATGAATAACTCTCGCTACTCCTGTTCTTTGGAATACATCATTATATGATGAGGGCTCATCAAAAAAATAAAAATCTGCATTTTTTGATGCTGTAACAGCTACAGCTAGTCTTTGAAGCTCTCCTCCACTTAATTCTTGAAGATTTTGTTCTAATGAATTTTTCAAATCCAATTTTTTTACTAAATCATTTGTGATTCCTCGCTCATCATATTTTGCTAAAAGTTCTTTTCCTGTACCATCAAAAGCATTTACAATAGAATGCACTTGTTGTGGTTTTATAGAGGACTTGATAATATTTTGACTAATCTGTTCGAAATGTGATTTGAGTTCTGTTCCACTATAGTATCTTAGTATTTCATCCCAGTCAGGCGGTTCATTATAATTTCCTAAGTTTGGTTTTAAATTTCCTGATAGAATATTTACTACTGTACTTTTTCCCATACCGTTTCTACCTAACAACCCAACAACTTCACCTTTTTTTGGTGTAGGTAATTTGTATAATCTGAATGAATTGATACCATACTGATGAATTTTATCAGTTGACAGTTCTGTTGCTAAATTAACAATCGTAATAGCATCAAATGGACAAACTTTTACACAAATACCGCACCCGTTACAAATATCCTCATCAATTTGAGCCTTTTTTGTTTCTTCATTTAATATGATACAATCAGCTCCTGATTTATTCACAGGACAGTATTTGATACATTCTAAACCACATTTTTTTGGTTGACACAAATCTTTGTCTAATGCTGCTATACGGTGAGTCATGTCAACATTGATCTTATCTTTAATTTATATCTCGTGAGAAAATATGAAGAACAAAATACTCATTTTTATGATTCATAACATAGTTACGTTAATAGATAAGATTGGTTCATACCCAGTAAGCCGGTCATAGCGTTGGGGTGCGACCCAGTCTCTTTCCGAACCTGGAAGTCAAACCCAATGTCGCTGCTATGTTACTAAGATGCGAGAGCTCTTGGGAAGTAGTAGTGCTGGTATTTTATTATACAAATAATTAATAATCATATAGATTTGGAGATTGTGTGGCTACTTGTTCCGTGTGTGGAGAGAATTTTTCTAACGATATCCTGTTTCTAAATCATATGATGGAAAAACATGGTTTTAGAAATCCGAATATAGATAAACCTGATAGAAATCAGCGTGGGTACTAGTTTTATCTTAATTATCTGATATTTTGATCTTTTTACTGTTAGTTAGAAGGCTTGCTGAACGAAAAAATACTGCTGCTGGACTTTTACATCTAAGAGTGTTATTATTCTGAATTTTTTTCTTTGGAAAAGATTTACCACTATTCAAAATCGCAGAAAACAATGGAGAAATAGCTGCCCTTCCACCATAAGCAGTTTTGCTATCAATAAACCAAAACATCTTTAGTGCACTTGAATCAAGAAAATTATCTCTGAGATCTTTTCCAAAATCTGTGTAATGGCCAACAAGGTATAGTCTACCCTTTGCTAAATAATTAACAAGTTTAGCAAACTGAACGCACACATAACACTCATTATCATAGATCATTAATGGTACACTATCCTGAATTTTCAAAGCCAATATTCACCTACTAATTAAAATTGTCATAATTATATTTAATTCATTGAAAAAAGGATCAAAATATATGCAATTATACATGTGATACCTGATTTTTATTATATGGGACTGAATTACTATCAGATCAAAAAGCAGATTCTTAAGGCTAGAAAACTTGTGATTAAGGCTACAGCTGCTGCTGGTTCTGGTCATCCAGGAGGATCTTTTTCTATGGCTGAAATTTTGGGATGTTTATTTTACAAGTATTTGAAATACGATCCAAAAAATCCAGGCTGGGAAGATCGTGACAAGCTTATACTTTCAAAGGGCCATGCATCTCCCGGTCTTTTTTCAAATATGGCAGTAGCTGGATATTTTGATCCTAAGGATATTCTAACATTGAGACAGTTTGGAAGTAAGCTTCAGGGTCATCCAGATCTTAAATGCCCGGGGGTTGAGTTTTGTGGTGGTTCCTTGGGAATTGGATTATCATATTCTATAGGTAATGCATTAGCTGCAAGACTTGATGGTAAGAATAATAGAATTTATACAATTATTGGTGATGGCGAGTCTGATGAGGGTCAAGTTTGGGAGGCAGCAATGACAGCTGCAAAATACAAGATTGATAACATTACAGCATTTCTTGACAGAAATTTCATACAACAAGATTCCTATACAGAAAAAATCATGCCACTAGATGAGGAATTAGTTGGTAATGATTTGACAGAGATGTGGAAAGATGCGAGTAGATGGAAGACTGGTGATAAATGGCGTTCTTTTGGTTGGAATGTTATAGAAGTTGATGGACATAGAACTGAGCAAATTTCTGATGCAATAAGAAGAGCTAATGAAACCAAAGGACTCCCATCAATAATTATTGCTAGAACCGTCAAAGGTAAAGGAGTAGAGCATATGGAAGATAATCCACAGTGGCACGGGAAAGCTCCTCAACAAGACATTGTTCCCATTATTGAGGATGAGCTTGAATCTCAATTTATGATTGCACCTTCAATTATTGCAGGGGATATGTCAAATCTTGGAAAAGAAGTTGAACGATGTAACGAGGGAAGAGCTGATTATATTCATCTAGATGTGATGGATGGCCAGTTTGTACCTAACAAAACATTTGATCATACAGAAATTCAGAAACTTCGTCCACTTTCACTGCTTCCTTTTGATACACATCTGATGATCAATGATCCAGTGAAACATGTTCGTAATTACATAGATGCTGGAAGTGATATAATTACTGTTCATGCCGAAGTCTGTGATGAATCTAGTTTTGGCGAAATATGTGATCAATTACATTCGAATCAAGTTGGAATTGGTCTTGCAGTTAATCCAGATACAGATCTTCCAGAATGGTCTTACAAATTTGTCGAAATATTAGATCAAATAATCGTCATGTCAGTAGTTCCGGGTAAATCCGGTCAGAAATTTATAGAATCTACGCATGAAAAAATACAGCGAATTACTAAGGATCTTAATGATCACAAGTTTGAAGGATATATCGAAGTGGATGGGGGAGTAAATTTAGAAAACATTGGTGCATGTTTTGCAGATGGAGGAAGGGCATTTGTAGGTGGAAGTGCTATTATCGGACAAAGTGATGTTAGAATGATCATTAAAGAGTTTAGAAACCAAGTTCTTGATTCAAGAAGGAGATTATTAATCAAAAAGGCTCATGATCTTGGTGGAATAGATCTTGTAAACAAATGGATTGATTTACACGTTGTTGGAAAGAAAAAAGATGGTTTGATTCAGATTGCAAAGGAGCTTGGATTCCAATGAGTACAGAACATCTAGGTGACATGAGAACTGAATATAGTAAAGCACTTGTTGCGGTTGGAGAACAGGATACAAATGTTGTAGTTTTAGGCGCCGATACAACTGATTCATTGAAGACTGCAAACTTTGGGAAAAAATTCCCTGAGAGATTCTTTAATGTAGGAATTGCTGAAGCTAATCTTGTTTCAGTTGCTGCTGGTCTTGCATATTCTGGAAAGACAGCATTTGCTAGCACATACGCAATATTTCTGCCAGGGCGATGTGTTGATCAAATTAGAAATGCTATTGCATATCCATCTCCTGGAGATAAAAAGGGATTAAATGTCAAACTAGTTGTATCTCATGGAGGTCTGAGTGTCGGAGCTGATGGAGGTTCTCATCAACAGATTGAAGATATTGCAATCATGCGAGTAATTCCCAACATGAGAGTTCTTGTACCAGCTGACTCAACGACTGTTTCAAAACTTACTTGGATGATTGCTCAACAATATGGACCATTTTACATGAGAATGGCTAGATCAAAAACTCCTATAATTCATAATGACTCACAAGAATTTCAGATTGGAAAGGGTATAGTGTTACGTGATGGTTCTGATTGTACAATTGCTGCATGCGGAATTACAGTTAAGATGGCGTTGGATGCGTCTAACATACTTCAACAAGATGGAATATCTTGTAGAGTTATCGATTGTTTTTCAATTAAACCAATTGACAGGGATATATTAGAAAAAAGTGCTAGAGAAACAGGATCAATTGTAACATGTGAAGAACATAATATTATTGGTGGATTTGGTTCAGCAGTTTCAGAAGTTGTTTCAGAATCTTATCCAGTGCCAATCAGGCGTATTGGTGCGCAGGATAAATTTGGTGAATCCGCACGTGATAATGAAATTCCACAACTGCTTGAAAAACATGGATTGACATCTATTAATATAGCAAAAGCTGTAAAAGAAGTAAGAGGTAAAAAACAATGAAAATTTTCCTAGACACAGCTAATCTTGATTCTATACGAATGTACAACGATATGGGACTTGTAGATGGTATTACAACAAACCCTTCATTATTAGCAAAGGAGGGTGGTGATCCACAAAAAACAATGGAAGAAATTTCAAGAATTATCAAGGGCGATGTCAGTCTTGAAGTTGTCAGTACTGATTATGATGGAATGATGGAAGAAGGAAGAAGACTTCGTAAGTACGGTGACAATGTTGTAGTTAAATGTCCAATGACTGGAGAGGGACTTAAAGCTTGTAAGAGTTTAACAGCAGAAGGAATTCCAGTCAATGTTACACTTGTATTTTCTCCAAACCAAGCTGTTTTAGCTGCAAAAGCTGGCGCCAAATATGTTAGTCCGTTCATTGGACGATTAGATGATATTGGTCATACAGGCATGGATTTGATCAAAGAGATTAAACAGATCTTTGCAAACTATGATGATTTTAAAACAGAAATTCTGGTTGCAAGTATTAGACACCCACAGCACGTAGTTGATGCTGGAAAAATCGGTGCTGACGTTGTAACAGTTCCCGCAGCGGTTCTTGGCAAGATGCTTTCCCATACGTTGACTGACAAAGGTTTGAAAGCATTTCTAGCTGACTGGGAAAAGCTAAAATCGGAAAACCCAAACGTTGAAGTTTAACTAACTAAAATTTTAATTTGTATCAAAATTGATAGGACTTTTTAATAAAAATAAACCTCAACAGAAACTTCGTAAATTTATCAAGGAAAAAAAATATGCTGAGGCACTAAAATATAGTGTAAATCTTGAAAAAGATGAAAAATACAAAAATGATACTGATATCGCATTTATTATAGGTACAATTCATTTTCTGAAAGGAGATATTGAAAAAACCTTATCGTATATGAATAAGGTCTTAGAAATTGCCGAATATGATATTGATGCCCTTGTGCTTAAGGCTAGTATTCTTGCAGATATGAAAAATAAAAAAGGGGTAATGGAATGTTGTGATAAAATAAAAGAGATAGATCCTAAAAATACTACAATGCAAAAAATACTCTACCAATTTAACGAACTTTAAAAACTAATGCTGATTTTTCCACTGATAACGAAATTCCTCTTCGAAAAGATCTTTTGTAATTTCATCTGTTTTTAGTATCTTTTTCTTGTATTTTTTCAAAAGACATTTCTTGCACATACAATCACTATCAGTGATCTGTTCTTTTGATAGTTTTGGCAAACTCGCACACCAACATGTGGCATTATCCTCTTCACAAGTAAACACATTTCCACATTCAGAACATTCTTTTTCCAATTTATCTAAAACCTCTAATGATGGCTAGCCTACAGAAAATTCATCATCGTCATTCATGTTACCCTTTATTTGACTATCAACCGCATCAGCTTTTACATCTAATTCACTCAAACTTCCAAATTTTTGATAAGTTAATTTTTCTAAAGTTTCAATAATGCTTTTTGCTGCTCTATATTGTGGAATGCGAGGATCCAAAAGCTCTCCGTATAATCCCATACCATTTATTCCATTAAGTTTGGCATATCCTAAGATAAGTCCATTGAATCCCGTTATCACAGATTCATGAGGAGTAGTTTCAATACCAAGATTACGTATTTGTTCAAGTAATGTTTTGGAAGTAGTAGTTACATATGTCGTTGGGTGTTTTCCAAATTGCTTGCTGGTATGAAACCCACCAACAGTGTAAATGAATTTTGCATCATATTTTTTTGCAACATCAATTACATCTTGGCACAATTCATTTAATTCATCATTTTGTTCTGGTTGTCCTCTTCCACCTCCAAAAATTATAATATCATTTCCGTATTTGTATTCCCAATATTCTTCTGGCACTTCGATATAACCACCCTTATCAAAGACGTATGGGGTTGTAGATTTCACTGAACGGAATGGAACAGAATTTAATGCATTATTAATAAAATTCACCACTATACTTCCAACGTTACCCATATCTTGCATTGCAGCTATGATTAGAGGCTTGTTTATGTCAGGCTCTAATTTATCAATAAATTTCATCTTAATTATTACCTAGTACAGTTAACACCTTTTTAGGGATATCATTAAGTCTGGAGACTCCCAACGTCCTTTCAAATCCTAAATATCTCAAATTAGTTGCAATTATTGTTGCATTAGAGGTATCTCTACCCACTCCGAGTGCAACCATCTTGATTCCAAGAGATTTAAGCAATTTAACCGCTGAACGAACTGCATATGGATCTGAAGGTTCTCCATCTGAGAGTGTCAAAAAAATATCTGGTTTTTTGGAACGTAAAATAGGATACATTTTATCATAAACCTCAGCTAGTGGGGTCCCACCATTAGCTGGAATCTGGGCTAGCCTTTTTGCACATGAATTATTCCATTTAAGATCTTCTGGTTTAACAAGCCAGCAGACAACTTGCCTTCCAGTTGTATTAAATGCATATACAGAGAATTTGATCTTTAGAAAAGCTAGGACTTCACACAGAGCCAATGTGGCTTTTTTGTAATCCATCTGTTGATCAGTGATACTGGATGAGTGATCAAGTAAAATTACGATTCGTGTTTTAATCGATTTCTTAAGATCTGTTATAAATGGCTGATCAAGACCTTCAAGATACACATCACTATCAAATTCATCACCATGAAAAGAATGGTATTCTTTCCATCCAGTTTTCCATTCTTTAAATCTGGTCTTTAAATTATTTATCAAATCTTGATCGAAAATTTTAGTCTCATCAGCATTAGACATTTCAGGAATCTGTATTCCTATTGTTCCACTACTCAAACCCTTCTTCTCATTTTTCTTATTTTCTTCTTTAATCACTTTAAATTCTTCAGAAACTGCTTTTCCCCGTAAAATATTTTCTGGGTCAATCTTTCCAAAATCTTCTTCCCTTGATTTTCCAACTTGCTTCATCGCTTTGATAAAATCGTTAGGTGTGATAGCAATTCCAGGTCCTCTTAATGGAACAGATATAGGAATTGAAATAAGAGCATCAACATCCAGAATCTTTAAAATTTCAGGGATCTTTTTTTCTATCCACTCTGTATCATAATCATTTTTAATGGAATCATTCAGAACATTTTTGGCAAATTTTACTGCTTTAATTACCTTGTTAAGATTACTTGGTTGCATTTCACCTTTCACATCACCAAATAAAAAATACTGGTAGAATGCTTCAATCATCCTAGATTTTCCAAAAACTGAACTTAGGTTGTTCCTAGCCAACCACATATTTGTATAATTAAATATCAGTTCTTCACTCATTCCTTTCCAAATTTGTATTCCCAAAAGCTCGATTCTACGTGTCTCAATAGTATTCAAAATAAATCCGTACGCATGATCATTACTAAGAATTTTTTTACAATGTCTTAATCGCATACCTTCATACCAAATTGAAGTTCTAAACTGTCTATATTTTTGGAAACTATCTCCATAATATCGATCATTTGGAATAAGTAATACTCTTTTTTCTTTTAATCTTGTTTCACTCTGTTTTATTTTTGAGAATTCTACCGTTACATTTTCTTTTTCTGACCAACGCCTTACAAGAAATGTAGCAATATCAATTAAAGTGTCGTTTCGTAGTTGAATAGATTGCATTAGCTACCAAACATTGAGGTGATAATATCATTTACCTTTTGAAATTCTACATTTCCCCACTGAGAATACACATTTCCAAAAACAATTTTTGCTGCTTCCTTTGCTGAAGCTCCACCTTCTAATAATTTTGCATATGCAATGGTTTCTCTTATAGATGGAGAATAATACAATTCTTCAACAGCAGATGCTTGGCGTAACGTATTTGCAAGTTTAATTCCCTGTAAAACCTCAGCTTCATGTGGATTTTTTACATGTTTTTTTATTATCTTATATTCCACATCTTCAGGTGGATAATCCAACCTTATTCTAACCGGAAATCTGCTTAGAAGTTGAGGCGGTAATTCCTTTGTACCAACATGTGTTAGAGGATTAATAGTTGCAATTGTGAACCATGAATCATCGGCTTTGATAACTTGACCATCAGATTCTTTGAGAATTATCTGTCTACGATCATCGAGCGCCTCATCTAATCGTAGTAAAACATCAGCTTCTGCCGCATTGAGTTCATCAAGATATAAGATACTACCTTCTTTCATTGATTTTATCAAAACTCCCTCATCAAAACCAATGTTTCCTTCTACCAATGACTTAGTTCCTATTAGATGACTTTCTCTTGTTCGAAGACTGAAGTTGATCGATTCTAATTTTTTGGATTTTTGTATTGCATACTCCGTTACCAACGAAGTTTTACCGGTTCCCTTTGGTCCTATAATCAAAACAAATAATCCTTTTTCAAATGCACTGTTTAAAATATCAATTGAGTTATTCCAATCTAGGTAAGTTGATTGCTCACTTTCATCTACTGATTGCTCGCTTTGGTCTGACAAAGTAACATCTTTGGTGTGGGTACTTTATTTAAGACTAATTCTTTGCAAACGAGGCTATTTTTACAAATGACTCGTCAAGAGTTTTGAGAAGAGATTTGTTCCACTCTTCAAATCCTGCAGGATCTTTGGGATAATTTCTATAATGTTCAACCAACCACTGATTTTGTTCTGATGTGTATTTTAGTCCGTTAGCAACTGTCTTGTTCATAGCACCGCGAATAATCATTCCAAATTTAGTAAGACCTGAAAAGTCTGGATGCTCACCTTTGCTAATTGATTCAACGTCAAGGTTTCCCAAAAAGTGTTTCATACCATAACTAATCTGTTCGTTAGTTAACGTTTGGACTAGTCTCCTAAAGAGTTCGAGTCCAGCAGTTTTGTAACCATATTCCTCTATAAAATCAAGATTGTATTGCCACAATCCTTTTTCTGTAACATCATTTGCTTCAATCGCATCTACAACATTTTTACCAAGAATGGTACCAGCAATCAAGGCTGGACCTATTCCTCCAGCATCAATTGGTTTTGGCATCCATGCAGAATCTCCTACAAGCATATAACCTCCAGAAACCATACAGTCATTTTGTCTTCTTACAGAAACTTGGAACACCCCTGTGTTATTGTGAATGTCTTCTGGATCTTGTGATAGTTTTGCATTCTTAATCGCCTTGTTTCTTTGAAGATATTCTTCCATCAATGACGCAACATTATCTTTTTTTCCAAGCCTTTGATTTCTCTGATCTAAAATTGATTTTTCAACACCTAATCCTATGTTTACCTTATTGTCAGCCTTTGGAAAAACCCAACCATATCCTCCAGGTGCAATGTCTTGGTCTAAGTGAATAATACAATAATCTGGGTCAAATTCTGTGAGATCTTCTTCACCCTTATCAAAATACATAATGTGTCTGCCTGTTGATTCTAGATCACGTCTGTCTATTTTTTTCTCAATTTTGGTAGAATTCTCGAGCTGGTTTCTAAGCATTGAAGTAACTCCAGTCGCATCTACTACAACCTTTGCAGTTTTTTTGTATGGCTGCTTTGTTTTGTTATTGACACCTTGAACCCCCATCACTTGTGGTCCATCATAGATTAGACTTGTAAGATTTATTTCAAAATCAAAGTTGACTCCCATCTTTTTTGTTCTTGCATTTTGAATTTCGGGCAGTTTTTGACGATTAAGCATATAGCCATCACCATCAAAAGGAATTGCAGTTTCTTTATCAGGCGAGAATGCCATAACCCCTTTCACATCATGCTCAATTTCTGGAGACGTCCAAGGAATTTTTATCCTTTCTGTCATAAAATCTACTGCTTCCTTTGAACAAGCATCACCACATGTCCAACCGGGATTTGATTTTCGTCCAGGGAGGGTTTCGGGATTTCTATCAACTGAAAGAATGGATAAATTCTGATTAGAATAATGTGATATAGCCTGAGCTGCAACTGTTCCAGTTAGACCTCCACCTGCAACTATAACATCATAATCAGTATCCATAATTCTTCAATCTTACAACTTTATTTAAAACAATACTCATAAAAACTAAAATTTATTGGATTATGTTTCAAGTAGTTTTCGATATACATCTATTATTTCCTTTTTTACATATACAGGTGTGTAGATCTTCATCCGGATTGGATCTTTTTCTTCAAGTTTTATGATTTTTTCAAGGAAATTTTGCTTTGAAAAACGTAAATATAAAGATGAATTATCAATTCGATTTTCAAGATCTTTTAATATCAGATCTAGTTCAGATTTTGGCATTATTGAAATGAGTTTTTTTACAAGTTCATAGGCCTTTATTTTTTTTATTTGTATATGAAGCATAAATATTGGATTTCCGAAATGACCAACTAATTCATGCTTCGAAATATCATCTTTTTCTATTACAAAAAGCTCAAAAAATGCATCATACACTTTCTGAAAGTTTTCAGTTGCATGTAGTATTAACTCAATTGTGACATCAAGTTTTTTCTGATTTTTTAAATTTTTTTGAATTATCAAGCCTGGAGTAGAGTGATTTGCGCTTCTGCAGTTCTAACAAGTTTGACTTTTTCTAAACCAACATGTCTGAGATGTATAACTTTTTTTGCAGCCGCCATTATATCTGAATTAATTTTTCCATAACATGAAGCCTGTACAAACTGATCCAGTGTCATATTTCTAACGGTTTTCTCTATGACGTCTTTTGCAATTAGTCTTAATGCATGTTTTCTAGACGTATTGAGTTCTCTATGGCTTAGTGCTAGCATTTTGATTCTAAAAATATATCCGTCTTTAGTTTCAGCATCCAAAATAAAATTGATTCTTGATGAACCACGTCTTATTAAACTTCTAAGAAACTCCTTTGCATATTCATATCTCTTAAAAATTGTAGTAGCTTTTTCCTGATTAACTTTATCCACTTGGAAAAATAATTTGTATTGATGCTGTGAAGGATCACCCTTTAAAATTTCAAATAATGTAACCTCTAAAACTCTTCCTTTGGCTGTTTCATCACTTGTTACTGGTATGTATGCAATTGGAATATTGTTAAATGCGTCTGGAGCTAAAACCGTTACCCATTTTTTCTCTTTCCATTTATCTTTTATTTTTCGTGTTTTTCTTCTAACCAATTACTATCGACCTCAAATTCCAAAATATAAGTGTGCCACCTTTAGATCGTTTTCTTTCCAACATATTTTTGTAATTCCCTAGGAATTTCAATATGCCCATCTTTAGTTTGAAAGTTTTCAATTATTGCAACCATAGTTCGTTCTGTTGCAACAAGTGTACTGTTGAGTGTGTGGACATATTTGGTATCCTCATTTGTTCGATCTCTGAATCTAATCTTCAGCCTTCTAGCTTGATACTCAAGACAGTTTGAACATGATGCTGTTTCTCTGTAGGCATTTTGACCAGCCATCCAGGTTTCTAGATCGTATGTTTTGGCGGATATTTTCCCCATATCACCACTTGATAAAAGCATCACACGGTATGGAATTTCAAGTTTTTGAAAAAATTCTTCCGTTATAGCAATCATTTTTTCATGTTCTTCCCATGAATCTTCTGGTCTGGAAAAAACAAATTGTTCAACCTTTTCAAATTGATGCACACGAAAAATCCCTTTTTGATCTTTCCCATGAGCTCCAGCTTCTTTTCTAAAGCAAGGGCTTATTGCAGCACATCTCATAGGAAATGAGGCTCCATCTAATATCTCATCTGCATACATTGATGCCATGGCATGTTCCGCAGTTCCAATTAGATATAGATCTTCATCATCAATCTTGTAGATAACGTCTTTGAAATCTTCAGCTATTATAGCTCCCTCCATAGATTTTTTATTAATCATATATGGTGGTTGAAATAATGTGAATCCTTTATCATCTAAAAAGTCTAATGCAAATTGAATTAATGATTGGTTTAATTTTACTAAATCACCTCTCAGATAATAGAATCTTGCTCCAGCTGTTTTTGCTGCCCTTTGGAGATCCACAAGATTCAGTTTTTGAGTGATATCAATATGATCACTCACCTGAAAATCAAACTTCGGAATATTACCCCATTTTTTAACTTCCTTGTTTACTGAACTATCTTCACCTATGGGAACTGTTTGATCAAAAATATTAGGAAGTGTTAATATCAATTTTGAATATTCTAACTCTGTTTTATTTTGAGTTTCTTCTAATTCAGTGAGTTGACGAGAAACTAATTGCATTTCTTGAATTATTTTATCTGCATCCTTACCGGCTTTTTTTGCATCAGCAATTTTTAACGACACCTCATTTTTCTTCTTTCTAAGTTCATCAGTACTAAGAATATACTCCCTTCGTTTTTTATCAAGATCTAGTAATGAATCAAGGTCAAATTCTACATATCTATCCCTGAGCATTTTTTGAATTTTCTCAGGATCCTGTCTGACTATTTTCATATCTAACATTATTCAATCACCTTTAACGCAAGTTGAATATGTTCTAAAACTTCATCAACAGTTGAGATCAATTTTTTTGTATCTCCTCGATTCTTAAAACTAACAACAAGTTGATCACCAAGATTTTCAATCTCGAGTGATAAATCTTTTGGAAAATTGATATTATCCGGCTCCAATGCCTTTTTTATCGCAATAGCCTTTTCAGATGAAAGGCTATTTAGCGATATTTGGATCTTGCAAGTTAGTGACATTTCCTTCTAAATAATCTAAAAAGTCATCCAATTTGTCTTTAGTTATTTTGGCTCCTGCTGCAGCATCATGCCCTCCTCCAACACCATCAAATTTTTCTGCCCCTGTTCTCATTAATGAGCTCAGATTTATGCTCAAATTACAGTTATTTGATTTTCGTGAGGAAAACTTGATCATTCCTTCTTCACCATTTGTACGTAATATTACAATTTTACCAGTATTTTTGGGTGAACCAGCAATAATTGATGTTATTGTACCTGTCATCATTTCAGGTATTATTCCCTCACCATTGACCATAACACAGTTCATATTTTCAGCAGTCCTCCATCGTTCGTTTGATAACACATTCATGTAATCACGGATTTTTTTTCTATATTCAGATAAGATCTTTTCACCTTCTTGTAACATTCTGTGTCTATCACCCATACAGATCGATATACCCACACCAGATTTGCTTATACGCCCACATGAATTCAAAACAGTCGAAAATTCTCTAACATCTCGTAAGAAACTTCTTTGATCCTCTTTTGGAAATGTAAAAGTGTAGCCAATTAGTTCTTCCAATATTTCTGTCATATTTTTGCCTGAAGCAAATCTGGAAATAGTTTCAATAAGATGGCGTTTTTCATCATCAGATAATTCAGCTGGAACACGCCATCTTCCTTTTTCCTTTAGTGGAATACCTGAAGAATTAAGCAACGCCAAACAAGAACTTCTATTCCAAGTTAGTCCTTCGATAAATGGCTGTGAAGTAAATGCAAGTGCATCAGATAGTGGTCGAGTTTCTCTGCCTACAAGAAGTAGATCCAAATCAACATCTATCTGCCCGTTAGATTTTGCTGTATTGAGGATATCTAGGTTTTTGCCAGTAAATGATTTTTTCTCTCCCTTGTCCTGTCTATCACCAATAGCAGAAATTACAGCAATGGCGGCAAGATCTTCATTTTTTTTGTTAAGTGATTTTGATGCCAAATATGTCATTCCTCCAGCACAAATTTCCAAACCTCCATCAATACCAAATTTCCACGCATTAATCACCCGTTCATTATCGTATTCTTCTTCTGGAATTTCATGGTGATCAAGTACAAGCCAATCTTCACCCAATTTTTCATCTAATGTATTAGCAAATCCACCCGCCAGATCAGTGATTATATGAAAATCCCTTGAATCGTTAGATAGTCTATCAACTAAATTATTGTTAAATTCATTGGTAGTAGTAATGGTGCATCTTATCCCTTCTCTAAAAAGTGCCTTACCAATTATGCTTGCTGAAGTTAACCCATCACAATCAAGATGCGAAATGATTGAGATGTTTTTTTCCGATTTAATCAAGTCAGAAATTGTATGCTTAAAATATGATAATGATTCGTTTAGACTTTTTACCATCACTCTAATTGAGCGATTACAGACTTATATTTCCAATTTTTAGGTATACGACCGATTTTTTTATAATACATTGATAGTCGGTGAACCTTGGCTTCAATCAGTTCGAGTGAACGTATATTTCTTCTATCATTTTTGTTAGATTTTAGGTGTTTTTGTAGACCAACAGCTTTGATAACAATATTGTTCAAATCTTCTGGTATTTCGGATTTCAGATCATTTTGATCTAAAATTTCACTTATTGTTTTGTTGATTATCGGCTTAATCAATGGTATGGCATGCTGATCTCTGAGTTTTATGCCAATTTGACTGGGTGTGTGACCATCTTTCCCATACTTGATAACCAATTCTTCAATATCCTTTTGATCCTGTTTGACCCATGATGAAAATTTTGATTCTATAGGTCTCGTTGAATGTGCCTTTCCATGATTATGAGTATGAAGTCTTCCCATTGGGTTAAATCTCTAAAAAACTAACATAAATGTTACTTAATATCAGATCTTAGTGACTTTCAACGCTGAAAGTGAGAAAAAAGTTAAATAATAACATATATCAAATTTTGATAGATACAAATGAATAAATCAATAGTATTCGGCGTACTTTTTGCAGGTATTATGTCAATACCCCTAATGTTGGCTGTTCCAGCATTTGCTTACGAATTTGGTGGTCAGTATGGCTCAGAAAATACTGCTACCGGTGCTCATGGATCACTTGAGGAACAATTGGAACTAGCAAAACGAAAAGTTGAAACCGCAGCTGCTAATCCTGCTACTGGATCAGGAACACCATATCTTGACGCAGATGGTGTATTTGGTGCATCAGCTATTGCTGGTGGTATCTTCGGCGCAATCGCTACAGCCTTCTTTGTAAAAGGAAGACAGGGTAGATACGCTGCATATGGACGCGGTTAGAATTTTTCATCTTTCCTTATTTTATTTAATATGGTTAGATTATAGTGCGCAGAATATGTTAAATCTGAAAATAACAGAAATGTATATATGCATTCCAGTTAGTCATTTTATTGATGATTCCTATATTTGGGACAGTACTAAGTATTCTATCTAGTGTCCAGGGACAAATAGGACCAAGCTACGATCCACTATTTTATGACACCATGCTATACATTTTCGGTACTATGATGTTTTCAATATTCCTCCTAGGAATAATTGGATATTGGATTCGTGTTCACGGTTGGGGCTATAAAGACAATCGTGAGAGATGGGTCGATGAACTCGATAGACACTTCGAAAATGAAGGAATAGGTCTTATTCCAGACAACGGAAAATACTGGTAATCTTACCAATCTTCATTCTTTTTCATTTTATAGATAACACACTTTTAGTATTCCATATTCTTTCCATTTTCATGGATGAAAATATTTGCCATATATGCAGCAAAGAGATTTCAAAACACACTCCAGAAGAATGGGCAAAATGTCTGAAAGCTGAGGACGATGCTATGCTTGACAAAATAAAGCGCCATTATAATTCAAAGTCTGATACTGAAGAAAACTAAATTTTTGAACTATAGGTCAGGTGGCAAAAAGTCCTTATCCTTAGACTCTTCATATTCCTTTGAGGTAAATTCAGCTTTATAGTGCTGACCTTGTACTAAGGGTGAGTTAATGAACAATTCTGACTCCATTCCATTGACCAATATTCGTGATTTTGTCAAGTCCATATCCTTTAGTGGGAAATCCCATACCCAGAGAAAATGACCAATTTCAAATGCATATCTTTCTTCCCATTCTGCATAGATGGTGCCATCATCGGTTATAGTATACAAACTTCGTTGACATATGTCAAATAATTCCAGACCATCTTCTTCAACGTTGTCAAATCCTATATTGGCTGGTACATTAGCTTTCTTTTTATCAACATATAATTCAAAAGTGGCAGATATTTTGTATGGGGTATCTCTATCATTGATACATGCTTTGAGTGGATCACTCTGACCTAGAAAACCCTGTATTATACTACTTGTAACACCAACAGAAACACCAATTGCAAGCAATATTATAAGAAATTTTATTGTTTTTTTTCTCTTCGTTGGATCTCCTAGTCCTGGCCAACGCATACATAAAATAGAATGGATTTGCATAAAGTCGTTTCTATCTCACCATTATACTGATAGTATCAAATTGATCCTGATGATCAGCGATGTAAAATGTGATTGGAGTAGAATCAATTTCAACCCATTCTGATACCCCTCTATACTCAAGAAAATCCTCCACAAATACACCCGGACCAGTACACCTGACAAGGACATTTTTTTCAGTTTTTATCTCCATAGGAAGGCGTAAAACTTTGCCTCTTCTCTCATCCTGTATATTTATGGTAAATTCATCTTTTTCTAACCTAACTTTTCCCTTAAAATAACTTTCAGCGATATCAAGTTTTTCAATTTTAAACACAATCTGAAACATATCAAAGATAACATATTTTACATAATTATCATTTTTGGAGATAAAAAACTTGAACTAGAATAAAAATAAATGAAAAGAAAAAGGTTTGTTGGTTAGATTACTTTCCAGGGTCTTGTAGCAAATGTTACTACATATGCAGCGGCAATCATGATACTTTGATACCATATCATTCCCCATCCAATTGGCTTTACAATAATTTCACCCTCAACTACTACAGTTTGTCCCGGTCCAAGACCTGGTCCTACTTTGTCTACATTAAGCTGAGTGTGTACATGATATACACCTGGCTCAAGTGCTTTAGCAGTTACTTTGTAGGGTGTAATAGCGTTACCCGGTATTGCAAATACAACTCCTGGTGGATCTCTAGCCATTATTTCCCATCTGTTACCGGAGTTAGTAGATTCTGAAAATAAGGAAACCCAACCTCGTTGATCTCTTTCAACAAGACTTACAAGTTTTCCAGACATTGTCAAAGTCTCACCAGTAGCAAGGGATTGTCTGTTGAACGTTTCATCTTCAATTTTGATAAAACGACTCTGTAATTGTGCCTGTACACCGTGGGCTTCAGCAGATTGTACCATCACGAGCAATTGTGGAGCTAACGTACCAAGTACCATTACCGCGCCTACTGCAAACACTAGAGTAGTTGTTTTTTTATCGACCATAGATATCCCGTATAAATCAAAGAATTAAAGATAGGATATAAGTTTTGACGAAAAACTCGATCATGAGAGTGATTTAGCCCTAAAAAATAGGTAGTATTTTGAGAAAAATTACCAATTTCATATCTCATATCAGAAATATTAAGAAAGATTTTTAAGCATTCTCTAGTTATAATCGGCATATGACTCTTCCAAAGGGATTTGGTAGTGGCGGTGCAGGCGGAGCTTCTCGTCAAGATGTTGAAAAGATGATCGGTAGACGTATAGAAAATTATACTGGTATAATCACACTTTCATATCTAGGAGCATTTTTTGCTACTACTGCTGGAACTATGGTCGGATATCTATATTATCCATGGGCATATGCTTCCTCAAGCGGTCACTATGCTATGGTTGTCCTAACAGTTGTTGAAGCTATAGGATATCTATTCTGCGTTAAAGTTGCAGAAGAAGGTTCAACCAAGAAAAGTAATGGTCAGATAGCTGCGGCTTTGGCTGGTACTACTGCTGTTATGTTATACGTAGCAATGTATATCAAATAACACAATCTTCTCTCTATCTTTTTCATATTTTTGAATATTTTTACCCCATTTTACCTTCATTTTCCTCATGAATCATGGTTGCCAGTTATCGATCCTCGAAATTTCATAAAATTTTATATAGTCAAATCATCGCTAAAAATTAATGGTCTGGCTTAGACGATGTACTCACTACCTATTCATAGTGGTAGTTGCAGTTAACTCAACTCTGTTAACAATTAACTCAGGAGACTATATCTTCTATACTGACTGGGCTTGGACATCATTCGTAGTTTTCTCTATCGCCAACACTTTGATGACGGTAGTCGGAGCTGTGTATTACATTACATTTACGGGTGTTCCTGGCACAGGCGCGTATTATGGCTTGATAATGCAGGTCTATACATGGGTCGCTAAAGTTGCATGGTTTGCACTTGGTTATCCGGTGGATTTCATTGTTCATCCAATGTGGATTCCATCATGCATGTTATTGGATTTGGCATATTGGGCTACGAAGAAGAATAAGCACTCGCTGATATTCTTTGGTGGAGTTTTAGTGGGAATGTCAATGCCGCTCTTCAATATGGTACAATTGATGATGATTGCGGATCCGCTAGAAACTGCGTTCAAATATCCAAGACCAACGTTGCCTCCATACATGACGCCGATAGAGCCGCAGGTCGGTAAGTTCTACAACAGCCCGGTAGCTTTGGGTGCTGGTGCAGGATCGGTTCTGTCAGTAACGTTTGCAGCATTGGGCTGTAAGCTCAATACCTGGACGTACAGATGGATGGCCGCATGGTCAAAGTGGGACTAAAATACCCAAAATCCTTTTTTCCTTTTCCTTTTTCTAATTATGGGTAATTATCGACGATAACGAAGTTTGTATTTAAGCTATTTGCCCCAGATCAAATAATTCTCTACCCTTTGTGATCTTTTGATGACTTAGAATTACAAAACAATTCTTTGACATGATGAGGTCTGACTCAACAGATTCAACTTCATTCGTACGACCCAAAGCCATTTGTAAAATGGGCTGGAGGAAAAAGGCAGCTTTTACCGGAATTGGTCATGAATTACCCACAAAAATTTGATACATATTTTGAGCCATTTCTTGGTGGTGGTGCTGTGATGTTTAATTTGTTGTCAAAGCATCCAAATTTGAAATGTCATGTATCTGATTTGAATTCTAATTTGATTTTAGCATATGTGGCAATTAGGGATAAAGTAACAGAACTGATAGAATCTCTGGAAAATCATGCTAAAAAATATCAGAGCAATCACAGTCAGTATTATTATCGTGTCAGGGAATCAGAACCTACTTCTCAGATCGAGCAAGTATCAAAATTAATCTTTTTGAATAAAACATGTTTTAATGGTCTTTATCGAGTGAATAGCAAGGGCAAGTTTAATGTCCCATTAGGCAAATACACGAATCCAAATATAGTAAATAGAGAGAATTTACTCACAGTAAGTCGAATCTTACAATCTTCAAATATTGAATTTTTCTGTAGAGATTTTGAAGCAATTTTACATGATACCAAGAAGGGTGATTTTGTCTATCTTGATCCACCATATCAACCAGTGAGTAAAACTGCCAATTTTACAAGTTATACCACCAGGAATTTTACTGATGATGATCTGGAAAGATTAGCAACAATTGCAGAAAAATTACATTACAAAGGATGCAAGATATTAATCTCAAATTCGAAATCAAAAAAGGTGCAAAATTCATTTTCATCATCAGTCTGGAAGATGAAGGAAATTCATGTAAACCGTGCAATAAATTCAAACTCAAAAAAACGAACAGGTCATTCTGAAATACTCATTAAAAATTATTAAAGCTCCGAGCGGGATCTGAACCCACGACCTTTACATTACCAATGTAACGCTCTACCAGGCTGAGCTATCGGAGCATACAAAATGACCAAAAAAAATACTTATAATTCTTGACCATTTTTCAACCATAAACTGTTAAATTTCGTTTCAAATCTACTAATTTTAGTGCAGGAGTAGTCAAGCCTGGCCAAAGAAGGCATTTTTGCTTTTGGACACGCGGGACTTAAGATCATAAAAATGGGTGATCCCGTCTCTCAGGAGTTCGTGAGTTCGAATCTCACCTCCTGCACTATTTTATTTTGGTTGTTTGATACCTTTTGAGTTTAGGATTTCGTAAACATCTGGAAGTGCAAATACATATCCAATATGAACACAGTCTTTTTCATCGCACAATAAACAGAATAATTCACCATTTTGAATTGCAACTTCCGCAATTCTGTTTTTCATATTATCTTTTAGAATGATTCTATCAGAATCAACTGAAACTTTTTCTAGTTTTGGCGCATATCGTGCAAAGGTTTTATCTTTCTTCATTACATCTTCGAGAAGATATGTAACATATCCCGCAAAACTGTTGACACCTTTCATCGTCAACTCACTTTTGTTCTTTAGATATGCTTGATTAAATTTATCATAAACAGATTCTGAGATTGTAATTGATTTGAAACCTGGCTTTGGCATATTATAGTACCTTACCGTAAAATAAGGTACTAAGTATATAATCTTTTTTGTTAATATTTTCTTATTCATGAAATTAGCCTTTATACAAGATATACTGATTATTGCATATGGCAAGAGGATATGAAATTGAGGATATAAAAGAGAAATTATTGGATTTACTAGCCAATTCAAAGACAGGATTTTCGGGTCTCGAGATTTCTGATAGACTGGGAATAAACAGAATCACTGTTAGTAAATATCTGAATATTTTTTATGCTGAGGGTTTGATAAAACAGAAAAACATTGGCAATGTGATCATATGGTTTGTTGAGGATGGAATAGAGAAATTCCACCTTCCAGAAGATTTTTTCAAGGCAAGAACTAGATACAGTGAATATCTAATTTCTAAGAAGGAAAATCTTGTTTATACCCTCATCAAAAATTGTTTTCATTCTACAGAAAATCCAATCAAAATAATTACAGAGATTATAGTTCCTGGAATTGTGTATATTCAGACCCTTTTTGATCAGGGAAAAATTGGAAAATCTGAACTCACTTTTATGGAAAAAATAATTTCAAATTCCATACAAATTATTAACCTAGAAAACGTTGAAACAGATCAAGAAAAAAATGTGATTGTTATCTCCGCTGATGGTAAAAGCACATTATTTTCAGACGCTATAGCTACTTCATTTCACTCAGATGGCTGGCAAGTTTATTCTCTAGGGGATATGTCATCCTCTATTGATGTTTTATTTGATCTTGACCTACAGAAATTTTTGACAAAGGTTTGGAAGCGAAAGATGGGAATAATGCTAATAGTCATATTTTCGGCAACAGAGGAAGGCTTGCAATTTTTTGCAGAATCTGTGAAATCCATAAGGGGTAAATCATCGAAGAAAAATCTTTATCTTGTTTTATGTGGTAAATTGGAAAAAATCAAGATTGATGCTGATTTTATAGATGAAGATCTTGAAACCATTTTACAATGGTCACAGACAACATTTGAAAGATCAGTTTCATAAATGAAAATCAAAGGTGGGCCCGATGAGATTCGAACTCATGACCTTTCGATTATCAGTCGAACGCTCCAGCCAAGCTGAGCTACGAGCCCTGAAAATCAATCGTATTCTGTGGAAATTTAAGTCTGCTGTTATTTCCATTTGATTGAACAGCCTATTGACGGTTCAAAATCCTTTTCAATCGTATCCCCATTTAGAAATTTTTCAATGTTGGCGATCATAGTTTTTTCGCTGGCAATAGCATCTGGGTTCATTGCATCATCAATTCTTCCATGAAAAATCAATTTCCTATTCTGATCAAAAAGAAATGGATCAGGTGTACAAACTGCACCATATTTTTTTGCAGTTTCTTGATCCTCATCCATAAGATAATCAAATTTGATGTCTTTTTCCTCTACAACTTGCTTCATACTCTCAAAACTATCATCAGGATATTTGATAGAATCATTACTGTTGATCCCAATTAAGGCTATATTATGATTGAACTTTTCATGGATTTCCTTTATCGCCTCTATTTTTGCTTTCACATATGGACAGTGATTACACATGAAAACCACAAGTAATCCCTTGTAATCTTTATAGTCATCAAGTGAATGTTTTTGGTCATCAGTACCCATCAGTTCAAAGTTAGGTGCAATATCTCCAGTTTTTAATGAAACCTCAGATTCTAGAAGTACCATAAAAAAAGTTATGATGGATCCAATAAAATTCTTACCAAATTAAAGACAACAATTAAAATCTACACGGCTTGATCTTAGACGAGGGCTGATAGTTCAGACTGGTAGAATACTCGCCTTGCACGCGAGGGGTCAGGGGTTCAAATCCCCTTCAGTCCATCCTTCATGTTTGTAGTTTTCTAGTCTGTAGATCACTTACAATTTTGGAGATTTGAGAACGATTTAAATATGAATAATTAAATATTTTGGATATGGCGGATTATGCTAATATGATGGGAGTTTTTATCCCACTAATTGTAGGTTTGGCACCAGGTTTGGTATATTGGCTTGCAATTACTGCTAGAAGATCTGGTAAGTAATCAACACCCACTTCTTTTAATTTCTCTACCATGTTTTCATTTATTTTATAAAAAATTATAATCTATTACACACATAATTTTACATGAAATCGTTCGATCTAGTTGCTATGGGTGGAACATTTGATATCATCCATAGCGGTCATATGGCATTACTGAATAAAGCATTTTCAATTTCAATCAAAGTAATAATTGGTGTTACTAGTGATCAATTTGCAGTAAAAAAGGGGAAAAACCCAGAAAATGATTATTCAAAAAGGATATCACTGTTAAAATCAACAATTGGAGAAAACTTTCCAGATTCGGTATATGAGATAAGCAAACTTGAGAATGAATTTGGTCCAGCAGTTCTTGACGAGTCCGTGAAGGCTCTGATTGTAAGTGAGGAAACTAGTGACAGAGGAATACTCCTTAACAAATTGAGAGCAGAGAGAAACCTATCTCCGGTAAAAATAGTTGTGGTGCCTATAGTCTTAGCCAAAGATGGCAAAGCCATATCAACCACCAGAATCAAAAATTCAGAAATTGATTCACATGGAAATTTGAATTGACAATTAGCTTCTCTATCTTTGAGTAACCCGAATAAAACAAAAATTTTATGAATTATTTGTATGAGTGTTACCAGTAAAATACTAAATCAGATCAATAATGATGTAGTAAATCTAAAGGATGGGTTAAATCCTGAAAACATCTCCTATTGGTACGAAAAAATAATAAATGAAACAAGGGAGATGGCTCCACCATGGTTGACAGATAAGATCAATGTAAAACAGGATCCAATCCTCCCATTGAAGTTTGATATTGATATTTCAAAACGAGCAGTTCGCTACTTTATGCAGATTGTTGACGCAAATTTAGACAGTATGCCTTATTCAACAAAACTTTATTTTCTTAAAGTTGAGGAAATACTAAGTTCTGAAATGGATAAATCACTGGTTTGAATTTATCCTTTAGTCAATTTAACAGAGTTTTCTAAAACATCTAGTTTCAATACTTTATGCTCCTTTTCTATGATAGATTGGATAAAATCAACAAATGCTTCTACCTGTTGATCATCTTTGAGTAGAACACTATGGGCGGATTTATCTTTTAATGACATAACAATTTCATTATCCACAACATTCAAAATTTCTGAGATTAATGATTCTTTTTCATCATTACTAAATATGAAACCAGAAAGTTTTTGTGCTTCATATTTATCTTCACAGAGAATTAGTATGTCGTTCAATCTTTTAGTAGAAACTTATCAAGTTCATCTTTGGCCTTTTCACGCTTTTGTTGATGAGAAGTCAAAAACTGGTTGATCTTTTCAATTAGAATTTCCTTTAACTCTCCAGTTAACATCTTACCTGATTTATAATCATCATGAATTTGTTCAAGTTTTTTATCATCAGGTTCAAAAAAGATTTTGAGGTATTGATATGAAACATCGATGTCTGGATTGCCACCTTTCTTTCTGTGCTCCTCAATATCAGGCTGACCTCCAGAAAATGCGTATTTGTTAATCTTTTTTCTTACAACCTCAGGAGAATCTGTGGTGTATATTGTTTCATTTTCATTCGATGCAGACATCTTTCCTTTGGGACCACCAAGTGCAGGTATCATAATATTATGAATTAATGCTGGTTTTGGTTTGTTAATTTTAGGTGCAATGTCTCTTGTAATTCTGAAATGTGGATCCTGGTCCACACCAAACGGAATCAGTACAGGCATATCTTCTATAAAACATGGAGCCGATTGCAATGAAGTATAAAATATCATTCCAATATTAGTTTCATTTTGAAATCCAAAAACTGCTTTTGTATTGGAAAAATTAATTCTTTTTGCAAATTCTGCTGCAATTGGATATAATGTCTTTATGTTTTTTGTATCAATTATAATTTTCGTATTTTCTGGTTTGAAACCTAATGCTATAAAATCAAGAGCATTTTCAAGTGCAAAATTAGATGTTTTTTCTAAAGTCATATCTTTTTTGGACCAAAATTTTTCATCATCCGTAAGCTGGAAGTACATCTTTGCTCCAAACTTGTCTTGCAGCCACTTTGCAAAAACCCATGGAACCAGATGACCTATGTGTGTATGACCAGAAGGACCTCTACCTGTATAGAGAAAGAATTTCTTGCCTTTTTCATAATCATCTAATAGTCTGTTCAAATCTCTATGAGAGAAAAAAATACCTCTCCTTAACATGAAATGTGATTCCTTGGTAAATTTTTCAATTTTTGCTAAAACATCTGATGTGATTTTTTGTGTTCCAAACCTTTTGATTAGTTTATCATAATCAATATCACCTTCAACATTCCAAGGTGTTACAACAAAATCATCTGCCATTCAAGTTTGACTTTGATTCAGTGTTAAAAAGTCTTATTCCATTATTTTGACTACTTTCTAATCAAAAAAACTGCAACAATTGTTACAGCTAATTTAATTAAGTCTTTTTGGAACGGTGAACTATTGTCCCATGTTTTGCATGATATTGAAAAACAAATTAGCAAGCTTTTGCAGTCAACTCCAAATTTGACTGAGGAGCAATTGGCTCATGAAACCAAATTATCAATGGATCAAATTAGGCGTGGAGTAGAATGGCTTCGCCAGAAAAGTCTTGCAGACGTAAGAGATTCTACTAGCATTTCTTACAGTCTTGGAAAAAACGGCTTAGATGCTCTGAAGAATGGCTTGCCAGAACGAAGACTTGTCAATCTTGTTAAGGATGGTCCAAAAACATTTGATGAAGTTCGGAGCAGTTTGCAGGGACCTGACTTTAACGCGGCAATTGCTCATGCAAAAAAGAATGATTGGATTAACATAGAAAAAACAGATACAGGATCAAATATTTTGTTAAAGCAAGAACCTACAGAGAGCCAGGATGAACATGTAATCTCGCTTATCGATAAATCCCAGAAGCCAAGACCAGATTTGGTCAAGTCACTGATGGAAAGACCAGACTTTATTATTCAGCACGAAGAAAAAACAAAAACAGTCTCTCTTACTGAAACTGGCAAAAATATTGATCTTGAAAAATTAGATAGTGGTGCAATCGATGTTGAAGCTGATGTACCTCATGTGCATGCCGCCAGGATACATCCACTAAAGGATACAATAAACGAAATCAGGGAAACTTTTGTCCATCTTGGATTCACAGAAATTCTTGGAAACTTATCACAGTCAAGTTTCTGGAACTTTGACGCATTATTTACTCCACAAGACCACCCTGCTCGAGAACTACAAGACACATTTTATCTTAAGGATCTGAATGCAAAACAACTTGCAACACCAACTCAAATTAAGAATGTATCAAATGCACACAAAAAAGGTTGGAGATATTATTGGGATATACAGGAAGCAAGAAAAATGGTCCTGCGAACGCACACCACTTGTGTTACCATAAAATATCTTGCAGATAAAAAACCAGATGAGGCTAGGATATTTTCATTGGGACGAGTTTTCCGCAATGAAAAATTAAGTTTCAAGCATTTAGCTGAATTCAATCAGGTTGAAGGTATTGTTGTAGGAA
>Ga0114932_10001340_pt1 | contig 28129 bp, 23 predicted proteins | sample 2SBtaG_2_FD_87286 | JGI IMG/M metagenome (GOLD analysis project Ga0114932, IMG submission 87286) | Deep subsurface microbial communities from Kolumbo volcano to uncover new lineages of life (NeLLi) - 2SBTROV12_ACTIVE470 metaG | ecosystem: Environmental > Aquatic > Marine > Volcanic ...
CAGACCTCCTGGGCGCCGGGGTTCACCGCCGCATCCTCGTCGTCGCAGTCGCCCGTCTCGAGCTCGTGACCGCTGGGCTGGGAGCACGCCACGATGGTCGGGTAGAAGTCGCCGTAGCCGTCGCCGTCGCCGTCGGGGTACCAGGTGGCGTCGCCGCTGGCGCCTGGGTCGTCGTCGTCGACCAGGCCGTTGCAGTCCTCGTCCACGCCCGTGCCGTCGCAGACCTCGACGCTCCCGGGGTTGACCGTGGCAGCGGTGTCGTCGCAGTCGCCGGTGACCGTCACCCACCCGCTCTGGAGGTCGCAGGCGTCCCACGTGGTGTCGCTGCCGTAGGTGTCGCCGTCACCGTCCTGGTAGAAGGTGCTCGTGCCGGTGGCGGCGCTGTCCTCGTTGTCGGCGACGCCGTTGCAGTCCTCGTCGGTGTTGGCGGCGTCGCAGACCTCGGACTGGCCGGGGTTCACGCCGCTGTCGGTGTCGTCGCAGTCGGTGTTGTTGTCGGCGTAGCCCTCGGGGGCTCCGCACGCGATGAGCCCGGAGCCGGCTCCGTAGCCGTCGCTGTCGCCGTCGAGGTAGAAGGTGTCCTCGTCCATGGCGCCGTTGTCGGCCTCGCCGTCGCAGTCGTTGTCGAGCTCGTCGCAGAGCTCCGTGGCACCCGGGTAGGTGTCGTCCCGCGTGTCGTCGCAGTCGGTGGCGTCGGAGGTCCAGCCGGCCTCACCGTCGCAGCCGGTGGTGGTGGAGTGGGGGTTGCCGAAGCCGTCGCCGTCGCCGTCCTCGTACCAGGTGTCGCCGTCCTTCGCGCCGTTGTCGACGGTGCCGTCGCAGTCGTTGTCGTCACCGTCGCAGGTCTCGACGGCGTCGGGGTTCACCTCGGCGTCGCCGTCGTCGCAGTCCTCACCGCCACTCACCTCGGACGCGTGCCCGTCGCCGTCGGCGTCGATGCCGTCCACACCGTCGCAGTTGGCGTCGACTTTGTCGCCCGCGATGTCGGTGGCCGAGGGGTTGATGGCCGGATCGGTGTCGTCGCAGTCGTCTTCTTCTGCGTACCCGTCGCCGTCGGCATCCTCGATGACCGGCGCCGTGCGGCCGGTGTCGTCGTCGCCGGTGACCGGCTCTTCGGAGTCGACGGTCTCGGGGGTCGTGGCGGTGTCGACTGGATCCTTGTCGTCGCAAGCGATCAACAGGCCGAGGACACCGGCGAGTGCGACGATGCGCATGGGGCACTCCGGTAGATGTCTGAGAATGTCACGGACCGAACGCGGCGGCAACTCCAGGCGCCGTCGTCGCGGTGCTATCTTGCGGTCTGGCACGTGAACCGGAAGGGCGGTGTCGGCAACTCGTACAGCGCTGGTTCTGCTCCTGACGGGCATCGGTGCGCCGGCCCTCGCCGCGTGTCCGGACGACCCCGAGGCCAAGCTGGCCACCTCCCTACGGGCCGCGCTCGGCAGCTTCCAGGCGATGGATCTGGAGAGCTTCACGGCTCATCGGCTGGACGCGAACCGCTCCATCGCCTGCCTGCCGGTGGTCATCGCCCGCGAGGATGCGGCGGCCTACCACCGGCTGGAGGCGTTCGACGCCTTCCTCGCTCGCGACGCGGACCGAGCGTTCCAGCACTTCCGGGCGGCGCTGTATGCGCACTGGGAGTACGAGCTGCCCGAGAGCATCGCGCCCCACGGCAACCCCATCCGAGAGGCGTGGACAGACGCCGGCAGCTACCCGATGCCCGTCTACGGCACGGTCGACCTCCCGCGCAAGACCACTCTGATGATCGACGGGCGCGAGCAGACCGGTCGGCCGGAGGAGCTGGCCGCCGTGGTGCAGCTGGTGCATGCCGACGGGTCGGTGTTGTACTCGAAGTACCTGCCGGCCGGCGCACCGGATCCAGACTGGAAGAGCGGCAAGCCGATCGCGCCACCGCCACCCAAGCCGGTGGCCCAGGGTCGGTCCTCGGAGGGGAAGAACCCGAGCATGAAGGTGAAGACCGGTGGCCGCCCGCCCAAGGTCCGCGAGCCGATCGAGGTGAACGTGCCGATGCTCGCCGGCGGCACCACCGCGCTGATCGCCGGCGGCGTGCTGTACCTGGCAGCGGCGTCGAGCCGTGCGAGCTTCGACGATCTGAGCACGCCCTTCGAGGACCTGGATGGCCTGCAGACACGCACGAACTCGCTGGTCGTGGCTTCGGGTGTCTCCGCCGGCGTGGGCGTGGGGTTGGGAGCGGCGTCCTTCGTCGTGACGTGGTGAGGTCGGCGTGACGGCGCCTCGCTACGAAGTCTTGAGTGTGGTCGGGCGCGGGGGCTTCGGCACCGTGTACCGGGCGCGCATGATGGGGGAGGAGGGCTTCTCACGGGAGGTGGCCCTCAAGGTGCTGAACGAGGAGCGGGCCGGCGTGCCCGCCCTGTTGAGGCGGCTCAAGGACGAAGCCCGCATCCTCGGGCTCGTCCGGCACCGCGCCATCGTGCACGTGGACGGGCTCGTGAAGCTCGGCGGGCACTGGACGGTGGTGATGGAGTTCGTCGAGGGCGTGCACTTGCGCGACCTCTGCCGGGCCGGCGCGGTGCCGCCGCGGGTGGCGCTGGAGATCGTGAGCGAGGTGGCGGCTGCCCTCGACAGCGCGTACCACACCCGGCGGCCGGACGGCGAGCCGCTGAAGCTGCTCCACCGCGACGTGAAGCCCACCAACGTCCAGGTCACCTCCCACGGCGAGGTGAAGGTGCTCGACTTCGGCATCGCCAAGGGCGAGGAGGGCGAGGAGCCCAGCGGCGACGAGCTGCAGATGGGCACACCCGGGTACATGTCGCCGGAGCGGCTCGACTGGATCGATGGCCCGGAGGGCGACGTGTACGCCCTCGGCGTGGTGCTCTGGGAGATCGTGATGTCGCGGACCTTCGGGCGCACGTCGTCGCACTTCGCTCGCCATGCCCGGGGGCTGCACACGCAGCTCGAGCACTTCCAGGCGTGCCTGGTGGACGACTGGGGGACCGGCGCGTCCCTCGCCGAGCAGATCACCGCGTTCCTGCGGGGCATGTTGGAGTACAACGCCGAGCGGCGTCCCACCGCGCGCCAGGTGGAGCGGCGCGCCATGGACCTGCGCGACGCGGCCCAGGGCGAGCGGCTGCGTGACTATGCGGAGCGCGTGGTGCCTGGGCTCCTCGAGGAGCGTCACCAGCTGCTCGTGGACGGCGAGGACTCGGAGCACCTCACCGGCACGGTGCTGCTCGCGCCGAACAGTGGCGGCTCGCTCCCGCCGGTGCTGGGGGAGAAGGGCTTTCCGACACCGCCGCCGCTACCGGACGAAGGGCCGACGGTGCTGGCCACCAACCCGGACCTGTTGACGGCGTCCCAGCTCATCGATCCGGACGAGCCGGCGGCGGGCGGCGCCACGGAGTTCATTCCGCGCCCGGACAACCGCGCGGTCCGCCGCGAGGCCGGCGAGTCGACCCAGGTGTCGTCGAAGCTTCCCGGTGGCGAGGCCACCCTGGCCATGAGCGACGACGAGGTCGCTGCGGTCGCCGACGCGCCCGGACAGGTCGCCGCCTTCGACCAGGTTGTGGCGGGTCACGCCGAACCCGAACCGGAGCCGGTGGCCGCCTTTGCCGCGGACTCGCGGGCCGCGAACCGAGGGGCTGGGGTGCGCCACGGGAACGCGGTCGGCCTGGGTGCAGCGGTGATGGCCGCGGTGGCGCCGCCTCCCGACGCGCTGGGAGCGCCTGTTGCCGAAGGCTTCGGCGCCCCACCGGCCTACGAGCCGCCCGCCGATCCAGCGCCGTCCTACGATCTCGCCCGCCGGGTCGCGTGGGGCGTCGCGCTCTTCGCGGCGATGGCGGTGGGGGCGCTGCTCGGCGCCGACCTGTTGCGTCCAGAGACCTCCACGGAGCCTGCGTGGAAGGCTGCGGCGGCTGCTCGCGGCGTGACGGAGCCCGTCGCCGCCCCAGCCCCGCTGCCCGAGGTCCAGGCACCTGTCGAGGCCGAGCCGGTGGTGGAGGCACCGGCGCCGGAGGTGGCCCAGGTCCGCCCCGCGGCGTTGGCGCCGGCAGCGCCGGTGGTGACGTCGGAGCCCGACCCCGTGCCCGCCGAGGTGGAGGAGCCGCCGGAGGCGCCGGAGCCCGAGCCGGTAGAGCAGCCCATCGCGGTGGCCCCGGAGCCCGCCCCCGCCGCGATCGCGCCGCCCGCAGCACGGGCCGCGGATGGCGCCTACGTGGCGGTGGTGGGCGACGCCCAGTCCGTCCGCCTGGTCGGCCGGACGACGCACGCCGTGCCCGGCCCGGTGCCGGCCGGCACCTACACGGTCAAGGCCACCTTCGCGGGCATGGGCGAGGTGAGCGCGGGGAGCGTGACCGTGGCGGCCGGTGGTAGCGTCACCCTGGACTGCAACGGCCTCTTCACGAGGTGTGGGACAAAGTAGCAGGATGTTGAAGAAGCCTCCCGTCGCCTGCTTGGCCCCTTCCGCCGCTGTCGCCGCCCCCCCTCGGTTGCGTGCTCCAGCACGCGCCCTCGTGGGCGCCGTCGAGCGTCTGCCTACCGCACCCGCCCGACTCGACAACAACGACGAAACTGGCCGGCGCATGCTCGGTCCGACTTCTTCAGCAGCCTGCTAGGTGCCTGGCTTGGTCGCCCTGCTCGCATGCGTCTGGATCGACGATCCGACGCTCAACGACCGCTTCGACCCCGACGGGGACGGGGTGGCGTGGCCCGAGGACTGCGACGACAGCGATCCGTACGTGTACGACCCCCTCGTGTTCTACGCCGACGCTGACGGGGACGGCTACGGCAGCCGCGACGAGGCCGACGCGATCGAGTCCTGCGAGTCCTCGGTCGAGGGCTACGTCACGAACAACGAGGACTGCGACGACGACGACGCGAACGCCACGCCGGACGCCATCTGGTTCGAGGACGCCGACGGCGACGGCTACGGCGGCAGCTCCACCACCGAGGACTGCGAGGAGCCCGAGGGGTACGTGGCGGAGTCCGGCGACTGCAACGACGGGGACGCGAGCTTCTCACCGGGGGTGGAGGAGTCCTGCAACGACGACGACGACGACTGCGACGGCCTCGTGGACGAGGACGTCGAGCTCACGGTCTGGTACCCGGACTCCGACAGCGACGGCTTCGGCGTGGACTTCGGGCAGATCGAGGGCTGCGCGGAGCCGCCCGGCGACTACTCGGAGGTGTCGGGGGACTGCGACGACCTCGACAGCGACGTCCACCCGGAGGCCGACGAGTACTGCGACGGCATCGACAACGACTGCGACTTCGCCGAAGACGAGGACGACGCGGTCGATGCTGACACCTGGTACCGGGACGAGGACGGCGATGGCTATGGCGACGCCAAGCGGACCTCGGTGGCTTGTGACCAGCCCGACGGCTTCGTCGACAACGCCGACGACTGCGACGACGACGCCGCCGCGGCCTACCCAGGCGGGGTGGAGCTCTGGTACGACGGGCTCGATGGCGACTGCGACGGCGGCAGCGACGCCGACGCCGACGGCGACGGCTACGACTACGACCTCTTCGGCGGCGAGGACTGCGACGACTCCGACGCCGCCGTGAGTCCGGCGGCCACCGAGCTCTGGTACGACGGGGTCGATCAGGACTGCGACGGCGCGAGCGACTACGACGCCGACGGCGACGGGGAGGAGAGCTCGGCCTTCGGCGGCGAGGACTGCGACGACGCCGATGCAGCGGTCGGACCGGGTGCCACGGAGACCTGGTACGACGGGGTGGACGCCGACTGCGATCTCGGCAGCGACTACGACGCGGATGGCGACGGCTACGACAGCCAGGACCACGGCTTCGACGACTGCGACGACACCGACGCGGCGGTGAACCCGGGGGCCGAAGAGATCTGGTACGACGGCTTCGACAGCGACTGCGACGGCGCGGACGACTACGACGCCGACGGTGACGGCCACGGGTCGGACGCCTACGGCTACGCCGACTGCGACGACACGACGAGCGCGGTGAGCCCCGACGCCGACGAGGTCTGTGGCGATCGCCTGGACAACGACTGCGACGGCACCGCGACGGGCTGCGAGCTGCCCGCCGAGCTCGACCTGGCCAGCGAGGCCGACGCGATGTTGCTGGGCACGGCCGGGGGTGACTTCGCGGGGTGGTCGGTCGCCGGGGCCGGGGACCACGATGGAGACGGTGGCGACGAGCTCGTGGTCGGCGCGTACGGCTACAACGGGAGCGCCTCCGCCACGGGGGCGGCCTTCGTGGTCTTCGGCGCGGACGTGGACCAGAGCGTGGACGAAGGCGTCAGCCTGGTGGGCACCGACCAGGACGACTACGCGGGGCGATCGGTGACGGGCGGCACCGACGTCGACGGCGACGGCTGGGTCGACCTGTTGATCGGCGCCACCGGTGTGGACGACGGCGCGAGCTCGGGTGGCGGAGCTTACCTGGTCCTGGGTCCGGCCACGGCGGACTCTGCGCTCGGTGACGCGACCCTGCTCTACGGCGACAGCGAGAACGCGTCGGCCGGCAACGCCGTGGGGCTCGGCGAGCTCACGGGCGACGGCTACGGCGACGTGGTGGTGGGCGCTCCCGGCGACGACGCCGTGTATTTGCTCTCGGGCCCGGTGACCGGTGGCGCCCTGTCGGAGGGCTGGGCGCTCTCCGGTGGATCCGAGAGCGGGTACTCGCTCGCCGTGCTGGGTGACATCGACGGCGACGGCATCGATGACCTGGCCATCGGCGCCTACCTCGACTCGAGCGGCGGCAGCTACGCGGGGGTCGCCTACGTGGTGCAGGGCCCGGTCACGTCGGACCTGGACCTCGATGCGGACGCGGTGGCGTGGACGGGGGAGAGCAGCAACGACTTCGCGGGCATCGCGGTGGGCGCGCCCGGCGATCTCGACGGCGACGGCCTCGCGGACGCGGCGGTGGGTGCCTACGGGGAGAGCACGGGCGGCAGCTTCGCGGGTGCCGCGTACGTGCTCGCGGGCCCGGCCACGGCGGGCGGGTCGCTGAGCGGGGCCACGGCCAAGCTCACGGGAGAGTCGGCGAGCGATGCGGCCGGCACGGCCCTCGGCGGGGGCATCGACGCCGACGAGGATGACGACGACGAGCTCCTGGTCGGTGCACGCGCCAACGACGCCGGCGGCACCGACGCCGGCGCCGCCTACCTGCTCCTGGGCCCCGTCAGCGGCACGTCCTCGCTCGCCGACGCTGACAGCGTGATGCTCGGCTCGGCCGGCGACAACGCGGGCTACTCGGTCGCGGGGGTCGGTGACATCGAGGGCAACGGCTACGGCGACGTGGCGGTGGGCGCGTACCTCGAAGGCACGGCGGGCGGCAGCGCCGGTGCCGTGTACGTGGTGGTCGGCCTCGGCCTCTGAGAGGCCTCCGCAGGGTCGCCTGCGCACCGGGGTTGCTCGGAGTCGACGTCGGCACTCGGGCTCGAGGTCGGTACTCGAGACTCGAGGTCGACCAGCAGCCCCGACGGTGGGGGTTCAGCGTGCCCATCGGGCACGCGAGAGGGGGCCCACTGGGGGGCCCCCTTTCAGAGGAGAGACCGCCCCGCCGAACGCCCGGAGAAGGGCCAGAGAGGCGGGGACGTGCGGGCTGCGCGTGGAGCGCAGCCCGTACGTCAGGCAGCCCAGCTCGACCGGTTGCCGCTCCGCCCCCGGAAGCTGAAGGCGCCCTTGGTCGCGTGGGCGTGGAAGGCCTCCCAGGTCGCGTCCTCGGGCAGGTCGGAGAGGCTCGAGCCGATCACGCTGCCGCTGAGCAGGATGCGCCGATCGTCGTGGTCGATCTTCATGCCTTCCACCGCGGCACGGATGCGCTCGCCGAGCACTCGGCCGCCGTTCTGCGGGGTGTTGGGCAGGATGACCGTGAACTCGTCCCCACCGGTGCGGGCGAGGAAGTCCTGCTCGCGCACCACCCGGCGCAGGATCTTGGCGACCTTGCGCAGCGCCGCGTCGCCGGCCGCCTGGCCGTAGCGGGCGTTCAGGTCCGTGAAGCGGTCCAGGTCCAGCACCAGCACCGCGAGCGGGCTGTCGCTGCGGCGTGCGCGCTCGACCTCCTTCTGCAGCTGCTCGAGGTAGCGAACCCGGGTCGGCAGCTCCGTCAGGCGGTCGCGGTTGGTCAGCAGGGCGACCTGGGCCCGGAGCTCCTCGATCTGCTGCTGTTGCCGTTGCTTCATGCCACGGAGGCCGTGGATCTCCTCGATCAGCTCGTCGCCGTCCATCTCCCGCGGGTCGCGGCAGGTGTTGCCGCGACGCATGACGCTGGCGAGGGGCTCCTGCTCGGGCACGTGGAGCTTCAAGACCTTCGCGAGCCGCTCGACGAGGCCCGGAACCGACTTGAGGAAGGTCTGGAAGCTGGCCTTGTCCCACGTGAGCTGGGCGCTGACGATCTCGGCAGCGTGCTGGAGCACGACCATCGGCTCGTCGGCGGTGAAGGGTTCCGCGCAGAGGTCGGCGAGCGCCGCCAGGTGCACGTAGGCCGCGATCTCCCGGTCCTCGATGCGATCGCTGCGGTGGTGCGCCCCCACGATCTGCACGAGCTTCTTGGGCAGCCCCCAGATCTCGGCGAGCTGCACGAAGGCCTTGTCGTGGGTGATGCCGAAGAGCTCTTCTTCGCGGTCCAGCCGGTCCTGGCGCGGCATGCGGCGCACGTCGCCCATGAAGAGCGCCAGCTCCGGCTTGCCGGCCACGATCGAGGCCCGGCCGAACTCCAGCGCGAAGCCGGTGATGAACGCCAGGTCCTGGGCCAGGCCCTGGTACCGCTCAGCGAGCTTCATCGCGATGCCACCGCGCCTCACGCAGTCCTCCCAGAGCTCAGCGCGCTCGCGCTCGCCCAGGGGAATGTGGGGCTCGGCGTCGATCATCGCGTGCAGCACGGCCATCCACGCCACGCCGTCGCTGCCGAGCAGCAGGGCCGCGCGGTTGGTCTCCTTCACCTCGCGCCCCACCCCGAAGAAGGGGCTGTTGACGCAGTCGAGGATGCGCTCGCCCAGCCCCGGGACGTCCCGGATCAGCTGGATGGACTGCTGCACCGAGGCGTCGGGATCACCGACGGCCGCGATGATCTGCAAGTGGGAGTCGGAGGGGGGAGCGAGCATGGAGCCCTCTTGCGGGAGAAGGGACCTGGACCCCTTCGGATCACGCAGCGATTGCGTTGAGCGTGCAGCGGGCCCTCAAGTGGATGGGCAAGTGACCGATGGCGGGGTTCCAAGGAGCTCCGTTGGCCACCGCCCAGAAGAAGCAACAGGGACTGACCGAGGTCTTCGGCACCCAGGGCGAGCTGGCCCTGGCCGGCGGTGTGATGGGGCTGCTCGCGATCATGATCGTGCCCATGCCGGCGCTCGCGCTCGACATGCTGCTCGCCACGAGCTGGAGCATCGCGCTCTTGATCCTGCTGGTCACGCTCTACATCCGGAAGCCCCTGGACTTCAGCGTCTTCCCCACCTTGCTGCTCGTCACCACGATGTTCCGCCTGGCGCTCAACGTGGCGTCGACCCGTCGCATCCTGCTCTCGGGCCAGGAGGGTGTCGGCGCGGCCGGACGGATCATCGAGGTCTTCGGCCAGATGGTGGTCGGCGGCAACTACGCCGTCGGTCTGGTGGTGTTCTCCATCCTGGTGTTGATCAACTTCATCGTGATCACCAAGGGTGCCGGTCGGGTCGCCGAGGTGTCCGCGCGCTTCACCCTCGATGCGATGCCCGGCAAGCAGATGGCGATCGACGCCGAGCTCAACGCCGGCCACATCGACGAGAAGACCGCCCGCGCCCGCCGCTCGGAGATCGCTCGCGAGGCCGACTTCTTCGGCTCGATGGACGGTGCGTCAAAGTTCATCCGTGGCGACGCGATCGCCGGCATCGTGATCGTGCTCGTCAACATCGTCGGCGGCGTGTTCATCGGCGTGGTGCAGCAGGACCTGAGCCTGTCGGTCGCGGCGTCCAACTACACCATCCTCACCATCGGCGATGGCCTGGTCGGCCAGATCCCCGCCCTCGTCATCAGCGCCGCCGCCGGCATGCTGGTGACCCGCGTGCCGGACGAGCACGGCGACACGCTCGAGGGACAGTTCGGCGACCAGCTGCTCGGCAACCCCAAGGTGCTGGCGATGCTGGCGGCGGCCTTGTTCTGCTTCGCGGCCGTGCCCGGTCTGCGGGTGCCCTTCATCGTGCTCGGTGCCGGCGCTGGCTACGGGGCCTTGCAGGTCCTCCGACGTCCGGAGGAGGCGGAGAAGAAGAAGGCGGCGACCGAAGCCGAGCCCAAGGCGCGGCGTGCGGTGCGCCCGGAGGACCTGCTCGCGGTCCAGCCGCTCTCGGTGGTGGCCGGCGTCGACCTGGTGTACCTGATGGACGCGCGGAAGGGCGGCGAGCTCATCGAGCGCATCCAGCGCGTGCGGAACCAGTTCGCCGAGGACCTGGGCGTGGTCCTGCCCCAGGTGCACCTGCGCGACGACATGCGCCAGGACTCCGGCGAGTACAGGGTGCTCCTGCGCGGCGAGGTCGTGGGCAAGGGCACCGTGCACGCCCGGAAGCACCTCGCCATCAACCCGGGCACGGCCACCGGCAAGCTCAAGGGCATCGAGACCATCGACCCGGTCTTCGGCCTGCCCGCCGTGTGGATCCCCGACAGCCAGATGATCCGCGCACAGTCGAAGGGCTACACCGTGGTCGACGTGCCCACGGTCATCACGACCCACTTCACCGAGCTGATGCATCGGCACGCCCACGAGCTGTTCGACATCAGCCAGCTGTGCACCACCCTGGAGCGGGTGCAGCAGGTGCATCCGCGCCTGGTCGAGGACCTGGTGCCGGAGCAGCTCAGCCGCCAGACCGTGCTGAGCGTGATGCGGAACCTGGTGCGCGAGGGGCTCTCGACCCGCGACGTGCAGAGCGTGCTCGAGGCGCTCGCGGACTACGCGCCGCGGACCCAGAACGCCGAGGTGCTCACCGAGTTCGTGAGGCAGCGCCTGGCTCGACACATCTCCCACCGCTTCACCGACGACGACGGGGTCTTGCACTACCTGGGGCTCGGCCCCGACGTGGAGCAGGCCATCACCCGCGGGCTGAGCGGCAAGGACGGCGCGATGAGCCTCGTGCTGGCGCCGGATCAAGCGCGCGTGCTCCTGGAGAACCTGCGCCGGAAGGTCGACGGCTACGCAGACAGCGATCACCTCGTGGTGCTCTGCCCGCCCCTCGCACGGGGACCGTTCCGGCGCTTCCTGGAGAAGGTGCTGCCGCAGGTGCCCGTGCTCTCACCGGCCGAGCTGGTGCCCTCCGTGCGCCTCGAGAAGGTGGGCACCGTGACGCTCAAGCCCGGCCGTCGCAGCTAGAAATCGCTCAATGAACGGTCCTCGCGACCGAAGCGGGAACGACGAATGAATCCGAACGCCGAACCAAGAGGGCCTGACGTGCTCCGCAACTACAAGAGCTACCAGCAGGTCAGCGCGTACGTTCCCGCTTCGCCGGGCGTGCGACTGGTCGAGGGACTCACCCGGGACGAGGCGTGCCACATGTATCACCGCAAGGTGCTGCTGCTCGCCCGCAGGCTCTCGGATCGCCTCCCGCCGGATGCCTCGATGCAGTACGACGATCTGGTGTCGTGTGGCGCCATCGGCCTGCTCGAAGCGTTCGACCGCTACGACGACGAGCGCGGCATCCAGTTCTCCACCTTCGCCGAGTACCGCATCCGCGGCTCGATGCTCGACGCCCTCCGCCAGGGCGACACCTTCACCCGCCGCCGTCGGCAGCTCGCCAAGCGCGTCGCCCACACCCAGCAGGAGCTGAAGCGTCAGCTCGGCCGCGAGGCCACCCCCGAGGAGTGCGCCGAGCACCTCGACATGGACCTGGACCAATACTGGAAGGCCGTGGACAAGGTGCAGCCGGTGAACCTCGTCAGCATCGACGCACCGGCGGACGACGACGGCGACGACCGCCGGAGCCTGCTGGACGTGCTGGTCACCGGCTCCGCCGACGAGGCCGACCGGCAGCTGCTCTCCCAGGAGGTGCGCAGCCACCTCCGCTCGGCGATCGAGGGCCTTCCGGAGCGCCATCGCCACTGCGTGTTGATGTACTACGCCAAGGACATGAGCCTGGCGGAGATCGCCGAGGTCTACGGGGTGACCCCGTCGCGTATCTCCCAGATCCTGTCGGATGGCCGCAAGCGACTCCGCAAGGCCATCGACCACGTGGTCGACGCGGCCGACGTGGCGCTCTGAGGAGGATGCCGTGAGCTCCAGCGATCTCTACGCGAGCCTCTCCGGTGCCTCGAGCTCCTGGCAGCAGCTGGAGCTGATCTCGCACAACCTGGCCAACGCCGACACCACCGGCTTCAAGGCCAAGAAGATGGTGTTCGAGCTCGACGGGCCGAGCGAGGGCCTGTACGCGGAGCTCTACGCCACGCCGACCGACGGCGGCCACGACATGCGCCCAGGCGCCCTGAAGCGTGACGAGGATCCCAACCACCTCGCGCTCGAAGGCGACGGCTTCTTCGTGGTCGAGCAGGAGGGCGAGCTCAGCCTGACCCGCGACGGCGCGTTCGCGCGCGACCAGGAAGGGCACCTCCGCACGACGGCGGGCGGCTACCTGATGGGGACCGGTGGACGGGTGGAGATCCCGGTTGGCGAGACCTTCAGCGTGGCCGAGGACGGCCGGATCTTCGGCTCCGACAGCGGCGAGCTCGACGCGCTCCGCGTGGTGTCCGGCGTGGGCGCGACGAGCGTCGGCGAGGGGCAGTGGACCGGGGGATCCATGGACGAGGTCGACCAACCGCGCGTGGTCCAGGGGGCGCTCGAGGGGTCCAACGTGAACGTGGTCGAGCAGATGGTGGAGCTCATCGAGGCGACACGTTTTTTCGAGGCCTACCAGAAGGCCATGCAGACGAGCGACGAGCTCGACCAACAGATGAACGGCACGGGAGGCTGACATGAAGGCGCTCTACACGGCGGCGACGGGCATGACGGCCCAGCAGACCCGCATCGACAACATCGCGAACAACCTCGCGAACGTGAACACCACCGCGTACAAGAAGTCCCGGCACACCTTCCAGGACCTGATGTACGAGGAGCTGAACACGCAGGCGGCCGCAGGCTCCGAGGTCTCCGCCTCGGCCGAGCTCGGCAGCGGTGTGGAGCTGTCCGGGATCGTGAAGAACCACGCCCAGGGCTCCAGCATCGTGACCGGCGGCACGCTCGACTTCTCGATCCAGGGCTCCGGCTACTTCAAGATCGAGACCGCCGACGGCACGCCGCTCTACACCCGCGACGGTTCGTTCAAGACCGACGACCAGGGCAACCTGGTGACGTCGAGCGGTCTGTTCGTAGCGGGTGGGACCAACATCCCCTCGGGCTCGAGCGTGTCGGTCACCGGCGACGGGATCGTGATGGATCCGACGACCGAGGAGGAGTTCGGTCGCATCGAGGTCGTCGACTTCACCAACCCCTCGGGCCTGCGCAGCGCCGGTGGCAACCTCTACGAGGCCACCGCCCAGAGCGGCGACGAGATGTCGATCGTGATGTCGAGCGACGGCGTGCACGTGGCCCAGGGCGAGCTCGAGGGCTCCAACGTCGACGTGGCCGAGGAGCTGATCGAGATGATCATGGCCCAGCGTGCCTACGAGCTCACGTCGAAGGTCGTGCAGGCCAGCGACGAGACCCTCCAGATCGCTGCGAACCTGCGTCGCTGATGCTGTTGTGGCTCGCCAGCGCGATGGCCGCCCCGAGCGACGAGCTGGCGGCCTGGGTCCGCACCGAGTGCTCGGCGGCGTCGGTCGAGGTGCTGGCGCTCGGCGTGCCGGAGCCGCTTCCCGAGGGCACCTGGCACTTCGCCGGTCTCCCGTGTCGCTCCGGTCCCCAGATCCGGGTCCGCGTGGTGCACGAAGGCGTCGAGGTCTTGAACCGCGTGGCGCGGCCTCTGCTCGACGTGCAGGTCGATGCGCTGGTCGTGACGTCCCCCGCGGCCGTCGGCGATGCTGTGGCCTATGGGCCGGGCACCGTGGCGATCGAGCGCCTGCAGGGCCAGCCGGCCGGCGAGGGCGCCTGGCGCGCCCGCCGATCCTTGAAGGTCGGCGATCCGCTCACCAGCGCCAACGTGGAGCCGCTGCCGGATGCCCTGCGCGGGTCCGGTGTGGACCTCGTGGCCAGCCGCGGCCCTCTGTCCGTCCACGCTGCGGGCACCCTGCTCGTCGACGGCCGCGTGGGCGAGCGGGTGCGCGCCCAGAACCATGCCACCAAGGTGAGCGTGAGCGGGATCCTGATCGATCCGCTCACGGTCGCCGTCGACTGATCTCCCAGGAGTCTCGCCCATGTTCCTCATGCTGTGCCTGCAGGCCGAGGCGGCGCCCGCCTTCATCGAGCGCTTCAAGCAGCCGCCCGCCGAGGCCGCGGCCGAGGTGGAGCCGGTCGAGCAGACCGTGGCTGCGCCCGAGCCCCTGCCGATCCGCGATCTCCCGGACGTCGGCGTGCGCTACCCCGCGGAGTCGATGGCGACGTCGCCCGGCTCCTTGTGGGCCGACTCCCAGGCCAGCGATCTGCTCGGCATGGAGGCGAGCGCGCGGCAGATCGGCGACCTCGTCACCGTGTACATCGTGGAGTCGTACGCAGGGGATCAGGGCACCTCGACCAGCACGGCGCGCTCCAAGAGCCGCGACGCGCGGCTCGGCAACCTGCTCGGTCTCGAGACCAGCATCCTGGGCGCCAACCCCAACATGGGGGCGGTGTCGGGGGAGATCGGGCTGGAGTGGGGGAGCGAGGCCGGCTTCGACGGCGGAGGCTCCACGGGCACGAACGGGAGCGTGGCGGCGGTGGTCACCTGCGAGGTGGTGGAGGTGATGCCGAACGGCAACCTGCGCATCTACGGCACGAAGCAGCTCGACATCAACAAGAACGCGAGCTTCATCACGCTGCAGGCGCTGGCCCAGCCGCAGGACATCCAGCTCGACAACACCATCACGAGCGAGCGGCTGGCGCGGCTCGACCTCGAGATCCTGCCGAAGGGTCACGTGGGCGAACGGGCCCGGCCCGGCGTGATCACCCGCGCGGCCGACGTGGCCTTCCCGTTCTGAGCGGCGGTCGCTGAACCAGCGGCTCGTGCGACCATGGCGCACGAGGTGCGCGGATGGGACAGAAGCCGGCGTGGCGCGGCGCGCACTGGCTCGGCGCTGCGCTCGTGTACGTCGCGCTCGCCGTGGCGGTCACCTGGCCGCTCGTGACCGTGATCCGACACAGCCTGCCCGGCTACCCCAACGTCGACGCGCTCGACACGAGCGCTCTGCGCGGGCTCGTGTCGGAGCTCGTCGTGGAGGGGAGCTGGCCCAGCTCGCAAGGGGCCTTCTTTCCCACGGGCTACCCGGTCGCCACGCTCGCGCCGAACGTGGTCGATCACCTGCTCGGGGCGCCCTTCGCGCTCGCGCTGCCCTTCCCGCTCGGCGACAGCCTGTGGTGGCTCCTGGTGCTGGTGGGCAACGGCCTCTGCGGTCACCACCTGGGGCGGACCCTGGGCGGCGGGCACCGGGCTGGGCTCCTGGTGGGTGCGGCGTGGATGCTCGGAGAGCCCTCCCTGCGCGAAGCCAACCTGCTCCATGCCCCTCAGGCGATCCTGTGGTTTCCGGCGCTCTACCTCGCGTCGTTCTGGCGCGCGACGGCCGCGGACGGTCGGGCTCGGGATGCCGTGTGGGCAGGTCTCTTCATGGCGCTGACAGCGCTGACGTACTGGTACGCCGCGCTCTTCGTGGCGGTCGGCAGCGTGCCGTTGGCGATCGCTCGCGCACGCCTTCGGCGGATCGCGGGGGCCGCGGCGGTGGCCGCCTTGCTGGCGCTGCCGGTGTTGGGCGGCACCACGATGCACCGCCTCCCCGTGGCGGACGGGGCGGATCAGGCCGGGTTGGAGGGGCTGGTCGCCGTGCCGCCGCAGGAGCGCATGGAGGCCGAACACGGGAGCGATCCCCTCGGGGTGTTCCGGCAGGGGCCCCTCGACCGCAGCAACCTGGTGCCGCTGACCCTGCTCGCGGCCGCCCTGCTCGGCGCACGGCGGCGGGAGGCCCGGCCGCTCCTCGCGGCCGCAGGCCTCGGCTGGGTGTTCCTCCTGGGGCCGTACCCGAAGTGGGGGGAGGAGGTGGTGTCCGCCGTCCCGCTGCCCTTCCAGTGGCTCGGCGAGCTTCACCCGGCCCTGGACCGCCTGAGCTGGCCGGAGCGCTGGGGCCTGCTGATGTCGCTGGGCCTGGTCGGCTGCGCCGCCTGGGCACCTCGTCCGGCTCTGTGGGCGCTCCTGGTGACGCTGGAGGTGTTCTTGCGCTCGGGCAACGCCCCGCTGCAGGTGCACGACCTGTCGCACCAGGCGCCTTGGCGCGCCCTGGAGGGTGCGGAGGGGGCGGTGGTGGAGCTTCCGCTCGGGCCGCTCGGTCCCGACCGCCCGAAGCGCTACTTCCAGGCCACACGGCGGATCCGGCAGGCGGCGCTGCACCGACGGTTCCACGGACGGGATCTGGTGAACCCGCTCGTCCTGCCTCCGGGCCTCCGGGGCTCCGAGGCCTGGCGGGAGTGGGTCCACGAGCAGCCCCTGCTCGCGAAGATCCTGGTGTTGGAGGGTGGGAAGACCGCGTCTGCGACCGAGGACGAGGTGCACGCTCTGCGAGCGAGCGGGGTGGCGGCGCTCGCCCTGAACCTGGACTCGGCGGCGGAGGTGAGCCCCCGGCGCGCCGAGCGCTACGTGGACCTGTTCGCCGCCACTCTGGGCGCGCCCGACGATCGGGGGGCCTACCTGGTGTGGTGGCTGGCGCGCCCCGACGGGCTTCCGGATCCGCCTCCCGATCCGCAGCTGTGGCGCGACGAGGCCGCGACGAGGCCCTCGCACGGAGCGCTCGACACGCTCATCGACGTGCTGGAGGCTGCGCCGGCGAAGGCTGCTCGCTGAGCCTGGGCTCAAGCCGGGCGCGGAGCGACCGAAGGAGGGACATCCAGGAGCTCCTGCATGCGGCTGGTCCTCGCCCTCTTCGCCCTGCTCTTCGCCCTTCCGGCACCCGCGCATGCGGCCCGTGCCAAGGACATCGGCAGCTTCGCCGGCCTGCGGGACAACCAGCTCACCGGCGCCGGCCTCGTGGTCGGCCTGAACCGCACGGGCGACTCCCAGCGCAACGAGGCGAGCATCCGCACGCTCGGGAAGCGCCTCCAGGGGCTTGGCGTGAGCCTCGACAACCAGGATCTGATCAGCCGCAACGTCGCGATGGTGATGGTGACCGCCACCCTGGTGCCCGATGCCCGCGCCGGCAGCCGGCTCGACGTGACGGTGGCCTCCACCGGCGACGCCACGTCGCTCGAGGGCGGCGTGTTGCTGATCACCCCCCTGGTGGCGGCGAACAAGCAGGTCTTCGCCGTGGCCGAGGGCCAGCTGCTGGTCGGCGGCTACTCGGCGTCCGCGGGCGGCGACACCTCCCGGAAGAACCACACCACGGTGGGGCGCATCGCCGGCGGTGGTCTGGTCGAGCGCGAGGTTCCACGTCCCGACTACGACCACGCGGCCGCCGTCGACTTCGTGCTCGACACCCCGGACAACACCACGGTGGTCCGGCTCGCCGAGGCGATCGACGCCACCTTCGGCGTTGCGGTGGCCACCCCGATGTCCGGCGGGACCCTGCGCCTGACCATCCCCGAGGCCTTCCAGGGCAACTTCACGCTCTTCGCGGCCGCGGTCGAGGCCGTGCAGGTCACGCCGGACTCACCGGCCCGGGTGGTCGTCAACGAGCGGACCGGGACCGTGGTGATGGGCGCGGACGTGCGCATCTCGCAGGTCGCTCTGGCCCACGGTGGCCTGACGATCGAGGTCCGGCGCGACACGAAGGTGAGCCAGCCGGGCGCGCTCGCGAGCGGCGACACGGTGGTGACCAGCGAGTCGCGCATCTACGCCGACGAGAAGTCGGGCAAGCTGCAGCTGGTCGAGGGCGTGAACATCGGCGACCTGGTCAGCGCGCTCAACGACATGGGCGTGAAGCCCCGTGACCTGATCGTCATCCTCCAGGCGATGCACAGCGCCGGCGCGCTGCACGCCGAGATCGTGACCCAGTGAAGGTGGACGCGACCAGCTTCGCGAGCCTCGCGCAGGGCTCGGCCTCCGAGGTCGAGCAGGCGGCGCAGGGCGACGATGCCGCGCGCAAGTTCGAGGCGATGATCGCGAAGATGATGGTCAAGGAGCTGCGGCGCAGCCTGCCCGAGGGCGGCCTGTTCGGCTCGCGCGAGATGGAGATGTTCGCCGACTTCTTCGATCAGGCCTTCGCCGAGCAGATGGTGGGCGAGCAGGGCATGGGGCTGCGCGATGGGATCGAGCGCAGCCTCGGCCGCTCCGCGGACCGGGTGCCGGTGCGCGGCACCACGACCAGCTCCTTCGGGCACCGACACGACCCGATCACCGGCGCCGAGCGTCTGCACAAGGGCATGGACATCGCGGCGGCCCGCGGAACGGCCATCCGTCCGGTCCGCGCTGGACGGGTGGTCGAGGCGGCCGAGAGCTCGAGCTACGGCAACTACGTGGTGGTCGATCACGGCGGTGGCTTGACCACGCTCTACGCCCACTGCGACGCGCTCCAGGCGGACGTGGGCGACTTCGTCGGTCCCGACGACGTGATCGCGCGGGTCGGCTCCACCGGACGCTCCACGGGCGATCACCTCCACCTCGAGGCCCGGATCGACGGTGAGGCGCGGGATCCCGCGATCGTCTTCGGCTGGGGATCGCAGTGATCGCTAAAGCGCCGAGAGATTGCTCCGAAGAGTGGATGTGGCAGCAGTGGTCGCAGTCGACCCCTGCCAGAGGTCAGACATGAAGATCTACGGCAGCCCCCCAGTGCAGTCGGTCCAGCAGGTCCGTGGCGCTGGGCAAGAGGCACAGCAGGCGGGCCAGGACTCTGGTGACGCCGCCAGCGTGTCCATCAGCTCCGAGGCCAACTGGATCGCCGATCTCCGCGCCGACGCCGCGTCGTTCAACGACGTGCGCCTCGATGTGGTCGACGAGGTGCGCTCGCAGCTCGAGGCCGGCACCTTCGAGGCCGGCGTCGACATGGACGCCGCCATCGACAGCCTGCTGGGCGAGCTCTGATGCATCGCGACCGCCGGGTCGATCTCCTCGCCGAGCTGATCGGCGTCACGGAGTCGCAGGTGGTCGCGGCCCGCGAGCTGCGGGTGGACGAGCTGACGTCACTGAACGAGCGACATGCCGACGTGGCCTTCGAGCTGCGGGTGGCGCTCCAGGATCCACTGCCCGACGACACCGACCTGAGGTCCGCCCTGCGCGACCTGGTCGAGCGTCAGCGCCGGGCCGAGAACCGCCTGAACCAGGTGGCGAGCTCGGTGCTCGGCGTGATGGGCAAGATCCTCCCTCGAGGCCCGGCGCCGGCGTACGGTCGGCGCGGCATGCGGGTCGCCTGACGTCTCCCCCCGGTCGCTTCGGTGACCCGAGTCCCCCATGTCCATCCTGAGCTCGCTCCAAATCGGCAGCACCGCGCTGAAGGCGGCCTCCACCGGGATCGCCACGGCGTCCCACAACGTCGCGAACGCGGGCACCGACGGCTACAGCCGGCAGACGGTCGACCAGTCGACCTCGATGCCGATCAACACCTCCGGCCTGTTCCTCGGCCAGGGCGTGACCACCGACAGCGTGTCGCGCATCGCCGACAGCCTGCTGGGACTGCGCATCGTGGACGCCACCGGCGAGGCCGCCGCGGCCGAGACCTTGTACGCCGGGCTCCAGCAGGTCGAGGTCTACTTCAACGAGGCGAGCGGCACGGGCTTCTCGGAGGCCAGCCAGGACTTCTTCGACGCCTTGAGCTCGGCGACCAGCGATCCCAGCGACCGCAGCTACCGCGAGGCCGTGGTCGCCCAGGGCGAGACCTTCGCCGGCGAGCTCAACGACACGGCCGAGGGCGTGGCGGGCACGGTCGACAGCCTCGAGGAGAGCGCGAGCTCGCTCGTGGACGAAGTCAACGAGATGATGCAGGAGCTGGCGTCGATCAACACCCAGGTGGTGTCGTCGCAGCAGGCCAGCGGCGACCTGCTGGATCGCCGCGATCAGATCGTGCAGGCGCTCGCCGAGACCGTGGGCGCGAGCGCGTCGATCGGCGAGGACGGCCGGGCCACGGTGTACATCGGCGGCCACGCCGCCGTGTCCGGGTCCACGGCGCGCGAGCTGTCGCTCGGCACCGACGACGACGGCAACCTCACGGTGCTGCTCTCCGCGGACAACGGGCACGTGGACGTGACCGGCGACCTCGGTGGGCAGATGGGCGGCCACATCGAGGCCCGCGACCTCGCCCTCGGCTACCTCGACAAGCTCAACGCCTTCGCGGTGGCCCTGGCCGACGCCTTCAACAGCCAGCACGCCGCCGGCTTCGACCTCGACGGGAACGCCGGCGGCGACTTCTTCACCTACGACGCCGACAACGCCGCGCTGACCCTCGGGGTGTCGAGCGATCTGTCGGAGGACGCCGACCTGCTGGCCTTCGCCGGCTCGGCGACCGGCGGGGTGGGCGACATCGACAACCTGGCCACGCTCATGGCGATCGAGGACGACGAGCTGCTCGATGGCGCCTCCGCGCGCGACTACCTGTCGAACCTCGTCTCCGAGGTGGGCGGCGACGTGGCGGCGGCCGAGTCCTTGAGCGAGAGCAACGAAGCGGTGCTGCACGACCTCAGCCAGTTGCGCGAGTCCGTGTCGGGTGTCGATCTCGACGAAGAGGCCGCCAACCTGATCGAGTTCCAGGCGGCCTACCAGGCTGCCGCACGCGTCATCACGGTCACCGACGAGATGCTCGGCGTCCTGATGCAGATGTGAGGTGATGGATGTCTGTTCGTAGCACGAGCGGTGCCGTGACGTCGCTGATCCAGTCGCAGATCGCGAGCCTGAACACGCAGCTCGCGGAGGCCCAGGAGCAAGCGCTCACCGGCCAGCGCATCAACGCGCCCAGCGACGACGCCTCGGCGATCGGCACGGTCACCCGCCTGCGCGAGCAGGTGGCCGACCAGACCGTGTACCAGGACAACGCCACCAACGCCGCGACCCTGCTCAGCAGCGGCGAGCAGGCGATGAACACCGCCAGCGACATCATGAGCCGGCTGCGAGAGCTCGCCACCCAGATGGCCAGCGACACCTACACCGCCGAGGACCGCGCCGCGGCGGCCGAAGAGGTCTCGTCGCTGCGCGAGCAGCTGGTGGACGTGGCCAACACCAACGTGGGCGGCCGATACATCTTTTCCGGCACCACCTACGACACGCAGGCCTACGACGAGGACGGCACCTACCTCGGTGGCGACAGCGAGCCGTCGACGCAGGTCGGCGACTCGACCTGGGCGCAGACGGGCTTCGTGGGCTCCGAGGTCTTCGACGAGGCCTTCGCCGCGATCGACGACTTCCTCAGCGCGCTGGACTCCGACGACGCCGACGCGATCCAGGCCTCGCTCGGCGGGCTCGAGGAGGCGGACAAGGGCATCAACTCGGTCTGGTCGTCGATCGGCTACGAGATGAACATGGTCGACGACGCCATGGCCTCGGCCGAGTCGGTCGCGAGCCAGCTGAGCGAGAGCCTGTCGGCCATGGTCGACGTGGACCTGGCAGCCGCCTACACCGCCCTGGCGGAGCTGCAGACGAGCTACGAAGCGACCCTCCAGCTCTCGAGTGGGATGTTGTCGACGAGCCTGTTCGACTTCCTGTAGTCGGTGAGGGCGCCACCCCTCGAAGACGGCGCGTAGCGGTCAGCGGTCGGCGGTCAGCGGTCAGCGGTCAGCGGTCAGCGGTCAGCTGTGGGCGCGCAGCGTTCCGGGTGAGGAAGCCAGCACTCGTTGGAGACGCTCGCCCGACGGATCTGACTCGTTGGGCCAAGGCGCTCGGCCCGCCGGCTCGAGGCCTCATGCCCGCGGGCGGGTGATCCGTCTCCTCGGAGGAGGATCACCAGCGCTATGGCGCCTGAGCACGCGCTTTTTCACCGTGGGTGCTCGTGATCATCTAAAGATCGCGCAGGGGATCCGAAGAGCAGGAAGGAGAGGGGTGTCCGCACCCACCTCCAGCCATCACCAACTGGGAGGCGCACCATGGCCTTGACCGTCAACACCAACACCGCGGCGATCAACGCGCTGAACAACCTCAACAAGACCAGCCGGTCCTTGGGGAGCAGCTTCCAGCGCATCAGCAGCGGCCTCCGGATCAGCGAGGCCAAGGATGACGCTGCCGGCCTGGGTGTGGCCGAAAACCTCGACGCCTCCGAGCAGTCCGCTCGGCAGGCGATGCGCAACACCAACGACGGCCTGAGCCTCATCCAGGTTGCCGAGGGTGCCACCGCCGAGGTCGCGAACATCATCAAGCGCATGCGCGAGCTCGCCGTGCAGTCCGCGTCGGAGACGCTGGACAACGACGAGCGGCAGTACATCCAGGACGAGTACCTCCAGCTCGCCTCGGAGGTCGACCGCATCGCGAGCGTGACCGAGTTCAACGGCGTGCAGCTCGTCGACGGCGGCGTGACGCAGATCTCCGTCCAGGTCGGCATCAGCGACAGCGCCGCCGACCAGATCGACCTCGCCATGGGCAGCCTGCAGGCGACTGTGCTGGGCGTGGACACCGGCTCCATCGACCTCTCCACGGCGTCCGGTGCGGTGAGCGCCCTCTCCACGCTCGACACCGCACTCCAGGATGTGAACGCCTACCGGTCCGACTACGGTGCCATGGCGAACCGCCTCGACAGCACGCTGAACAACCTCGAGACCTACACCGAGAACATCGCAGCCGCCGAGAGCCGGATCCGGGACGCCGACTTCGCCTACGAGACCGCGGAGATGTCCAAGTTCCAGATCATGCAGCAGGCCGGCATCTCGGTGCTCTCCCAGGCGAACCAGATCAGCCAGGGCGTGCTCTCGTTGCTCCAGGGCTGATCGCGTCGATTCGCTCCCCGTGAAGAACGAAGCCCGCCTCGGCGGGCTTTTTTCGTTCCGGAATCGCTAAAACCTGCAGAAACCGATCCGTTGAGGATCTCGAAGCAGCACGAGGATCCGTGACCACCACCGTCGATGGCATCGTCTCCGGACTGGACACCACAGCGCTCATCGGGTCGATCCTCGAGGTGGCCGCGGTGCCCAAGGAGACCCTGGAAGAGCAGCTCGACGCGCTGGACCAGACCAAGGAAGCCACGGCGGGCATCGAGAGCCGGCTCTCGGACCTGTCCGACGCCATCGATGCGCTGGACACCCTCGACGAGCTGAACAGCTTCACCGCCACCACGAGCGACGAAGGCTTCATCACGGTGACCGCCGAGGGCGAAGCGAGCCCCGGCAGCTACGACATCGAGGTGGTGGCGCTGGCCGCCGCCGAGATCGAGGTGAGCCAGGGCTACGCCGACCAGACCACCGACGGCCTGCTGGGCACCGGGGACCTGGTGGTGACCGTGGCGGGCACCGACACCACCGTCACCCTGGACGGCACCGAGGATCTCGGGGAGGTCGCCGACCTGCTCGATGCCCTCGACGGCGTGTCGGCCTTCGTGCTGGACACCGGCGAGGCGACCGACCCCTACCGACTGGTCGTGCAGGCTTCCAACACCGGCGCCGACAACACGATCAGCTTCGACACCAGCGGCCTGGGCGGTGGCACCCCGCCCACCTTCACCGAGCAGGTGGCGGCGGCGGACGCGGAGATCACCGTGGCCGGCGTGTCGATCTTCAACGACACGAGCAACTTCGACGAGGTGCTCCCGGGCATCTCGATCGTGGCCAATCAGGTGACGTCGAGCGCCGTCACGGTGAACGTGGAGGTCGACGAGACGGCGATGACCGAGAAGGTGCAGGCCTTCGTCGACGCCTTCAACGAGGTCATCAGCTACTACGACAGCCAGACCGTGTTCGATCAGGAGCTCGGCCTGGAAGGCGGCCTGGTGGGCGACAGCACCACCAAGGGCATCATCCAGCGGCTGCAGGACTTCATGACCGACACCCCGCAGGGTGAGCTGGACGGCGCGACCTTCCAGATCTTCGCGGACCTCGGCATCACGATGGGCCAGGACGGGGAGCTCGACTTCGACACCGCCGTGTTCTCCGACGCGATGAACGACGACTTCGAGGCGATGACCAAGCTGTTCACCAGCGACGACAGCCCGCTCTCCGGCACCGAGGACGGTGTGAAGGGCATCAAGTACTTCATCGACGAGTACTACATCGACGACGACGGGCTGCTCTCCGAGCGATCCGACACGATCGAGGACGAGATCTCCGAGATGGAGGATCGCATCGCGGACTACGAGACGCGGCTCGAGAACCTCGAGTCCCGGCTCCGCGATCAGTTCACCGCGATGGAGCTCGCGCTGGCCGAGATGGAGTCCGCCGCGGGCTACCTCTCGGCGCTCTTCACCACTTCCGAGTCCTGAGGTCCACATGAAGGGAATCAATGCCTACCGCAACGCGCGCGTGGAGTGTGCGTCGCCGAAACAGGTGCTCCTGATGGTCTTCCAGAACATCGTGATGCGGTTGGAGCAGGGGATCGACGCCTACGACGAGGGCGACACCGACATCCTCCTCGAGCGCTCCCGGCTGACCCGTCGTCTGTACGGCGAGCTGCTGGTGGCGCTCGACGACAGCCACGCGCCGGAGCTGTGCGCCCGGCTGTCGCGGCTCTACACGTGGTGCATCCGCCAGCTGGCCGAGGCCGAGCGCGAGCGCGACGCCAAGAACCTGCCGGGCGTGCTCAAGGTGTCGCGCGAACTGCTGGCCGGCTGGGAGGTGGCGGTCACCTCCCGCGACGCGGCCTGATCGTGGAGCTGGGTCCGCTGGTCCGTGAGCTCGAGGTCCTCGCGGTCCTCCTGTGCACGGAAGAGGCGGTGGACCCCCGTCGGATCCGCGAGGCGGTCGCCGGCGCTGTCGCGCTGGCCCCGAGCCTGGACCAGGACGCGGGCCGTGCCCTGCTGGTGGCCGTGGAAGCGATGCAACAAGCGGCGGCGGCCCACCAGGAGCGCACCGCGGATCGTCTCGGCGAGCTCCGCGCGGGCCGGCGGGCCATGAAGGGCTACGGCGGCCTGCGCAGCCACAAGTCCGGCCAGCGCGTGCGCACGAAAGCGTGAGGCCGACCTAAACCTTCGGCACGTCTGACCGATGCGGGGACGTGCAACAGACGCAGCGCTACTTCCGCCTCGACGTCCGGATCCCCTTCGCGATCCAGCAACGCTTCGAGGACGAGCCACCGGCCACGCTGCAGACGACCTTCGCGCGCCAGCTCGCGAAGAAGGCCCGGTCCACGCTGGGCAACCTGTCCGGTCGCCGGGACGGCGAGGTGAAGGCGGCTCTCTCGGCGACGCTCGATGCCATGGCGGTGCTGGAGCGCGAGGTCGAGCTCCTGCACCGCATGGTCGTGCTCCAGAGCCGAGGCGTGGACCTTCGACCGACGCGCCTGTCGATCGGCGGGGATGGCTGCGTGGTGCAGGAGCAGGTGGACGTGCCCTGGGGCCTCGTGCGCGTGCACATGTCGCTGAGCCTGCCCGGCGGGGAGCGCCTCGTGAGCGCAGACGCCACGGCCGGTCCGGACGCCGAGGGGCGCTTCTCGATCCTCTTCGATCCCGACGATCCCGAGCTGCGGGACCTCGTGGTCGCCTTCGTCTTCGAACAACAGCGCAGGGAGCGACGTCGTGTTCTCGATGCTGATCTGTAGCCTGGCGCTCGCAGCGGACACCGACGACGGTGTGCGCGTGGCGGTGCGCGGTGTGGGTGTGTCCCTGGCCGATTCCGAGATCGGCTCCCTCTACCGGAGCTCCTGGTTCACAGGAGGTGGCGCCGTGGTGGTGCCGGCCGGCGACCAGGTCGCGGTGGACGTGGAGCTCAGCTACAAGCGCATGAAGGGTGTGACACGTGAATCCGAGACCCTGGAGGTCCACGGGAACGAGGCGGACCTCGAGCTGATCCCGTTCACCGTGGTCGGCCTGTACGAGCTCCCGGTGAGCCGTGGGGACCTCTATGCGGGCTTCGGTTGGTCCTTCGTGAGCTTCCGCCAGTACGACGTGGAGGGCAACGAGGACGTGCCCTCGGGTCAGATCGCCGGCATGAAGATCTGCCCGGAGGGTCGCCTGGGGGGTCGCGTGGACACGGGGCTCCTGCAGGCTCCGCTGGCGCCGGTTGGCGGACCCGTGGCCGACGCGCTCGAGGTGGAGGTGTACGCCGCCCGGCGCGTGCAGATCTCCGGGTGGACGCGCGAGGGCTTCGACCTCAGCGCCTGGCGCTTCGCCGCCGGCGTCGCCGTGAGGTTCTGAGTGCTCGGGCTGATGCTGGGGCTGGCGCTCGGCGCCGACGACGCGCCGCTGACGCGGCTGCTCCTGCGGACCTCGCCCGGCGCCGAGGTGCAGATCCTGCCGCGGGTGCGCGACAACCGCGACGAGCTCGTGATCCGCGGGAACCTGGAGGACCTGGCCCCCCAGCTCGCGGCGCAGCGCGCCCCGCTGGTGGCCGACGCGGCCGCGTACGCGGTGGGCAGCGGCACGTGGACGGTCTCGATCGACCTGCTGCGCTCGGATCTGGGCCTGGACGTGCAGCGTCACGAGGAGGGGCTGGTGCTGGCTTGGACCGTGGGGTCCGCGGCGCCGACGCTGCCGGTGACCCCCGCCCCGAGCGTGGAGCAGCTGATCGCCGGCACGGTCGAGGCCGATGTCGGCGAGCGCAGCCCGCAGGCCCTGCGATCGCTGGATGGCGAGGCCGCGGTGTCGCTCGACCCGCAGGCCTATCCACCGGCCTTCCCGCGCTGGGAGGGCCCGGAGCTCCCACGCGGACGCACCTCGGCGCTCCTGAAGCGCCCGACCTCCGAGCTCGGGTCGCTGGATGGCTACCGCGAGGTGCTGACCGAGGCGCCGGACATGGGCTCGCGTCTGTACGCTCTGCAGAAGCTCGGCGAGGCCCACTTCGAGCTGGGGCTGGTGCGCGAGGCGCTCTACTACCACGACCGCCTGTCACGCCAGGACCTGTCGACCTACCCGGGCGCCCTGGCGCGGGTGGAGCTGGACAAGGCGCGGTCCCTGTTGGCCCTCGGGCGGGCCGAGGAGGCGCGGGATTCCTGTGTCACGGCTCACCGGGCCGGTGCCTACTCCGCGTTCGTCCTGGAGTGCCTCGCCCTGGTGGCGTTCGACACTGCTTCGCCGCCTGTCGCGCCCACGGCCCGGGCCCTCGCGCGGTCCACGGGTCGTCCGCGCGCGCTGCTGCTCTCGGGGCAGCTCCTGCTCCGCGCGAACCACCCCGAAGAAGCGCAGCCCCTGCTGGTCGCGGCCGCCAAGGCGCTGACGGGAGAGGAGCGCACGCTCGCCTTCATCATGCTCGGCGACGCCTGGTGCGCCCAGGGCGACCTGGAGCGCGCTCGCCGCGCCTGGCGGGATGGAGAGACCAGCGCCTCGCGAGAGCAGAGCCGCGTGCTCGCCCTCCGGCAGCGCATGCGCGGCATGGTCGAGAGCGGTCCCAACACCTGGCTCGCCGCGGTGCCTCAGCTGCACGTGGACGCGGAGCGGCGGGACCGGGCGGGTGCCGAGGCCCTGTACCTCCTGGCCCAGATCGCCGACACCTTCTCCGACCTCGACGGCGCGATCGATCACCGGGCCAGGCTCCTGGCCCGCTACCGGGACCTGCCCCGCGAGCCGGTGGCGTCGGAGCTCTGGTCGGCCATCGATGGGAGGCTGCTCGAGCTGGACCGGGGGTCGAGGTCGCTCGAGGTCGCCGCGCTCTACCGGGAGCACTGGGATCCGAAGCTGCGGCCCCTGGTGATGGACACCAGCTCCCTCGAGGCGGTGACGCGGGCCTTCGAGCGGCTTGGGCTCGCCGACGACGCGCTCGACGTGCAGCGCGAGGTGTTCGCGGTGCAGACCCGCCTGGCGATGGAAGACGCCGAGGCGCTCCTGGTGCTGGCGCGCCTGTACCGGCAGGTGGGGCGGCTCGACGACGCCCTGAAGACCATCGCCTACCTGCGCGGGGTCGACGGTGCCTCTGCCCTCCGCGGCGAGCTGCTGCTGCAGGAAGGGCACGTGTACGCCGCGATGCAGGACCACGACAAGGCGCGCGCGGCCTGGCGGTCGGCGGCGTCGATTCCGACGGTCAAGACCGAGGCTGCGGCCGAGATGGCGATGCTCGACGTGGCCGCCGGCCGCTGCGCCGCCGCGGTGCCGGCCCTGCAACAGATCCTCACGAGCCGTGACGAGCC
>Ga0114932_10001345_pt1 | contig 28044 bp, 26 predicted proteins | sample 2SBtaG_2_FD_87286 | JGI IMG/M metagenome (GOLD analysis project Ga0114932, IMG submission 87286) | Deep subsurface microbial communities from Kolumbo volcano to uncover new lineages of life (NeLLi) - 2SBTROV12_ACTIVE470 metaG | ecosystem: Environmental > Aquatic > Marine > Volcanic ...
CCCAGTTGACCAGACACAAAGAGAAGATCACCTGCCCGATATGACGCTGAGTAATGAGCTACGGGTTTAGACACTTGGTACCTCCACGTACACGAAGTAACGGGCTTAGGTCTGATTTATCCGGTTGGTAAATCAGGTGGACAACCCCGATTCAACCATGTGGCAGCGGCTACTGCGGCGAATACTGCCTCTCCAGCTGCGAGAACTTGACCTTCACCTACCGAAACTACCTCTATGTGAGGGGTGTCCGAAGAACGAAGCACCCCGAAGGACCGAACCGTGAGATCTTGCACGTCTCCTGATGGGTCCACACTCAGACTCTCTGAAGTCACCCAGCTGTAAGCCATGTGCGCTGCACCTATGCAGTAACTGCGAAACATCACCCAGTCGAGTGGGGTACCGCTATCAACCTCAACGCGGATTATTCCTTGGCCAATCTCGGCTCGCGCACGCGCCCCGGAAGGAGCCTGGACCCAATCGTTTTGACCTCGAAGCCCTGTTCGCAGCATCTCGGCCTCTGCCCACCCCGCACCTCTCAATGCGAGCGAAGTTGGGGGTCCGGGGATTTCGATCTGTTCGATGTCGCATTCGGGCAATACGGACTGAATAACTTCTGCCACCCCGGGTGTCTTAGCGACGCGCACAACACCACTTCCATCGGCACGTATCCCAGCGGCGAGTGGGGGACGTTTACTTCCGTATCGGACGACGTCTTCTCTTGACCACAGGACTCGTACAGGCACACCGTTCTCCTGTGCTAGCAATTTGGCTCTTTCAGATACGTCGCTGTCAATTTTCCCACCGAAAGCTCCGCCGTTTGCCGTCGGATTAGATGGCTCACCAAGGGGGTCACACCACGACGCGTCAGTTTCCAGGTAGGCCGGTTCCACCCATCCAGTCCGAAGAGTGAGCGACCAGTCTCCTTTGGGTAAATCCAGCGGAGGGCTTGACTCCAAGGTGGTCCGTCGACCTTGAACTTTGCCTGCGCGTTCCCGGGCTTCGTGAAGGGTTTCCCCAACAGCCCACTGCTCGTCATTTCGAGCCGCCACAAGTGCTTGGTCTGGTGGTTCGTCATCTCCGAAGGCCACGTCACCGAGCACTACTTCAGGGCCCACAATTTGTTGTGTGCCGCTTTCAAGGCTTGCTTGACGGGTCGCTCCTTCGACATCTCGTTTGGGGTATGCGACTGAAACTCCAGCTGCTGCTTCTCTGATGGTCTGCCACCCGGTGCAACGACAAAGATGAGCGGACAACAACCGATCTACCGTTTCTCGGTCTCCAAGATCGGCACCTTTGCGTTCATGTCCTACGAGCCGACAGACAATACCCGGAGTACAAAAGCCGCACTGGGAAGCCCCATGGGCCAAGAAAGCATCCGCCCATCGCGTCCGCTCCTGTTCGGTTAAACCATCGACAGTGGTGATACTTCTGTCGGCTACGCGCCTCAGCGGCGTCACACAGGCAACTCGGGGGGCGTTGTCGATTAACACAGTGCAGCAACCGCACTGTCCTTGCGGGCTGCAACCATCCTTGACAGACCGATTCCCCAGGTGGTCGCGTAACGCACCCAAAAGGCTGCCGCCGTCATCTACGACGTCAACCTCTTGTCCATCAAGTCGGAATCGAATGATTCGTTCGATGGGATTACCTCCATATTATGAATAGGTCTCAACGCTTCAGATGAGAGCAGAGTTCAGGCTACGTTCCAAGGAGTGAATCGCAATATGTGGGACCCCCAGCGTGTTTCGCGCAGAACTTTCTTATCACTCGCGGGAGGTGGCTTAGCTGCGACAGCCCTACTGGCGGCATGCGGGACCCGGTCAAAGAATCAGAGCGATCTGAGGGCAGCGTCAAAATGGTTTTCGGACCAAACCGTTATCAGCAATCAAGGTCCTCAAAGGACAGTTTGGTCATTCTCTGATGATGACGGCAATTTGGGTGGACTGTCACCGGAGTCGATTGAAGTGGAGATTCTCGATACTGACTTCCAGTCGATCCACACGACCACCGCGCGCCGCCATAGCGACGGTGTCGCGATGCCTTACTACCCAGTAATCGTTCCCTTCCAAAGATCAGGGATTCACGAATTTCGTTTCGATCTCGGAAAACGAGGAAAATACGTCGGCTACACGAACCCAGGGACAAAATCACAGAGCCCGATCATTTGGCCCGGCGATCGTTTCCCGGCCCTCGTGACGCCCACTTCGTCGCGTCCCAGTGGTGTGAACCCCATTTGCACTCGAGAGCCCTCTTGCCCATTTCACGAAATATCGCTTAACGACTCAATTTCTTCTGAACGCGCAACCGTGCTGATCGTCAGCACGCCGGCATTTTGTGGAACGAAATGGATGTGCGGTCCTGTATTAGAGAACTTGATCACCCAAGTTGGATCAAACTATTCAGGGTTCGATGTAATACACGCAGAGGTGTATGCAAACCCAAGCAAAGACGACTTGGGCCCGATTGCGCCCGCGGTATTAGAAATGGGTGTCAACTACGAGCCCTTTATGTTCCTGCTCGACGAACAAGGAGTAGCCCTGAGACGGCTTGACCATATTTGGGACAACGTCGAACTAAGGGAATTACTTTCGCTGATTTAGAAAGACGGTTCTCAGCTGAAAGAGCTACCGCAGCCGCACGTTCGTTGAGCATTCGGGTTGTCGATGGCAAAGCCAGACCCCATCAGCCCATCCTTGAAATCCAACGTCGCTCCTTCTAAAAGTTGGGCGCTCATTGGGTCCGAAACGACACGGACATCTCCATCTCCGAAGAACTGCGACATATCGTCTGCCTCAGTTTCGCTATCAAAAAACATCTCGTAGCTGTACCCAGAACATCCCCCAGGGCGGACTGCTACTCGGAGTGCCAAATCAATTTCGCCTTCGGCTTCGATTAATTCTCTAACTTTTTCAGTCGCAACATCAGTCAAAGCGATCACGTTTGGAGACCTCCGGGTTTATCTATTTTCAATTGTAGCCAATACGCGACAGTGGATCACACCCAATGTCGTTACTAGCCTTATAAATGTGGATCACCAGCCTGTTGACGAAACCGAGATTCTTGGTGTCTTGCGCGGAGTGATGGATCCCGAGTTGCACGACAATATTGTCGACCTAGGAATGGTGCGGTCTGTTTCCGTTAAGGGAGAGACCGCTCACATCACTATTGCCCTGACGACAGCAGGATGTCCGCTGCGTGCAACCATAAAACGTGACTGCGAAACCCGGGTTGAGTCACTTCCTGGCATCAATTCGGTCCAGTTGCACTGGGACGAGTTGACGCCAGAAGAACGCACGCGAGTCATGGAGCGTGCCCGACTTAAAGCGCGAGACACTGCAGCCCCAAGCCAAATCCCGGCACGCACCCGAGTCATTTCGATTGCTTCAGGAAAAGGAGGAGTTGGTAAATCTTCCGTAACGGTCAACCTTGCGACCGCTTTGGCCTCTCGAGGTCTGACGGTGGGTGTTCTTGACGCAGATATTTGGGGGTTCAGCGTGCCAAGAATGCTGGGGGTCGATTCTCGGCTGAACGCCCGCCCCGCGAATTCAGATGAAGAGCGAGGGAAAATAGTTCCCGAAGAACGACCCGAAGGTCCCGGACTTCTCAAGGTCGTGTCAACTGGTTTGATGGTCGATACAGAAGAAACCGCTCTCATGTGGAGAGGCCTCATGTTGGCGAAAGCTGTTGAACAGTTTCTCCATGATGTGGATTGGGGTGACCTGGATTATTTGCTGATTGATATGCCACCGGGCACCGGTGACGTCCAAATGGCTTTAGCTAGGTTGTTACCTCAAGCAGAGATGCTGGTTGTAACTACACCGGCTGTCAGCGCGCAAAAGGTGGCTATCCGGGTCGCTGACATGGCGAGACGCAGCCACATGCCTGTGCTGGGTGTGATCGAAAATATGTCTGCTTTTACAACCCCTGACGGCACTAGTTGGCCGCTTTTCGGTGAAGGTGGCGGTGAGCGCCTAGCAAACGAAATTGGCGTGCCATTGCTAGGTTCCATCCCACTCGAGGCTGCTGTTTCGACCGGCGGGGATACTGGTCAACCAGTTGCTACATCCGAAGGACCGGCAAGTAGAGCATTCCACGAAATCGCGACACGCATTTTTGAAGAAATCGCGCCTCCCCCGGATATGAACGCTTGTTCGGCTTCAGTTATCGCTGAAATACCCGTATCACTGAAAAGCGAAAAAACTTCTGATCACTGAGTTGAGCCATGCGGGGGTGGTTGAGCTAACGCTTCTTCGTAGCCAACTTCTCCGGGCATCAGCACTGAGGGAGAACCATCTGCGGATATGACTAACGCCGGCAATATTTCTGGTATTTCGGTTAGCTGATCCGCCCACTGCATCACTTCATCAACTGACTTCAAATCCAAGATCGGCTCGAGATTGGCGACTGTTGGCAAAATCATTTCGAACTTGCCGGCGTAGTGAAGTTCCATAGCCTCTTTGGGAGCGATCCAACAGCTCTCCACAGTTTCTCCTCCATCATGTGCCGGACGCTGTCCATATGGTGATCGCGCCACGAAAAACCGAGTATCGAATCGTCTCGGTGGGCCAATGGGAGTAATCCAATGGCTGACATACCGCAGATCCTCAAAGTTCAAGGACAGGCCTTCGGTTCGACATAAGTCCATCATCGTAAGATCGCCCGCGTATATGGCGTTTCGATGACCTTGGAACCGTTGAAGGACCTGTGGATCAGCTAACGACAAGTCCTCCCCATCGATTCGCGCCAGTAACGCCCCTGCCTCTTCGAAACATTCGCGAATCGCGGCAACCCAATACGCCAGACCTCCGCTGTCGATACGAAGTCGTTTTGATGCTTCCCTGTCATCTAGCCCTGACGAGACAGTCTCAACTTCGTGCGTCAATTGATCGTTGACATCCACTGCGCCGCCTGGGAACACAAACTGGCCGGGAACAAATTCACTTCTAGGGTTCCGTTTGAGCATGAACGTTTCAAGACCTTGCTGCCCATCTCGAACCAGCATGACCGTCGCCGCGAGACGAACTTCAACCGGTGTTGTCAATTGTCATTATCTCCAGATGCATCTCCACCTTCGCTGGGAGGGATTTCCTTATCCCAGTCAGGCAGATTCGATGTTGTGAAGTTAGTTGCTATTCGCGATCGAAACTTTCGTCTCGCGACACCCAAGACACCATTCCGAATCGGAGGGATCAACAAAAACAGCCCTATGACATCGGTAAGGAACCCTGGAGTGAGCATCAATGCGCCTGCGAAAAGCACTGCGACCCCGGAGAAAATTTCGTCACTTGGCATTTCACCGTTTCGTAAACGATCTTTAGATTTTCTGAGTAAACCAAGCCCTTGATGCTTAACAAGCCATGCCCCGACGAGGCTGTCAACTACTAGCAAAATGACCGTATTCCAAGCTCCTACCGCTTGACCTACCTGGATAATCAGCATGAGTTCGAGGATCGGTACAACAATGAAAAGAACAAAAAGAAGGAACACTTCTTTGATCCTAGTGACGGTACCTAGGGCAAATCGAACTCGGGCGGACCTATCCTCTTATCGTGCGACCACCATCAGTTGATGCGTTATCCAGATCTCTATCAGACATAGATCTGCCATCTCCCCTGCTGGTCGAAGCTGCTCGCACTGCTATCAGCAACAACGATCCAGACTCGGCTCGGGAAGAAGCACTCAAATTACAGAGAGCGCTCTTAGGCCCAGCTATCAACGCGACCGGAGTGTTGCTTCACACCAACCTCGGTCGAGCGCCATTGGGGTATCAGCAGGCGCCGCAAGCAACGAATCTCGAATTTGATTTGGCCACCGGTAATCGTGGCTCACGAAATGACCATGCAGCCAACTTGATCTGCAAATTAGGTGGAGCAGAAGCGGCTCTTGTAGTGAACAATTGCTCGGCCGCGGTGACGTTGGTGCTGGCCGCTCTTGCGCGTGGCAGGGCTGTTGCTGTTTCTCGGGGAGAGCTCGTTGAAATCGGAGGAGGCTTTCGGATTCCAGACGTCATGGCCGAGTCGGGTGCTCAACTCATTGAGGTTGGAACTACTAACCGCACCCGTGTCGCTGATTATCAGGCAGCCCACCGCTTACATGACACTGCTCTCCTACTTAAGGTCCATCCATCAAATTACAAAATCAGTGGTTTCACCGAAGAAGCTTCAATCGGGTCGTTAAGTGTTGTTGGTCCTCCCGTTGTTGCAGATCTTGGGTCCGGGTTCATCGACGAGGCATGCCACTGGTTACGTGACGGCAAACCCTCTTGGCTCCGTGATGAACCTGCTGTGAAACAGACATTGGAAGCAGGAGCTGACTTAGTAACTTTTTCATGTGACAAGCTTTTTGGGGGTCCTCAAGCGGGAGTCATCGCGGGAAGAAAAGACCTCGTAGCAGCTTGCGCCAGCCACCCTCTGATGCGGGCATTCCGTCCTGGGGCATTGGTACTCAGCGCTTTGCAACAGACAGCTTTGGCTTATCTCCGTCGCGACGGAGATGCAATACCTTTCTGGCGCATGGCCCAAACTTCGGTACTAGAACTCGAAGCTCGGGCGGAGGCTCTCGGAGTTGGTAGCCCCGTCCACACAATGTCTATGACCGGTGGGGGTTCCCTCCCGGGAGAAGAATTCCCATCTGCAGGAGTAGAAATAGAGGGGGACGTATCCGACGCTCTGCGTAATGCCGAGGTGCCAGTAATAGCCAGAGTTCGGGATCATTCAACAGTGTTAGACCTGCGAACGGTCAACCCCGATGACGATGCTTTGGTGGCAAAAGCCGTTGCCTCCTCGATTTGACCAATGCACGTAATTGCCACAGCAGGTCATGTTGATCACGGCAAATCGACGCTCGTACGCGCGCTAACAGGAACTGACCCTGACCGGCTCGCTGAAGAAAAGGAGCGGGGGCTAACTATCGACTTAGGGTTCGCATTCGCAACCCTGTCATCAGGCCGCAAGTTGTCCTTCATTGACGTTCCTGGACACATCAGGTTTATTAAGAACATGCTCGCCGGTGTAGGTGCCGTTGATGCCTGCATCTTCGTTGTCGCAGCAACCGAGGGGTGGAAACCTCAGTCGGAAGAGCATCTTCGTATTCTCGAACTATTGGGAATCAGCCACGGAGTGATAGCGCTCACTCAAATAGGTCTGGTTGACGATGAACTCGCTGAGCTCGCGCACATGGATGTTGAAGAGAAAATCGAAGGAAGTTTCCTTGAGGGCGCCCCGGTCATCGCTGTTGACAGCTTGGATGGCACTGGCATTGATGAACTCCGAGAAGCCTTAGATGCTCTGACGGAAGCCGCTCCGACGGCTACAAACACCAAACGACCGCGTTTGTGGATCGACCGTTCATTTGCCGCAACCGGTGCAGGGAGCGTGGTCACGGGCACCTTAACTGGGGGTCGTCTTCGGGTCGACGACGAACTAGTTCTTGTGCCCGGCGAAAACCGGGCGCGAATTCGAGCAATACAGACACAAGGCGAACCGCGCACCAAGATTGACCCCGGTCACAGGGTTGCCCTCAATCTGGCCAATGTCGACCATCAGGTCCTGGGCAGGGGTGTTGCCCTGATATCAAGTGACCAATGGCATCGCACAACAAAATTCGATGCCGACATCAGTGTTCTCGCGAACCTCGACCACGAAGTTTCCCGACGTGGGGCGTTCTCTCTGTACATAGGGTCTGGGGAATGGCCAGTAAACATCCGGGTTCTGGGGCCCAACCGCCTTGCCCCAGGGTCAGAGGGACAGGTGAGGGTCTTCCTACCTGAAGAATTACCACTACTCCCAGGTGACCGCTTCATTCTCCGCGAGTCAGGGCGTGATGAAACTATCGGCGGAGGACAGGTGCTTGATGTAGACCCCGTAGTTAAAGCTTCCGAAGCTCAACCTGACCTCTCAGTGGATCGAGTTGTAGCCGAACGGGGGTGGATTAAAGCAGCCGAACTAGAGCGCCTCACAGGAGTACCCACACAGCCTGTTTTAGGGGACTGGGTCGCGCCCTCATCGGTGGTTGCTGACACGGAGAAGAAAGTTCGTTCGCTAATCGACCACGCCGGCCCCATGGGTCTAGATGTCGCACTACTAGACGAGATAGAACGGCTGGTAGTGGTCAATCTCGACGGCATCGACGTCCTCGAAGGCCGAGCACGGCCCTTGGGTCAAGACGATGTCTTCGTCAATCACCCATTGATCGATGAACTTGAAGCAAACCCTTTTGCACCAGCTCAACCTGATGGGTTATCAAGCGATGAGATAAGAGGCTTAATCCAACGGGGAACGGTGATCCAAAATGACGGCGTCTTGTTCGCTGCTTCTGCCATAGACAGCGCAGCGACCGTGGTTGCCCGACTCTTAGGAGAGAAACCTGACGGCGTCACGGTCGCAGAAATCCGTGATGCTTTGGGAACTACACGAAAGTTCGCGTTGCCCATCTGCGCCGTGCTTGACAGCACCGGCGTAACGCGTCGAAGAGAAGACCTCAGGATCGCCGGACCGCGTTTACCAACTATTTAGTCGTTAACGAGTTGACCCTGTGAGATAGCAGGTCGTGGCCCTAAGAGACGGCCTCGCCATCGAGGACAAGCAACATCTGTCGTCGTTCGGCCTCATTTGCACCGCCCCAGATTCCGTGTGGTTCCCGGATGTCGAGAGCATATGAAAGACAATCTTCTTGCACGGAGCATTGAGCACAGATGGCACGAGCTCGTGCTTCACGATTGAGCTTTTCGTCTTTACGTTCAAACCTCGGCGGCGGAAAGAAAACCGTCGATTGCGGTCCTCGACACGCAGCCTTGTGTTCCCAACTGTCATCAGGCAGTGCAGCCATAATTCGCTTCCCCCAACGTCCCTCCGGAGGCAATCTAGGCGCGCGAATAAGCAAACTGCAAGAAAAAATCGAAAAACGATTCAATTTTTGAAAACCCCTGCTTGCAGGACTTATTGATCGTTTTCACCCAATGGCTGACTAGTTCCTTGTTCGGTGGTCTCTACTTCTGAAGGCTGTCGTTGCCGCATCTCACGGTAATCAACAGCGCCACCCTCCTCAGGTTCAACCTCGAGCACCAGGCCCTCAATTCCTACAATCCGAGCCGGTTCGCCTTCTTTGATAGGGGTAAGTCGGTTAACCCGGGCCCGCCACTGAGCTTGTTCGTATATGACGATGCCTTCGGGAGCAAGGTCTGTTGATGCAGATGCCATTTGGCCAATCATCCAATCCCTGCCCAGAGTGCTCGTGCCATACCGTGTACGAACCAATGCGGGCATCCCTGAGAACACAAATGCGAGTGTGAGCCCTATACCTCCCAACAACGTCAACCAACTCACTGAATGGGAAACAAATAGACGAAGGGAGCCAACTATCAACGATGCGACGCCGACGACTGTCCAAAACCTCGGCACTCCCGTCTGAAGATCAACCGCGAATCCGAACATCGCGACTATCAGAAGCACCAACGCCCACACACGGACATCGAGAACCCCTAGCCCATAACAGGCCAATAAAAGCGACCCACAGCCCACTCCACCAGCTACACCGATGCCGCCAGTGAAGAAATCGAGCAGCAACATTGACATACCAACAAGCAACAAAAGATACGCAACAGCCGGACTAGCGACGGTATGAAACAACTGATCAACGAGTGACAACTTATTAAAAGTGACTCTCACATCGTCGGCAACCGATCGTTGAACGAGCCCATCAGCTCGTTCAAGTTCTGTAGAGATTTTCTCGATCAGACCAACGTCTTCCATAGCCAGCAAAAATTCGCCCAACGTGGGTGCCATCACATCGACCAGGCCGGCTGTGACCGCTTCTTCGCCGCGCCGCGACTCGGTTGTTTCTAGTGCCGAAACGGACTCTTCTGAGGCATCGAAATCTCCTACATCGCCCATTCGACTTCCGGGGGCAATACCGGAATAGTCGGCCGCAGCTACCAAATGAGCGGCTGCACCCTTAGCGGTAGCTCCGCTCTGTCCTATCCATGCTCCGACAGGCACCAGTGAACCTTCAATGTTTTGCAAAAGATCCTGGATCTGTTGCCGGTCCGCTGCCCCACCCGGGCTGTTGATCTGGATAACGATGGCCAGCGCCCAATTCCTTTGAGCATTGTCCAGTTGCACATTGATGTAATCAATCTCTATGGGATCCAAGAGGCCGCTCACTTCAATTATCTGGATTTCGCGGGAATGTTCGTGGCCCGTGTGAGCGGCCGCTGGAGACCAGTACAAGGCAAGCGAGATGGCGCAAACGGCTGCGGAGACCGCACTCAAACGAAGCGCTCGATTCAGTTTGGTCAAAGCTTCACCACGTAGCCATTCGCTCATTGTGCAGCCAAGACTACAGAGACCCGTCCACTCTCCCATTCTCTTAAAACCTGATGCGATTGACGCCTCTATGTCGCGTTTACCGCGACTAGCCTCATAAGCAGTGACTACTGTTCTTTTGGCAAGCGATGCGGATTGGCTGATCGAAGAGGTGCGTTCTGCTCTCAGCGATCCGGGCACCGAAGTAACGGTGGTCCGTGCAGGTGCCGATGTTCGGAATGCAGTGTCTAGTCAAAGTCCCGAGTTGGTCATTCTTGACCTACAGATCGGCAACATGGGCGGCATGGCGACATGCATGGATCTTCAACTCGAAATTGGTGCTGGAAGAATTACCGACGTCCCAATACTGATGCTTTTGGACCGCTCAGCAGACGTATATCTGGCGCGCCAAGCTGGAGCTCAAGGTTGGCTAGTGAAACCCTTGGATTCTTTTCGCTTGAAGGTGGCCTCAGTCAAGCTTCTTGCCGGTGAGGACATGCGGGACGAGATTATTGATCAACCTGCAAGCAAATCTGATTCAGTTATCGACGAAGATCTGGTTGTAGAAGGCGACGAAAATCAAAACGACAGGCCTGCCGAAGTCAGTTAGACGGATCTGCCAAATCGGGGAATTAAGCGCTATTTGCTGTAGCGTCGTGGGTTCCAGAACGGTCTGACGGGCAGTGGCGCAGGTTGGTAGCGCGCTTCGTTCGGGACGAAGAGGTCGTGGGTTCAAATCCCGCCTGCCCGACCATTAATTGACCCCCATCTCGTCAGATTGTGCTTCCTTGAGGAACCCCCGGGGACACATCCTCGAAGATGACCTTTAACAACGTCATCTTTTCTGGCGCTATTTCGTTTGATTCCCGAGGCGCCAATCATGCGAAACTTCGGTTAAGGCATGATTACGGTTACACCGGGAAGAACGTAGGGGATTTTGAAGTGATTGATCCACAAGGTCGAGTGATGATGGTTAGTGGCGCGAACCGAGGTATCGGTGCGGCGTTGGCCCGCCAGTTCCATTCAGATGGTTGGGTGGTGAGTCTCGGCGCAAGAAACGTCGACCAACTCGAAGCATCAATCCAAGGGTGGGCTGACCACAATGTTTCGTGTCACAGCTACGACGCCCTTGACCCAGTCAGTGGAGACATTTGGGTACAAGCGACAGCCGATTTACGGGGGCGCGTAGACGGACTCACAAACAACGCCGGGATTGGCCACATGGAAGGGTTGGCCGACTTGTCCGAAGAAATCTTGGATGAAATGTGGGCGGTGAACGTCAAAGGTCCACTCCGTCTTATCCAAGAAGCTCGCCCCTTGCTGGCCTCCTCAGGTGAAGGACGAATCATCAACGTCGTGTCTTTATCAGGCAAGAGAGTTAAAGGAACATTTGCCCCCGGATACGCGATGACCAAACACGCTTTCCTCGCTTTGCATCATGCTGTGCGACACGCAACATTCGATGACGGCATAAGAGTCACAGCAATCTGTCCCGGTTACGTCGAAACCGATATGACCTCTGCATTCGGTGTTGACCCTTCAATAATGATCCAACCCGACGACCTAGCCGAAACCGTTGCAACGATTGTCAAACTTCCCAACACCGCAACCGTCGCCGAGATTTTGATGACATGCGAGCCTGAAGTTTTGGGATAATCAATTCGGTGAATATCGCTGAGCTTCTCGATCAAAACCCCAAACCCGATGACGTTGCTCTAATCGATCGCTCCCAGACACCTGCTCGGGAGGTGTCCGTCGCAGAAATAACCGAACAAGTTCATGTATTCGCTCAGGCCCTTATCGATCTTGGTTTGCCTCCAGGTTCTCGCATCGGGTTGTTGGCAGGCAACCTTGGCGAGTACTACACGGTGATGTTTGGTGCTCCAGCCGCCGGGATGGTGTTTGTCCCACTCAACACCAGGCTTCCAGAGTCAACTTTGTTGTACATCATTGACGACGCAGACTTGAAGTTGCTCGTTACCGATGATCAACACGCGGAGTTAGAGGCGGGTGTACCGAAAGTTGCCATCGGTTCAAGCCAATGGGATCAAATGATGGCTGGGACACCTGCAAAGACAGTTGTCGATGTTCGACCCGAGGATGTCGCTATTCAGATCTACACATCAGGTTCAACGGGAAATCCGAAGGGCGTTTTGTTGTCACACGAGAACATCACATTTACGGTTCTCGAATACGGGGGCGCTCTGCCCGGCGAAGTGATGCTGGTTTCGGCACCTCTGTACCACAAGAACGCCTCAATGGCATCGAAACTCGCCTTCGCCAGCGGAGGGAGAGTAGTTCTACTCCCTCAGTTCTCGCCTGCCGAATATCTCCAAGCCATCACTGAACACAAGGTAACTATGTGTTCCGGTGTGCCAACTATGTATGCCCTGGTGACAGCCGAATTGCAGAAGACAGCCGAACACCATGATCTTTCATCTGTGCAGCGAGTCCTGATCGGTTCGGCGCCCCTGACTGAGGCGTTGTTTGACGATGTTCAGGCGCTTTTCCCTCATGCGTTGGTTACCAACGGCTATGGAACAACAGAAGCGGTTCTAGAGTTTGGGCCTCACCCTCAAGGACTTCCAAGACCCAAAATTTCTTTGGGTTGTGAACACCCTGAAGTCCAACTGAAGTTGATCGACCCTGATAGCGGAGCAGAATCCGGTTACGGCGAGTTATGGGTCAAATCCAAGGGCGTCATGCTCGGCTATCACGGCCTGCCAGAGGCCAACGCCGACCGGTTAACTGACGGCTGGTATCACACCGGTGACTTGATGCGTCGAGATGATGACGGCTGGTACTTCTTTGTTGGGCGGGTGGACGACATGTTCGTCTGCGCCGGCGAAAACATTTATCCCGATTCGGTGGAACAAATGCTCGAACGGCACCCCTCGGTGCATCAGGCAGTTGTCGTCCCGGTTGAAGACGACCTCAAGGGTCAGTTACCTACGGCCTTCATTCGCTGCGAAGCCGACGTTCGCATAACTGTTGACGAGGTCAAGCAGTACGCTCTGAAAAACGGACCAGCCTACGCGCATCCTCGACACGTCTGGTTCGTTGATGAGATACCGCTGGCTTCGACCGCGAAAATCGATCGAGCTGCTCTCACTAAACATGCTCGAGAGCTCTTAACTCCAGATAGGGACGCCCAATGAAAGCAATTGTCTTTGATGAACATGGGTCAATCGATGTTCTGAAATACCGAGATATCGAAGAACCAGGTCTTCAACCGGGTCAGGTTCGCGTCGCCGTCCGAGCCTGTTCATTGAACTACCACGATGTTTTTACCCGGCAAGGAATGCCGGGAATAAAGGTTCCGTTGCCAGGTATTCCTGGCTGTGATTGTGCCGGCGTAGTGTCCGAAGTCGCAGACAATGTCGACGATTGGTCGACCGGAGATCGGGTGCTTGTCGATCCGGTTCGCTATGAAAACGGAAAGCTGTGGATGATCGGGGACACGTTGTGGGGCGCTTACGCGGAATATGTAGTCGTATCTGCCGAACAACTCATTTCACTTCCGGCAGATGTCTCATTTGATGACGCTTCATGCCTGCCAGTCGCCTATGGCACCGCGCATCGGATGATGTTGACTCGAGGTGATGTCAACGCTGGAGATTCTGTTCTGATTTTGGGTGCGAGTGGCGGTGTTGGGACAAGCGCGTTGCTATTAGCCAAGATGCGGGGTGCTTCTGTAATTGCTGCTGCTGGCACCGACGAAAAGTGTGCCCAACTGTTGTCTTTGGGTGCCGACGAAACGATCAACTACAGCACTACCGATTTTGTGAAGTACTGCCGAGAAAAGACAGGCAGCCTTTTCAGCGGTGGTGGATATGACGTGGTCGTCAACTTCACGGGTGGCGATACGTGGGCACGGTCTCTTAAATGTGTGAAGCTGGGTGGGCAGGTACTGACGTGTGGGGCTACCGCTGGGTTCGACCCACCGACCGATTTGCGTTTTATTTGGACAGCGGAGATGGATATCCGTGGGTCAAATGGTTGGCAACGCAGTGATCTTGATCAGCTACTGGACTTAACCAGAAAAGGGGACTTCTCTCCCGTGATTGACTCTCGAGTCCCTCTAAAAGACGGTGTTGCTGCTCATCAGGCACTGGAAGAACGAAAGTTCTTTGGCAAAATTGTGATTAACGCCGACGCTGCGGTCTAGATCAGGTATCTGACGAAGTCAGCCGGGGAACTCTTTCGGTCTGTTGTGAATAGGGAAATTCATCTGCAAATCCTGCCAAGAAGTTGAAGAGTTCAGGATTTGAACAGTCATCAGCTAAATCTCTGGGGAAGAGATTCTTTATGTCGTCCTGCGGCAAGATCATGTAGTGACGGAAATAGTTCGCTATAGACAGGCGCATCCCACTGGTGTGACGGGGGAAAGCCCCATGCCATGTGGCGCCGTGGAACACGATTAGCGAACCAGCTGGGGCTTCCACTGGGACAGCTAGTTCAACTGCTTCGGGGAAACGGGGTGGCTCCATTCTGCGGTGCGATCCAGGAACGTACGCGAGCGCTCCCCCATCCAAGGTGTAATCAGTGAGACACCAGTTCGTGTTGGCAGTCAAAGCATTCCGCCCCCACGGACGCGGGACGGCCAACTGGTCACAGTGCAGGCCAAGATTGCTTCCGTATCCGAACTCTCCCTGCCATTTAACGAAAGCATTGTGGCTACTGAAACGGGTGGCATTTCGGCCGATGAGGTGGCGAATCAACGCCAGCGCCACTGGGTTAATCGCTAAATCCCGAAACAGGCGATGACGCGCACAAAGCTGTTGGACCAAGAATTGGGTTGGTTCGCCATCGTCTCCGGTGGAACGCGCGATGACGTTGTCATCCGTGTTCATTGTTAATTCAGCCTCAGGGCCGGTCTCTAGATCAAAACGGCACCCGACAAGTTCCTCGGCTTCGCACAGCAGCTGTTCTCGTATAGCTCTGATCGTTTCGGGGTCAACACCGGTTTTCTCAGGTGGGACAACACATAGGCCATCGACTTCTAACTGCAGCAGGAAAGCTTCGAGTTCGAATTCTCGCAGTTCAGAACTCAATCGTGTTTCGAGTGCTCCTGTTTCCATGACTCGTGAATTGCTCTTTCTCTCAATTAGTTGTTCTTAACTTAGGTCAGTTGGTTAGGACCGAGAGAACACTCCCGCCTTCTATGAGGTCACCGACGCGGACGTGTAGTTCTGAGACGCGCACGGCTACTGGTCGAAATACCACATCGCTACGACTAACTGTCCCGGTGGATGTCACACCAAGTGATTCTTGCCAGGCTTGAATCGAGGACACGGTAAGGGGTGTGACGTGGTGGTCGACAGTGAGATCGGTGGGCTTACCGGTCACGGCCTCATCGAGCACATACCCAAGATCAACCAAATTGCGTTCTAATTGAGCCACATCAGGACCATCAGAACCCTTGTACGCGATGTCTCGATGCATCGGCAAGGCGCCCTTCATCAATACGACGGGTTTGCCATCAACTGCGTAGAGGGCACTTCCGAATTCAACGAAATCACCTGGCTTCGGGAGCCAGGTCACAGTGCCCACAGCCACGTTGCTCAGCCGTTGCGATGGGCCGTCGATGACAACGTTGTACACCGCCTCAGATGCCGCTCCGCTGCCATCAGCGGGCAGAATAATTCGACGAGATAAAGGTTCAGCGATCTCCGGAGTTGCGGTTTTCTTGGTGGTACCCGATATTCCGATGACAATCGTGACGACACACGCCACGCTGAGGAGCGCTATAAGAATGACAGTCAGAGTTTTTTTCATTTGTGGTCGCACCCATCGAAATGATCCAAGACGTACAAGACTACGGGGCAAATATTGATTGGCACGCACCCACTGTTTCACGCCTCGCAGCGAGATGTCACTTCGTAACGATTTTGGGATCTAACGTCATGTCGTGCAGTTGAGTGAACTTCAAGATCTGATGGAAGAGACCTACGGGTTACGTGACGGTGAGCGGGGCCTCGCGGCTACTGTCGCTTGGCTTACCGAAGAATTGGGTGAACTCGCTCAAGCTGTGCGAAAAGGCGGGCGAGAAGAACAACTTCACGAGTTGGGTGATGTTTTAGCTTGGCTGGCGTCCCTTGCAGTTCAACTCGATTTATCACTTGAGGATGCTGTGTCTCGTTACGTCGGGGGTTGCCCTAGGTGCGATTCAATACCCTGCGATTGTCCAAATTTGTCGATCAAGACTTAAGAAAATCGAAGCTCTAGAGCGGTCTCTGCTATCTGGATAGCGTTGAGGGCTGCCCCTTTTCGCAGATTGTCGCCGACGATAAACAATGCCAGTCCATGCTCAACAGTGGAATCGCGTCGTATTCGTCCAACATAAGAAGGGTCCTGACCAGCAGCTGCTAACGGCGTCGGGACGTCCGCGACTACTACTCCAGTGGCGGTTCTCAAGATCTCTGTGGCACGTTCGGGACTTATTTCCGAACGGAATCGCAAATTCAATGCCAAGGAATGTCCGGTGAACACCGGAACTCTGACGCAGGTACCGGAAACTTCTAGATCAGGGATGTCGAGAATCTTGCGACTTTCGTTACGGAGTTTCTGTTCTTCGTCAGTTTCACCACTGCCGTCGGAAACAAAGTTGCCGGCGTGAGCTAAGACATTGTGTGCGATTGGTTGTGGGAACGAGTTGGGCTCGCCGTGGTTGACGGCTTCGCCGTCATAGGTCAATCCCTCAGCGTCGCTGATCGTTGCACGAAGTTGCTCACCTAATTCTGCGACTCCTGCCAGGCCTGCTCCCGAGACCGCTTGATACGTAGAGGCGATCATCCCCTGGAGTTGGGCCTCTTCGTGCAACGGGGCGAGAACCGGCATCGCCGCCATAGTTGTGCAGTTTGGATTGGCAATAATTCCCTTCGGGGTGTTGGTGACTGCGTTGGCATTCACTTCTGGGACGACAAGGGGAACGTCCGGGTCCATCCGCCATGCGGACGAATTGTCGATGACTAAAGCTCCTTGAGAGGCAACTTTTTCGGCTATTGCGAGCGACGTTGCCCCGCCTGCAGAGAACAGTGCAATATCTATGTCGCTGTAATCTGCTGTGCTTGCGTCTTCGACAACGATGTCAGCCCCACCCCAGTCAATGGTTGTTCCCGCTGAACGAGCTGACGCGAAAAAACGTATTTCATCTAACGGGAAAAGCCGTTCGGTGAGAACGCTGCGCATCACACCGCCAACTTGTCCTGTAGCACCAACGATTCCTACTCGCATGACTTCTGAGGTTACCGATGGTCGTGTCGTACTTCAGCGCGATTATTGGATGTGTTTCAATCCAGCCCGTAGGCGGTGTGAAGTGCAACTGTTGCTTTATCGACGTCTCCTTCAGCTATTACGCAGCTGATACGAATGGGAGAAGTGGCGATCATCTCAATATTCACTTCGTTTTGAGCCAGGGTTTCAAACATTGTGGCTGCAACGCCGGGGTTGGACGCCATACCCGCACCAACTACCGACACGCGACCGAGGTTGGGATCGGCCATAACCCCAGAAAAACCCAATTGATCCGCAAGGGCTTCACAGGTCGTCGTCGCAACTTCTAAATCTTCGAGCGGAACGGTGAACGAAATATCAGTGCGTTCACTGTCACTGACGTTTTGGACGATCATGTCAACATTTATTGACGCGTCTGCGAGGGTACGAAACACCTTCGCTGCTATCCCTGGCTCGTCTTGAACCCCACTCAAGGTGACTTTGGCTTGGCTTACATCGGGCACTACCCCTTTGATAATTGCTCTTTCCATATCAGGGTCCTCCTCAAGCACCCATGTACCAGGTTCCCAGGTAAATGCAGATCGAACGTGTAACGGCACTCCGAAAGCTCGGGCAACTTCCACCGAACGCATCGCCGGTTTCGGACACCCCACAGCTGTCATCTCCAACAGTTCGTCAAAAGAAATTGACTCCATGCGTTTCGCGGTAGGGCAGACCCTTGGGTCTGTCGTGAACACACCCGACACATCGGTATACAACTCACATGCGTCGGCCCCAAGCCCATGGGCCAGAGCCACCGCTGTGGTATCTGAACCACCTCGGCCTAAGAACGTGACGTTGTTGTCCGCGGACATGCCTTGTGCCCCTGCGACAACCGCTACTCGACCCTTATCCACAGAGTCACGGACTCTGTGGGGGTCGACTGAGACAATCTTTGAATTGCCGTAATTGTCATCAGTCTCAAATCCTGCCTGGTTCCCCGTAAAAGAGTCAGCTGGAACCCCGGCGGCATGAAGTGCCATGCACATAAGAGCTATGGACTTGCGTTCACCGGCCGTAATGAGCATGTCCATTTCGCGTCCAGGAGGATCGTTATTGACCTCACTGGCCAATCGAAGAAGTCCATCGGTTTCTTTTCCCATTGCACTGACGACAAGAACGACGTCATCGCCTCGACTTCGAGTGCGTTTGACGTGGTTAGCCACCTCGCGCATGCGGTCAGCATCTGCGACTGAAGTGCCACCGAATTTTTGGACGACAAGTGCCACAAGATTTGAGGGTACCTGTCAGCACCTCTGAGCCCTTGGTGATTTAACGGGTTGTTCAGGTGGGCTTCAGGGTTCGGCGTTGCTACCTTCATTGGTGAACTTCATCAATAAGGGATTGTCGATTCACTGGTATGAGCAATAACAAGCGCGAACGTCAACGGGCTCACCGCCAAGCTCAGGCAGACGCAGCGCAACAAGCACAAAAGAGTTCAAAGCGAACGAAAATTGTGATCCGTTGGGCCGCTATCGCCGCAGCCGTCCTATTAGTGGCATTTTTGTGGAGTTTGACCGGCAATGGCGAAGACGCCCCTGAAACCCAAGACACGGCAGCTGATGCTTCAGTTGGTGCTCAGGCTCTCGGAATTGAGGGATGTCCTGCAGTTGACGGATCATCGGGTCGCCAAACACAGTTCGAGACACCACCGAAGCTTTGTATCGACGCCGGTCAGTTGTACTCCGCGGAATTCGCAACAAATTCAGGGGACTTCACTGTTGTCCTCGACCCGACTCTGGATTCTCGCAGCGTCAACAACTTCATCTTCTTGGCACGTCACCATGCCTACGACGGAACAATCTTTCACCGGGTTATTGACCAGTTTGTGATTCAAGGCGGCGACGTTGAAGGATTGAACGGCAGAGGCGGACCTGGATACAAATTCACCGGTGCTTACGGCCCCGAGGAGGGATACCTCGTTGGGTCCTTAGCTATGGCCAACCAAGGAAACCCCAACACGAACGGTTCGCAGTTCTTCATCGTTACTGGGCCGTTCGGTGCTTCTTTGGATCCCAATTACTCCTTAATGGGTCATGTAGTTGCTGGTCTTGACGTGGCGTTAGCGATACAGAAAGTCGAAACCGATTCTCAAGATTTACCTGTTAAACCGGTGTTAATCAGCTCCGTAACGATTTCTGATGCCACCTCTTCCGAAATCGATATATACAAAGATTTGACTGATTAGCCATTCTGCATTGGGTCAGGGGGGTGAGTAATGCGTATGCTCACCGGTATGCGCGGGGACACTCTCACTGGACCAGTTGAGCCACAAGCGAGTAGCTGGACGTTTCCACCTGCTCATACTGCTGACGAGAACGGTCTTGTCGGAGCAGGAGCAGACCTCGAACCCGGCACTTTGTTATCTGCCTACAGCTCCGGTCTTTTCCCGATGCCGTTAGGCGACACAATCGGTTGGTGGTCCCCTGATCCTCGCGGAGTGCTCCCCCTTTCATACCTGCGCGTCGGACGATCCTTACGTCGATCATGTCGAGACTTTGATATTCGAGTGGATCATGCTTTCGACCAAGTGATTGATGCTTGCGCCAGTCCCGTGCGTCCTCACGGATGGATTGACGCCAATATCCGGGACGCATATCTCGAACTCCACCGCCTCGGTTGGGCTCATAGCATCGAAACGTGGCGCGACGGTGAACTCGTAGGCGGCCTGTATGGCGTTGCCATAGGTGCTTTTTTTGCCGGTGAGTCCATGTTTCATTCGGTCCCTAATGCTTCGAAGGTCGCTCTCGTCGCATTGGTCGACGCTATGAAGGTCACCGGTGGTGCCTTGATCGATGTGCAATGGAATACACCTCATCTTGAAAGCATGGGGGCCGTTGAAATCAGCCGCGATGATTACCTACAACTTTTGGCAGAAGCCGTAGATCGACCATTAGCTGAAGTCTGGGCTCGGCCTATGAATTTCAGTTTGCTTGACGATTGAGAGCTAACAAAAGTCCCTAGGCTCAACGTCAAAGCGAGGAGCCCGTGTGAACGCCGCACCCAAATCTCAGAGGGACAATCCTTGGGTTATGCGGACCTATTCGGGTCACAGCACTGCAAAGGCTTCTAACGAGTTGTACAGGAGCAACCTTCAAAAAGGGCAAACAGGCCTCTCCATAGCGTTCGATCTCCCAACTCAAACCGGATACGACCCTGATCATCCGCTCGCGATCGGTGAGGTCGGCAAGGTTGGTGTTCCCGTTTATCACCTAGGCCAAATGAACACCCTGCTCGATGAGATTCCGCTGGAGCAGATGAACACTTCCATGACCATAAACGCCACCGCAGCTTGGTTGCTCGGTCTTTACATAGCGAATGCTGAAGAGCAGGGAATCCCTCCCGCCACGCTCCGAGGGACTACACAGAACGACATTGTTAAGGAATACCTGAGCCGAGGTACCTATATTTTCCCGCCCGAAGCGAGCAAGCGACTTATTGTCGACATGATTTCCTACTGCTCTCAGCACGTGCCTTCGTGGAACCCGATCAATATCTGCAGCTACCACCTTCAAGAGGCCGGAGCCACACCGGTTCAAGAAATCGCGTACTCGTTAGCAAACGCGATCGACGTCCTTGACGCTGTCCGAGATTCCGGACAGGTACCTGAGGACAAATTTGCTCAAGTAGTAGCCAGTATTTCTTTCTTTGTTAACTCCGGAATCAGGTTCGTCGAAGAAGTATGCAAGATGCGCGCCTTCACCCAAATGTGGGATGAGATCTGTGAGCACCGATACGGAGTTGACGACCCGAAACTTCGGCGATTTCGATACGGAGTACAAGTTAACTCGCTTGGCCTGACCGAGGCCCAACCAGAAAACAACGTGCAACGAATCATCCTCGAAGCCTTGGGGGTGACCTTGTCGAAACGGGCACGCGCTCGTTCTATCCAGTTGCCAGCTTGGAATGAAGCACTTGAGTTGCCGCGACCCTGGGATCAGCAATGGTCCTTACGCATGCAACAAGTGCTGGCCCTAGAAACGGACCTGCTCGAATACGACGACATCTTCGATGGGTCGCACGTCGTCGAAAATCGGACGGCAGAACTAATTCGTGACGCCCAAAAAGAACTAGATGAAGTAATGGAATTAGGCGGCGCCTTCACCGCGATTGACGAACTCAAGCAACGACTAGTAGCAAGCCACACGGAACGTATGCGTCAAATCGAATCAACGGAATTGATCATTGTCGGGGTTAACGCATTCGAGGAAACCGCAGAATCTCCGTTGGGAGGAGAAGGAAGCTTTCTGAAAGTCGACCCCGAAGTCGAAGATGAAATGATTACCGAAATCAAGGCGTGGCGGTCTTCGCGATCACAAGAAGCCGTAGAAGTTGCCTTACAACACTTACGCGACGCTGCTCTAAGTGATGACAACATCATGCCCCATACGATCGCCGCGGCTAAGGCCGGAGTAACAACTGGTGAATGGACCCAAGTGCTCCGCGAGGTGTTCGGCGAGTACCGCGGGCCAACTGGGATCCAGGCGACTTCGGGTACTTCTCCAGGACTGAGCGAAGTCGCTCAACGCTCACGCGAACTCGTCGACGGTCCACCTCGCCTACTGGTTGCAAAACCAGGTCTCGATGGTCATTCCAACGGGGCAGAACAAATAGCGGTTGCTGCTCGAAACGCCGGAATGGAAGTCGTGTACGAAGGCATCAGTATCACCCCAGAACATGTCGCAGCGACAGCACGCGACGAAGACGTTGATGTAATCGGGTTATCAATCTTGTCCGGCGGCCATCTCCACCTTGTGCCGTCGGTGTTATCTGCCTTACAAGAACAAGGGGTCACATCACCAGTGATTGTCGGCGGAATTATTCCTGACGACGACAGAGACGCATTGCTGAACGCCGGAGTCTCACGGGTCTACACACCAAAAGATTACGAGCTAACTCGCATCATGCATGACGTAGTCGATTTAGTGGAGTCCCAGCGCGCAACCTAATCAGCAGCGGCCGGACCACTAATCCTCAAACCAAAGTGCGTCCGGACCCGGCGTCATTTCATTATCTGCGCCCAAGCTGCGTCCAGCCCAACGAACCCGGCCAGGCGTTTTCGATAGCTGAGCTATCAATGACTGCATCACGATTCCATCAACTTCGATCAGAGAACCTCTCTCCGCCACGTGATGATCAGATGAAAGTTCGCCAACGTCCAACACGGGTGCCGCAGCAGCCTCAGCTGCTTCGAAGCTCTCTAAGGCTTCTGAAAGTGTTCGTTGTCGAACCCATTCGGCCATCAGCCTGTCGACTTCTTCTCGGTTCGCTATTCGACCATCAAACGTTTGGAATCTTTCGTCGTCACCAACACCAATAAGCTCCATCACTCTTCGGGCAAGCGCATCACTTGAGGTGCTCACCGCAATCCAGCCACCATCAGATGCTTGGTAGGTGCCTCGAGGAACGCTGTAAGCGATCCCTGAACCGAGTCGTGGTTGCAAATAACCCTCGGTGTGCCACGCAGAAATGAGCGGACCCATGATCTGCATCATGGTTTCAAGCAGATTCACGTCAACGGTCTGTCCTCCCCCTGAGTGAACAGCAACCATGGTCGCGAACGCCGCTGCTAAGCCAGTCACTTCATCGGTTAAAGCTATTGGTGGCAGCAGCGGAGCACCACCGGCCTCACCACTCATGGACGAAAAGCCGCTCATTGCTTCAGCCAATGTCGCAAAACCCGGACGATCTCGGTATGGGCCAGTTTGTCCAAAACCAGTTACCCGGGTAATCGTCAACTTCGGATTCGTATTGATGAGCTCGTCGGGAATCAAACCCAATGCTTCCAGCTTTCCCGGCCGAAGATTTTCAACTAAGACGTCAGCCACAGTGAGCATCCGCTTCAAGGTCGCCAGATCCTCACTATTTTTCAGATCCAAAGTGATGGCCCGTTTACCTCGATTAGCTAATTTCCACCACAGCGTCTCACCGTCAGCCGCACGCCATCCGATGTTTCGAGACGAATCGCCGGCCGGCTGTTCAACCTTCACCACATCAGCACCAAAATCTGCCAAGTATCGTCCGCAGTGTGGGCCAGCAAAAATTGTCGATATGTCGACAACCTTCAAGTCAGCAAGGGGTGGAGAAGGGTCAGTCACCTCAAGATCCTGCCATAATCAAAAGCAATTCACTCACCGTGAGATGATGGAATTAACTCATTGGAACCATCAAAGAACACCTCTATGAACACAAGCACCAGCGCACCATTTCATCTTCGAGGTAACTATGCCCCCGTATTTGAGGAGGTGACCACAGACCAGCTCGAAGTTCGCGGTTCGATACCCGTAGAACTTGACGGCCGTTACCTTCGTAACGGCGCAAATCCAATCACTGGTGAATCCGCGCATTGGTTTCTCGGTGGGGGCCTGATTCACGGGGACAAACTTCGCGAAGGTAGAGCCGACTGCTACCGCAATAGGTGGGTGCAGACACCCTTCTACAAGAATCCGACCAAACCGGTAATCGATCTTGAGAACCTTGATTTCAGCAGCGAGAACTCAAAAGCCAATACCCATGTCGTTGCCCATGCGGGTCGCATCCTGTGTCTCGAAGAGGGGCACATCCCTTGGGAAATATCGGATGAGTTGGAAACAGTGGGGCCGCATTCGTTTGAAGGTCGGCTTGATGGTTCTTTCACCGCGCACCCCAAGATTTGCCCTCTAACGGGAGAGATGTTGGCTTTCGGCTATGGCTTATTGCCACCCACCTACCTGACCTTTCTTCGCGTGTCACCAACAGGTGAGTTAGTTCAACAAGAGGCAATCGATATTCCGGCTCCGGTAATGATGCACGATTTCAACATCACAGCAAGCCGTGTCATTTTCATGGATTTACCAGTTGTCTTCGACCTTGATTTAGCCATGGCAGGAAGCATGCCATTTTCGTTCCAAAGAGATAACGGCGCTCGCCTCGGGGTAATGGAGCGCGCCAGCAACGATGCAGACGTTCAATGGCTCGACATCGACCCTTGCTACGTTTTTCACCCCGTTAATAGTTACGACGTCGATGACCATGTGATTATCGACGTGGCCAGGTACCCCTCGATGTGGGAGACAGGAAGCGGATCATTCAACACCAAAGCTGAGTTGTGGCGGTGGGATATAGACACCGCTGTGGGAAAAGTTACTGAGACCCAGCTTGATGATCGCCCAATTGAGTTCGGTCGAATTTCCGATAAACGCGTCGGATTAAATTATCAATACGGGTACGCAGTCAGTCTTGACCTCGCCGGTGAGGAAACCTCTGCGTCTCAGCCCGGGACAATCGTCAAATACGACCTAGCTGGAGACCGCTCATCTATCTGGGATCTTGGTGAGGGACGCGACCCCGGCGAATTCGTCTTCGTCGAAAGACCAGGGGCTGGCGTTGAAGATGATGGCTGGCTACTTGGTTACGTATATGACCGCGCTGAGGACAGAAGTAGTTTGGTGATTCTTGACGCTTCTCAACCCGGGGAGGATCCAATAGCTGAAGTTCTACTCCCCCAACGAGTGCCTTTTGGGTTCCATGGATCCTGGATTTGGGATTAAAGATCAGATACAGGCGGCGCGTTATCTAATAGGACTTATGCGGCCAACGCGCACTTTCATTCCACCAACGACCGCTAAATCTCCAACTTGATTGGGATCTTTCAATATTTTGTTGCATTGGTTCTGGCCACAGCACTTCAATCGCCGCTGCAATCGCTGCTGCTTCTTCATCGGTAGGCGAAGGGTGAATCGCACCGACAATCGGGGCACTCACAGCGGCACGTTTCCGTGTTTGCGTTTGGGGAGTTCTTCTCGTTTACTTTCGATCATCCGAAAGGCCGCCACTACTTTTTGTCGAGTCTCAGCAGGGTCGATGACTGCATCAACAATTCCGCGTTCCGCTGCCACGTACGGGTTCGCGTATTTCTCTGTGTAGTCGTCGACTAGTTCAGCTTTGCGAGCCTCAGGATCGGCTGCTTGCTGTAATTCCCGCCGATTCAAGATTTCGACGGCGCCTTGGGGCCCCATAACCGCCAGTTCCGCCGTTGGCCAAGCGAACGAGACGTCACATCCGACTGACTTCGAGTCCATCACGACGTATGCGCCTCCATAGGCTTTACGAGTTATGACCTGAACCCTCGGGACTGTTGCTTCACAGTAGGCATATAGCAGTTTCGCCCCATGTCGGATGATGCCTCCATGTTCTTGGTCCACACCGGGCAGAAAGCCGGGCACATCGACAAAGGTAAGTAAGGGCAAGTTAAACGCGTCACAAAAACGAACGAACCGGGCTGCTTTTTCAGAAGACTCAATATCGAGCACCCCAGCCATCATCATTGGCTGGTTACCAACGATGCCAACCGACCGGCCGTCAAGCCTCGCAAATCCGCAGACGATCGATCCCGCCCAGCCTGCGTGATACTCAAGAAATTCGCCGTCATCCACGACTTCAGTGATCACATCTTTGATGTCATAAGGGACGTTCGAACTGTCGGGCAGTATTTCTCGCAGTACAGGACAGTCTCGTTCCGGATCATCACCGTCGTTGAGGACGGGTGGATTATCAAGGTTGTTCGAGGGCAAGAAAGACAGCAAATATTTCACATCGTCTAGCACGCTCTGCTCGTCAGTCGCGACGAAAGACGCGACACCCGACTTTGTGCTGTGCGAACCGGCGCCACCAAGTTCTTCGAGCGTCACTTCTTCGCCCGTGACTGTCTTAACGACATCGGGACCAGTAATAAACATGTGGCTTGTGTCTCGAACCATGAAGATGAAGTCAGTCATGGCCGGCGAGTAAACGGCCCCACCCGCACATGGTCCAAGAATCACACTGATCTGTGGGATGACACCTGAAGCTTGAACGTTGCGGCGAAAAATTCCGCCATAACCAGCGAGCGAAACAACTCCCTCTTGGATCCGCGCACCAGCACCGTCATTCAAGCCGATCATTGGTGCTCCGACTGACTCAGCCAAATCCATGATCTTGTGCATTTTTTCTGCGAACACTTCACCGAGTGCTCCACCGAACACTGTGAAATCCTGACTTGCTACGAAGACTTTGCGTCCATCAACTGTTCCCCACCCAGTAATAATTCCGTCTGTGTAAGGACGTTCATCCAGGCCTACATCATGAGCTCGGTGACGGGCAAGCATGTCAAGTTCATGGAACGAACCGTCGTCGAGGAGATACTCGATACGTTCACGAGCGAGCATCTTCCCTTTTTCGTGCTGACGAGCTACGGCCCGTTCAGAGCCAGCACTAATAGCCGCTTGACGGCGTTCTTCAAGATCTTTTAGACGTTCGGACATGCTGGGGTTTGCCACAACACCTGAGCGTAGCGTCCAGCGCCTGCCTGACCCATGTCACTCAGCTACCAGATACCGATACAACGTTGCTTTATCAGCAGCCGGGTGTCCTGTCAGATCTATCTAGGCGGGCTGATTCAGCTCGATCATGTTGCCCGATGGGTCAAAAAAGAAGGTTTGCCGGGCAGTTGTCCCGGGTAAGGCTTTAGGGTCTTTGACTTCGACTCCTCTATCTCGTAATTCCGCCACGGTGGCGTCAATATCGTCTACGCGGAAGGCCCAGTGCTGACCTTTGGGGGGTTGCCAGCCTTCCACCTCGATGAGATGTACTTCGCCACCACCTCCAGTTTGTAGCCATCGTCCGTTAAAAGGGAAATCGGGGCGTTCGAGCGTTTTCATACCGAGCACTTCGGTGTAGAACGGCGCCGTCGCTTCAACATCCGCGCAATTGATTGATACATGGTGAACTGGTCCGAGTTCCATTAACCCATCCTAGGTCCGATAGGCAAGCAGCTTCTCCAATCGTGACACAAGCGCCTCCATGCGGTTGTTTACGCAGAACTCTTCAAAGTTTGGTGCTGGCTGTTTCCACTCGAGGTCGTCAACCGATTTTGCGACCGGGGCATCGGTACGGACGGTCGCTATTTCTTTGAAAAGCAAAGCTCGGTTGCGGTCTTGGGTCAAGGTCGCAGCCAACGTACGACCCGCACGAATAGTGATGGCCCAGTCATCGACCTCATCTGGAATCATCTCGATCGAACCGTAGTGATTCAACAAGGTTGCCGAGGACTTCTGCCCCCACCCCGCTAAGCCCGGGAATCCGTCTGCTGAATCTCCAACGAGGGCTAGGTAGTCGGGAATGGAAGAAGGCAAAACCCCGTATTTGTTGTGAACTTCGGTGCTGTCGAATACAAAGTCCTTCCTGCGATCCCATTGGACAACTTTTCCGCCGACGCACTGAGCTAAATCCTTGTCTGGTGTGCAGATCAGTACCTTGCTAACCCTCGGGTCGGCGCTCGCCATCACAGCGCCCGCCGCTAAGGCATCATCTGCCTCGAACTCAATCATTGGCCAAACCTCAACACCGAGAGCTCGAAGTCCTTCTTCGAGAGGCTCGAACTGTTCGGCGATCTCGGGATCGATATCGGAGCCATCTTTATAATCGGGCCATAAGTCGTTCCGAAACGACG